>OIXQ01000671.1_pt1 | contig 14784 bp, 18 predicted proteins | sample 1587791 | NCBI WGS metagenome assembly OIXQ01 (sample SAMN03283273) | human gut metagenome | biome: human-associated habitat; material: feces | host: Homo sapiens | place: Peru | collected 2012
CTTCCAAGAGTAAGTGAAAAGACACAAATGGTAAGTAAGCATCTGGTCATTAGTGACCGGTCATTATCGGTCATTAAGAAAAAACAATTCGGTCATTTAGCTCTATAATATAATATTAAATATTTAAATATTATATTATAGACAATTTTTGCGTCCCCGAAAACCTTAATGACCGAAAATGACCGGGCATTAATGACCGGATAGGGCGATAGTGTTTTGTTTTCTTTATAGCAAGTTTTTAATGTGTAATAGGTTGCTGGAATGTGTTGATTATCAGTATGTTATATAAGTTTTTACCCCATCTGTTTACCCTCCTAAATATCTTATTCTAATATTGCTCCTGTCTCTTAAATTCTTAGAAAATCCATGTTCAATATCCTTTTCTTACCTGCCGTTTTGTTGTGTTTCTTTACTAAATTAGCTCTAAAACAGCATTTGGGGCACTTGATTTGGGCATTTCTGCTTCATTTTTTCGCTATTTTCGAGGGTCTTAAATCGCAAAAATAGCCTCAAAAATAACTTTTTCCGTTAAAGAAAGCATTAAATGTGGTATTATATAATAGTTTACCAATCTCTGCTATAATAGTAAAAATACGGAACATTCCTAAAGATAACAAATCTTATTAACTTAATCTATATTAAGCCAATGATTGTAGTTACAATCCATAATATCAAGTACTTACATAATATTTGTTTTAGAAAATTGATTCGTCTGTTGACAGTTGAACTTGTTTTTTTATGGACAAATAGTAAATATGGCGATGCTTACCAATCGAGACGAAGTTATTATATTGGTATTAAGAAATCTCTATAAAAAGCGTATTTTTCGGCTTATTCTTTCACTTATAAGCTCAAAACTGCGGATTTTTTCACTAAAATCCCTTAATTTTGAACTCTAAAATAATGTTTTTTAGAGCGAAAATCGGTTATGCGCAACTATTCTGAAATGCTTTGCCAGACTTACAATGTAATATTCCGGTCATTTGGTCAAAGTCATTTTCGGTCATTTTCATTTCAATTTTCTTCCTTTCACGCCACTATCCATGGCCACAACGAGTTTTCTGCCAAGGCCTGTCCTTGTTTCGACGTGAAGAAGGAATTGGCTCCCTATTTTGATAAGGGACGTACGCCTTTTTCCTATTCCTTACTGATTCTTTGTTTCAGTATGCGGTGTGGATGCTTTTATCGAAACCCGTCGGATGCTGCACCCAAGTTATTTCGCCAAGTGTTTCCAGAAGCAATTTGGAATGAAACCGGGTGAGTTTATGGAACAAAGATAGTCATTTGGGTGATTTATTCTCTTTTTTGGTTGGTTTTTGAAAGAAAAATCGTAATTTTGCAGACAAAAGTGAAACTATTCAATTTTTGATAGACAAACTTTTCAATATTTGATAGATATTCTTTTCAATTTTTGATAGATATACTATTCTATATTTGATAGATAAATTATTCAGCTTTTTAGAAAATGGTAGAATCAATACAAAACATTTTTATTCAGGTTAGCGATTTTCTCTGGTCGTATATTATTATTTCTGTCCTGATTTTCTGTGCGGTGTTTTTTACATGGCGTACCCGATTTGTACAGTTCCGTCTTATCAAGGAGATGGTGAGGTTGTTGCTTCATCCAGATAAGGTGCAACCTGAAGAGATAGGACATGACGAACTTTCCATGGACGTGAAGGTGGATGGGGAGATGAAACATATCTCTTCTTTTCAGGCCTTTGTGGTGGCACTCGCCAGTCGTATTGGTACAGGAAATTTAGCTGGCGTGGCTACTGCCATCAGTATTGGTGGACCAGGAGCTGTGTTTTGGATGTGGATGCTTGCTCTGTTGGGTTCGGCTTCGGCCTTTATCGAATCTACGCTTGCCCAACTCTATAAGCGAAAGGGAAAGACTTCTTTTTATGGCGGACCTGCCTATTATATGAAATATGGTTTAGGAAAGGGATGGATGGGAATTCTCTTTGCCGTTTTGATGATCATCACTTTCGGTTTTGCCTACAATTCCGTGCAGAGTAATACCATCTGTCTGGCATGGCAGAAGGCCTTCGGTTTTGAGCCTGCTACTATGGGTATAGTTCTCACTGCACTCACTCTGCTTATCATTTTCGGTGGAATCCAGCGTGTGGCAAAATTCTCTTCTACCGTGGTCCCTCTCATGGCTATAGTCTATCTGCTGATAGCCGTTGGTGTGGTCATCTGGAATATAACCAGTCTGCCAAAGGTATTGCTGACTATCGTGGAAAATGCTTTCGGATTCAATCAGGCTGCTGGAGGTATGTTGGGTATTACCGTGATTCAGGGCATTAAGAGAGGTTTGTTCAGCAATGAGGCTGGTGAGGGTAGTGCACCAAATGCGGCGGCTGTTGCTACCGTGAGCCATCCGGTAAAACAGGGATTGATACAGGCTCTTGGCGTATTTACAGATACGCTGGTAGTTTGTTCCTGCACGGCATTCATCATCCTGGTAAGTGGTGTGGACGTAACGGCTTCTAATGGTATTCAACTGACGCAAGATGCCTTGACCCATGAAATTGGTAACATTGGAAATCCTTTTGTGGCTGTGATGATATGGCTTTTTGCTTTTAGTAGTATCATTGGCAATTATTATTATGGTGAAACCAACGTGAGATATATCAAGGATTCCAAGTTAGGAGTCTTCATCTATCGTCTTGCTGTGGCTGCGATGGTAATGGTAGGAGCCGTTGTCTCGCTTGATTTTGCCTGGAGTTTTGCCGACATCACGATGGCGTTGCTCACCCTGTGCAATCTGGTAGCCATCGTCTTGCTTTCTCGTCAGGCGGTTTTCTTGCTTCAGGATTATCGCAAGCAGAAGAAAGAGGGAAAGAATCCTGTTTTCAAAAAGGATATGATGCCGGAAATTGCAGATCAGTTGGAGGCGTGGTAACTTTCAGGCAGGGTAAGTTGCCCCTGCTTTGTGACAAATTCGTAGATTGAAAGAAATTTCAAACAATGCATCATTCAGAATATAATAAGGTATAAATTAATAATGTATAGATATGAAAAAGATTTTATTATTCTTGTCTTTGGTGGTAGCTATGGTTTGTAAGGCACAAACCAAGCAGGAGTTGTTGCCTGTGGGTACAATGGCACCAGATTTTACAGTTACAGATAGCGTGACGGGGAAGAAATTGTTCAGCCTTTCTGAATTGCGCACTCAAGTTACAGCTGATGGTAAGGTGAAGGCTGGAGTTTGGGTGGTTCTCGATTTCTGGGCTTCCTGGTGTCCTGATTGCCGTAAGGATATGCCTACCGTGAAGAAGATAGATGAAAAATATGGTAAGAAAATCAAACTTATCGGTGTTTCATTTGATACAGACAAGGCGAAGATGAATGGTTATCTCTCAGCCAATCAGTATTCATGGTTGCAGTATTCAGAATTCAAGAAATGGAAAGAAACTCAGATATCTAAAGATTATCATATCTCATGGATTCCAACCTCTTATCTCATAGATCCAGAAGGAAAAATTGCTTTTTCTACTCTGAATGCTGAGGAAATGCTTGAAAAACTTGATTCTTTGAAGGCTGAATTATAGAAAAACGAGGATGTATCAAAACATAACGTTTGGTACATCCTCATTTTATTATAATAGTCTTTAGATATTTTCTTTTCCTATCATTATAATGCCATTCCTGCTTCGTATGAAGCATATTGATAACTTGTATTCTCGTAATACATCGAACTATTGTAGTTGTCAATTTTTGTGACTATCCATGAATTATAAACCTTGATAAGCGCTTCAATGACATCAGTTTTTGTATGCTCTGCGACTTCAACAATGAGTCGTTGCATAACTCTACCAATTTCCCAATGAGTTGGGACTTTTTCATGAATAAGGGAAATGTTGTCGTAAGTCCCCTTGCTAATTTGTTGGTTTTCCACGATTTCTTCCGTAATCTTGTCAATATTCTCGCAATGATATACATCGGCAAAATCGAAGTAATGAGTCAGACGTTTTCTTCCCAAGGCATTAACGATAATTTTGCGCTCATTCTTTGTCTTGCGAGCTACATATTCGATTAAACTGCAGAGGTAGAACAGGTTGTTCATTTTCTGCTGCTCACGACCTGGAGTTCCAGTAATCTCCTGTATATGGTTCTTGTCGTCTATGATTTTCATACTTCTTCAAATCCTTTATGAGTGATACATTTCAAAGCTTCAGAGGTGCAGAATACGATCTGATTAGTAGGATACTTGAATTTTGCCATTACCCAGAATTGCTCCCTTGTATAGATCCCATTCATGAAATCTGCTACGTAGTTGTATATCTGATCGTCTGCCATAGGACCTGTGACGATATCGTAACCATGTGGCTTTCCTAACCGGCATGCTACTACGAAGTCTAACCATTCATCTGTCAAGTCCTCGAATTTCTTGATTTTAAGGGAAGGATTTTCTTGATACTCATAAATGTTAACTATAGGAGTGTCGTATCTGCCTGCCCATCTTGCAGCTTGATGCTTGAGAGTTGTGCAATAGAATCCATTGCCGAAATCTTTGGTGAATCTTCCATCCATAAATTTTGGCTGTTCTATAATCGTATAACTCCCATGATATATTGTTTGCGCCATTATCTTTCTAAATATATAATTTCACCGCAAATTTACGTTTTTTATTTCTAATTTCCAAACATTTATGAGTGAAAGTGTCTCAGACTCGAAATTTAATAATGGTTTTCAAAATATCATTTTACTTCACTCAACTTGCCTGTCTGAGAGTCGATAATATAACCATGCAGATTGACATCCTTGGGAACGAGAGGGTGGTTACGAATGGTGTTGACTGTATTTCTGACAGAATCCTCTGTATCGTGAAAACCTTCCAGCCAATGATCAAGGTCGATACCGCAAAGTCCTATGGTATCAATGACATCCTGATGGATTCCTCTCTTGACCATGAGTTCCTTCATCTGTTGTCCGTTCATGTGGCAGGCACCACAGTTGGAATGGGCGATGACCATGATTTCCTCTACTCCCAATTCGTAGATGGCAACCAGGAGGCTGCGCATGGCTGAGTCAAATGGGCTGATGACCAGTCCGCCTGCATTCTTGATGAGTTTAGCATCACCATTTTTCAGTCCGAGTGCTGCTGGCAGGAGTGCTGTCAGTCTGGTATCCATACAAGATAAGATAGCAAGTTTCTTGTCTGGGTACTTGCTGGTTAAATACTTCTCGTAGTCTTTGTTGGCTACGAATTGTTCGTTATACTTGATAATTTCTTCAATGATCATAGTGTCTATTTTATGGTGAAATCAAAGTAATCCAGATCCCGATTTTTATTCTTCCTTGATAATCCAATCACTAATCGTTCGCTGATTGCTATCGAAATTTACTATTTTTGCCATATTTCCACATGCTTTACGTTTTGCGCTGCTAAATTACAAAGAAAATCTGAATTAGCCAAGCATAAATTCAAATATTTCCCTTTCTGTTTCTAACTAAGTCATTTGGCACTGGTAAACAAGTCATTTAGGTTTGCTAAACAAGTCATTTACAGGTACTAAACAAGTCATTTCCGAGTGCTAAACAAGTCATTTCCTTATCGTAAACAAGCCATTTGTTCTTTCCCAATTAGTCATTTCACTTTTCATATTTTCGATGTTTTATTGATTTTGGCTGCAAAGGTAGTAAAAAACAGCTAAGAAAAAAAGAGTATATAAAAGTGTCACCTGTCACCGTTTTCTGCCAAACCCTTTATTGGAGCCAGTTTGTTAGGTGACACCAGTGACACGAGTTTTCACTGTTTTTGTGGAGGTGCCTGTCACCCATGACACCCAACGATATGCGGAAAATAGTGGACAAAATCATATCGTATTCTTGTCTGTTTGCCTATTTGTTTGCATATTTGTCTCTTCAAAATTAGAAAAAAGTGCTCTTCTGGTGTAATAATATAGTCGATGAAACGTTCTCTTAATAGAACTATAAATTGTGATTAACATGAAAACAATTAAATCTTTTGTTGGATTAGCATTCGTTCTGTTTGCATCCTTCTTTGTGGTTTCCTGCAATGATGATGTCGAAGAAACATTCGAGCAACAATGGGCTTCGGTATTGGATAATCATGGCTGCAACTACGACTATAGTGACGACGGAAAATGTTTTGGTGATGGTGGCGGTATCAGCAAAGAAAACTTTGACAAAGTGATTGTTGGTCATGGCTGGAAGCACTACGGCACATGGGAAATAGACAAGTATGGCAAAAGGCTGCCTCTCGAATATTATCACAACACAATTGGTGTATCTCCAGATAATTACTATTTTGATAGCAACACTAAATTAACTATTTACTATCGTTCAAATACGGCTGGAAGTGCTATAAAGAAGAGTGAAGTAGCATATACTTTCAATGGTAAATACAAAGGAACGTCACGCACAGTCCTATTGCTTGACAATAAAAAATACATTCAAATCACTGGCTGGACAAGGGGTGAGCAACCTACTTTCTGCATAGTTCACCCATTGGGAGTAAAATCCAATGGAGAAACCCTCTATGGCGTTTCCCTCTATGTACAAATGACTGATACAGAACTGAAATCGATGCAGGAGAGTGTATCCTACTTATGTCAAGCACAAAGACAGAATTGTCATCCGCATTCCCCTCATTCCGCAGTACAATACACCAGAAGATCAGAAGCGCAGTCAATAAGCCTTAGAAGAATTGGGATTTGTAAATTTTGATGTATTTGAGTATATAGTTAGAGCATAGAACTTCGCATATAGGTTTTCTATATATTTATTGCTATCGTGAGTATGTGTATGTTTGGACTTACCTGCTTTTTGGCTCCTTGGCAATAGGAATCATCTGAATAGTGTTAGCCATTTTTAATGCCGACGATTCAGGTGGAACGATTGGTGGTGGAGGATTGCCTTGGCGCCTATAATCTTCAAGTAGCCAGATAATCCTCCTGTTTTTATCTTATGCCTTTTCGATTACCCAATTTTGATATTCCCAGTTGTACTGTCGAAGTTGATGCCAACTGATAGGCTGTAAGCAGAGAGAATATGATGAAGAGCATCTGCTACCTCCTTGTTAGGAACATCAAGAACGTAATAGTTGTAGTCTTCATGATATTCCTTGATGGTGATATATCCGCTTTGGTAAAGCAGCGGCATGATGGTTGGCATATTCTCCGTAGGAGCATCAAACTCACTGGCATCAGCCTCCACTCGTGTGATGATGTCTGTAGGAACTACCTGATATTTGCGCATCATATTGATGAGATAAGTTGGAGTGCCGGAAGTAAACCAATAGGATCCGAACTTGTTTTCTGCAAAGCAATTCAGCAGACTATATGGATTGAAGATATCGGGTGAGAATCTTGTGAAATGATAGCCGTCATAGTTTTCTTTTAACTTGTCGATGACTTGTTCTTTCGTTATGTTTCTTCTTCGGGCAAGTTCCTCAATATCTTCCGACATCTGCGTCAGAAGTTCTTCTTTGGTGATGCCACAGATACCAGCATAATCATCATTCATGGATATGTTGGTGATGTTGTTCAGTTCGCTGAAGATGCTGACTTGCGAGAACTTGGTGATGCCTGTCAGGAAGACAAAGCGTAGTTTTGCTTCGCTATATTTTAAAGGACTGTAGAAGTTGCGCATGATATTGCGCAAGGTATCTAACTGTTCTTGCTCGTGAGCCACATCCAGCATGGGGGCATCATATTCATCAATAAGCACGACTACCTGTTTCCCGGATTTCTCGTAGGCAGTATTGATCAGTTCTGTCAACCGATTATTGGCATCAATTTGTGGCTGTGTGATACCCCATTTCTTCTCTTCTGTTTCCAGAATGAATGCGAGATATCTCTCCAGCTGTTCTTTATCCATGTGTTTGCCTCCGCTCAAATCAAAGTGGAGAACTGGATATTCAGTCCACTCCTTTTCCAGCTTTTCGATGGCAAGACCATTGAATAAGTCTTTCTTGCCTTCAAAGTAACTCTGGAGAGTAGTAAGAAGCAAGGATTTTCCAAAGCGGCGTGGACGTCCCAAGAAGAAATAGGTACCGCTGGTGTGAGTCAGGCGGTAAACGTATTCCGTCTTGTCGATATAGAGCTTGTTTTCCTTGCGGATTCGCTCAAAAGTTTGTATGCCTAATGGATATAACTTAAGTGCCATAATCTACGATGTTTACATTTTCCACCGCAAATTTACATTTATTATTTGATATATGCAAATTATCAGACGCAATTATTTCCTTAGAGGGATGTTTTCATATAATCACAAGAGGCTCATGAGGATAACTTCAAGACAGATCAATATGCTCCCAATACTCTCCAGTCGTCTATGAGTTTGAATAGTCGGGGCAAGGATGGCTTGTAACTGTCGGGGTAGGTGAGGGAATAGACGAAGAGCATTCTGCCGCTCTTGATGAATTTATCGTAATGACTGTAGCCATCTACTCTTACTCCGTTTTCATAGACAGGACCGGAGAGGATGAATGCCTTATTCGATGCCTGCATCGTTTTTGCGGAATGAAGCTTTTGAGCGAGTGAATCGGCACACGCCTGAAGGGTGTTGCTATAGTTAGGGGTTACGTAGCTCTCCAGGATGATGTTGGCATGGTTGGTGAATGAGAAGCGGGCATAGCCCTGGTATCCCGATACCGAAGTATCCTCCTGCTGGAAGAAGCAAGGATATTTGACAACGTAGCCGAAGTCCGGATCATTGTATTCCTTCATGGGCGCCATCTCTACCTTGGTTTTGAAATCCGCCATCGGTGTATGCTGCTCTTTCGTAACCTCATGATGATAGTTGATGATGAAGTTTACCATCATCAGCAAGACAACTGCTATCAAAAAAATCTTCTTCATATCTTTGCTCCTTTTGTATTTTAGCTGCAAAGATATGAAGAAGATGGGAAACAGCCAAATAATTAGTATGACATTTGGCTGACATTTCTGAACTTATCTGATAATCAGTCGGTAAGACTTGCCTCTTTCCGACTCAATCATGAGGTTGCTATTCTGCTCAATCACCGGTTTGATACGGCGAATCAAGGTATAGAGCGTTTCGCTGGCATCCGGTTTCTTGGGCCAAAGAGCATCACAAATCTCCTGTTTGGAGAGTTGATGATGCGTATTGTTGAAGAAGAGTTGCATCAGCTGGTGCTGCATCGGAGTAAACTTGATGGCTTGTCCGTTTTCCTGATTGTAGAAGAAATCCTCGTCTTGAGAATAGCTCATTGTTCCGAACATATCTGCCTCATGATTCCAGGGTTGTTTTCGGCGATGATAGTATAGCGATGCAATTGCCCAAATCATAGCCATGATGGTAAGTGCCAAAGATGTCCGCTGGTTGCTCATGCAGAAAACATCTGCCATCGAACAGTTGGCGTAGCTTTGTATGGAATGCTCGTTAAGGAGCATCTCTTTGCTGCTGAGTTGGTTGGTGCTATTTACCAACGGGGAATTGTTCTTGCCTCTTCTTCTGTCTTCCATCACATAGCAGAGATTGCTGGTCGACTTCAGCAGGTCGATGCTGAGATGTGAACGGTAGTTCTGGATGGTATCAGGCGTAATCCATTGATATTTATTCTCTTGAAGTGTCTGAGCCAACGCTTTGTTCATATCTTGCACAATGGCATACTGGGCCTTGCGGTAGTTACTCACGCTGGAGAATACCGCAGACATCACAAGGATGGCGAAGATGAGAATGGAATGATATGCTTTCAACTTCATTTTTATTATCGTTTAAATCTTTTACTGTTTAACGAATCAACTGCAAAAGTACAGAAATTCAATGAAAATTGGTGTAAATTTTGATATAATATTCGTTAATTGATAAATGTCAGACTCATGTCAGCCTTATTTTTGGCTTCGTTCTTCTCTTTTTGATACCTTTGCAGCAGAAAACAAGTTTTAGAAAAGTATTTGATGACAATGGAGAAAAGTAAATTATTAACTAAAATGATGATGTTATGGGCATTTATCTATAGTGTAGAAGTAAGTGCCCAAGAGGTCGAGAAGGTATCGAATGATTCTATAGCCTTGCAAGAGGTTGTAGTGAAGGCAGCACGGGTGGTCAACAAGGAAGATGGCAAGTTGATATTTCCAAGCGATATTCAGAAGCAGCGTTCTTTTTCTGGATTTTCGCTTTTGGGAAAGTTGGCTTTGCCTCATATCAGGGTGGATGAAGCTGGCCGTTCTATTTCTGCTACCGACAATAAAGGAGAAGTGCAGGTTCGTATCAATGGCATTCTCGCCAATATGCATGATGTTCAGATGCTGGATGTAGCTTCTATTATGAGTGTAGATTATATCGACAGTCCTGGCGTAAGATATGGAAAGAATATTGCATACGTGATAGATATTCATACCCGCAGGGCTTCATCGGGTGGCAGTTTGGGCTTCAACTTGACCAATGCGCTAACTACCAAGCTCGGTTCGAACGATGTCTATGCATCCGTCAATAGGGGCAAGAGTCAATTGAATATTTTATATGAGCAGACTTATGTGGATAATAAGGCTTCCGAATATAATGAGGATGCTCAGTATCTTCTAAATGATGGTTCTGAGTATCAGATATCTCGAAAAATCATGAATGGGGCAACTCGGAATTTTGATAATACATTGCAGTTGAAGTATAATCTGGCTGATTCTACATTATATGTATTCCAGACAACGCTTACCACGGATTTCAGCAATCAGCCTTATACGTCGAATGAGATGTGGTTTTCTGAATCAGGAAAGCCTGCGTATCCTGTTTACAGAACCAGCAAGGGTAGGGATTTTACTCCTGCTCTCGATTTGTATTTCTATCATCAGTTGGGCAAGCATCAGTCTTTGTCGGTAGATGTTTTGGGTACTTATATCCACACCAAAGGAGCCTATTATGAAGATGAGGGCGAACCCTATCAGTATCAGGTAGATGGCAAGACTTATTCGGTCATATCCGAGGCAATCTATGAAAACCGATTGAAACCCTTTACTTTTTCAGCAGGAACCAACTTAAACTGGAAATATATGGATAATCAGTATTTGGGCGATGTGGTTAGCGAGAATGGTATCCGTTCATTGGGTATTTATGGTTTTGCACAAATCAAGGGAAGTTTGGGACAATTCAAGGAAGGAACATCCCGTTTAACTTATGTGGCTGGCTTCGGGTTGAGTAATCAGTCTTATCGACAGGGAGATGAGGAATTTAGTTTTTGGCTTTGTCGTCCGAAACTCACATTGGCTTATTCCTTGACATCTTCGTTTCAGATTCGCTTGGGAAGTGAATTATCACAGCATATTTCGCAGATAGCTATGATTTCGGATACCCGTATTCGAAAGAACAGTATGGAATGGACTGTGGGTAATCCTTTGCTTAAGCCTAACAGTATATATGAGAACTGGGTGGTATTCTCTTTCAGTAAACCAAGGATAAATACTGATTTTACCTTAGAGTATCGTATCAATCGTCATTGTAATTTGGCGAAATACACCCGCACGGAAGATGATCAGTTTCTTTATACCCAGGCGAATCAGCCCCATTGTAATATGTTGTATCTTACGAATGATACCCGGTTTGACATTATCCCCGACCACCTTATATTATCTGTGAACGCAGGTATTGACCGTTTTTTCAATAAGGGCGATGAGTACAATCATTGTTATACCGCTTACAATTATGGTGGAACATTACAGGGGTATTGGGGAAAATGGACAGTGATGCTGTATGCTGATAACGGTTGGAATTTTATGGAGGGAGAGAACATCGGGCATAATCCTCCTTCATTGGCAGTCTCAGCCAGTTATCATATAGGTGATTTCGATTTTACGCTCTATATGCATAATCCGTTTATGGCTCATCCGAAATCCTATTCAGCAGAAATCGTCAACGCCTTGCTCCGTAAGCAGGTTCGTGGTTATGACAATTCGGGAGGTAATTTGCTCCGTATCGGTGTTGCCTGGAATATCAATCGGGGAAAGGAATACCGTAAGATACAGCGGAATATCAACAATGAGGAGCGCGAAACGGGTATCTTGAAATAGGTGGCTTTGCTTTCTATTCAGATTTTATTATGCGCCCTTTTTCTTCATCATCAATCGTGACTTTTCTTTGGCCAGAACCTGCATATCCACAGCCACATCGTCTTCATCTACAATTTCTACGCCAGTCATTGTTTCTATCACGTCTTCCATAGAAACTACGCCACGGAGACAACCGTATTCATCCACAATAATAGAGATGTGTTCGCGCTTTTCCAGCATCTTTTCCCATATCTGATATAGAGATTCATCTTCATTGAAAGAAAGAATCGGGCGCACCAACTCTGATAATCTGGTCTGGAACTTGTCGTCTGAAACCTCCTTGAGCACCATGTCTTTCAGGATATAGCCCACGATGTAGTCTTTGTTATTATCATACACAGGGATGCGAGAGAATTTCCATTCCTTCTGTTCGTAAAACTCCTTGATGGTTTGATTCACATTGGCAGATTCTACCACAATGGATGGAGTCATAACCTCTTTGGCCTTTACCCCAGCCAGACGAATACAACTTTTGATGATCTTGCTTTCTGATTCACGGAAGATACCTTCTGTGGTTCCTACATCCACCATGGCAGAAACTTCCTCGCGGCTCATGGTGGCCTGGTGGTTCTTAGGAGTAAATATCTTCGTGATAAGTTCTGAGAGCAGCACCAATGGATAGGTGATGAAAATGAGCACCCTGATAATCTTGGTAGATGACATGGCCAAAGAGCGCCAATAGGATGCACCAATGGTTTTCGGGATGATTTCTGAAAGCACCAGAATCAGCAGGGTAAGAATAGCGGAAATGATACCGAAGTATTCTTCACCAAAGAGTTTGATAGACTCAGCACCTACACCGGCAGAACCGATGGTGTGGGCAATGGTATTAAGCGAAAGAATGGCACCCACTGGGCGATCTACGTTATTCTTGTACTCTTTCATCAAAGAGGCAGTCTTGTTGCCTTGATTCTCCTTCATCGAGATAAACGACATTGGAGTTGATAATAACACTGCTTCCAGGACGGAGCATAAAAAGGATAGTGACAGAGCACCTAAAAAATATAAAATAATTATACCCATGAAAATTTTAATTCGTTAATAATATGTTATCTGAAATGAGATAGATATTATTTCCGAAGATTACAATGAAGGATGTAATGGGGAACATTACATCTTTGGAGTTTATTTGATATATGTTTCGTTGTTGCAAATGTCATTACAATCATCATTGATTTCAATTTGTTGCAAATATAATGAAAATAATACGAATCTCCTCTTAATTTCTCGAAAATTAGATTGTTTTATATGTTTTTTAGTAAATATTTGTTAGTCTTTCTAATCACATCTTTCATGGAGAAGAGGATGAGGGGGCGTCATAAATCTTGACACACTACCCGATGAGAAAGCATTTCCTCAAAGGAAGTATTTTTATGAGATCTAACGATGCGCATTTATAAGGTCTAATAAAGCGCTTCGTTAGGGTTTAATGATGCGCTTTATTAAGGTCTCATGATGCGCATCGTTAAGTGTTAATAAAGCGCTTCTTTAAGTTGCAAAGAAGCGCTTCTTCATCCGTCTAAAAATTTCAATAAATGAGGTTTCGTTTTTCCGTTCCAGACCCACTTTTATTTTTCCCTGCCCACGGAAAAATTCTTGCGTGGGCAGGGAGAAAAAAATACCCGGGCAGAGAAGGGTATTTGAAAGAGAATTTTGGGGAAATGGAAGTGTCATTGAAAAAGAGTTGGTTTAACGTTATTGTAGAAAAATAGAGATACATATGAAATTGGTAAAATCTTCGAGAAATTGGTGTCATTAAGTGTCATTAAGGTTTTCAATAATATTCATATTTTGCATATTCGTAAAAAGAATATATATTTGCACCTTATTAAATAAGGTAATATGGACAAGAGCATACATTCACATTTATATCATCAAGTCATAGGACGCTTGCGTGGTAAGCGTGAGAAGTTTGGGATTACTCAAGTTCAACTTGCTGATTTATTGAAAGTTAATCAGACTTTCATAAGTAGGGTTGAAACATGTGACCGCCACCTCGATATCATAGAACTTCATCATATTTGTCAGGTGTTGGATGTTTCGTTTGTCGACTTCATTCAGGAAGTCGATAGGGATATTCTGAGCAAAGGCGAGGGGAAATGAATAAAAGAATTTAAAATAACCTCTTGTATTAAAACAATAAAATAACTAAATAACAATGGAACAATTAGATAATAACGAAATCTTTGATGATTTCAAACTAGCTGAAGAGCAAACAGCTTATGTTAGTGATGCAATCTGCAATGTAATAGAGAAAGAGTTATCAGAAGTAGAGCATGAGCTCTCTACCATAAAGTTCTGTCAGCATGAGCCAAAGTTTATAGCCACCAATACCTGGATCCTCATCTCGGATTTCACGAACATTATCCAAGATAATCTTATCACGATTTACCTCTGCTTCAATATCAGCCTTCGACTGGTAGAAGGCTTGACGGCAATGGCTAAATAGACGGCAAGCAGTCGCAACTTTCATATTGCGCTGCTCGACCAGTTCCATGACTACTTGGCCCCAGATTTTTTTTTCGTATTGGAATGTCAAAGTACTCTTCAGCACGTGTAATCATCAGATCACGTGCTTCTGTTTCCAACTTAGAGAAGGCCAAGGCTTTCTCTAAGTTTTTGATGCGTTGCTTCAAATGAGCATTCTCTTCTTGATAACTTTCCTTACTACGATTTGCCATATCTGTTATATTGGCTCACCCGATAAACCAGGGGGATTAAGCATATAGCTTTGTAAGTCTGAAAA
>OIXQ01000672.1_pt1 | contig 14770 bp, 11 predicted proteins | sample 1587791 | NCBI WGS metagenome assembly OIXQ01 (sample SAMN03283273) | human gut metagenome | biome: human-associated habitat; material: feces | host: Homo sapiens | place: Peru | collected 2012
CACCGGCTGCTCCTCCATCTGGGGCGGTCCTGCGGCTACCTCTCCCTACTGCACCAACAAGGAGGGCCATGGCCCCGCATGGTGCAACTCCCTGTTCGAGGATAACGCGGAGCACGGTCTGGGTATATTCGTGGGCCAGAACAAGATCCGTCAGGATCTGGCCGACAAGACCCGCGAGCTCATCGCTGTGGAGTGGGCCCGTCCGGAGCTGAAGGCCGCCGCTCAGGCGTGGCTGGACACCATGGACGACGGTACCGCCAACGCTGAGCCCGCCAAGGCCTACGTCAAGGCTCTGGAGGAGAGCATCTGCACCGTGGAAGAGCTGGCCGCTGTGCCTCAGTTCGCTGCGCACGCCGCTGAGCTGAAGGACAAGGGCGCTCTGTTCTGCGACTGCGCTGCCTGCACGCTGGCGGCTGATATCCTCAGCAAGAGGGAATATCTGGCCAAGAAGTCCATGTGGATCTTCGGCGGCGACGGCTGGGCCTACGACATCGGCTACGGCGGTCTGGATCACGTCATCGCCTCCAAGCAGGACGTGAACATCTTCGTGTTCGACACCGAGGTGTACTCCAACACCGGCGGACAGGCATCCAAGGCCTCCAACATCGGTCAGGTGGCACAGTTTGCCGCAGCCGGTAAGGAGATCAAGAAGAAGAGCCTGGCTGAGATCGCCATGCAGTACGGCTATGTGTATGTGGCCCAGGTGGCCATGGGCGCCAACCCCGCGCAGACCATCAAGGCCATCACCGAGGCCGAGGCCTATCACGGCCCGTCCCTGATCATCGGCTACAGCCCCTGCGAGATGCACAGCATCAAGGGCGGCATGATGAACTGCCAGAAGGAAATGAAGAAGGCTGTGGAGTGCGGCTATTGGAACCTGTTCCGCTACAACCCCGAGGGCGAGAAGAAGTTCACGCTGGATTCCAAGGCTCCCGCCGGCGGCTATCAGGAGTTCCTGATGAACGAGGCCCGCTACTCCCGTCTGACCCGCGAGTTCCCCGAGCGCGCGGACGTGCTGTTCCAGCGCAACGAGGACGAGGCCAAGGCCCGCTTCGAGCACCTGCAGAAGCTGGTGGAGATGTACGACAAATAAGTCGTACCCCTTCACGGACATGCGATAAAAAAGGACTGCCGCGCGTAAGCGCGGCGGTCCTTTTTGCTGCTGCGGGGGAGCTTTTACGGGGAAACGGGAGCGCTTGTGTTGGGAGTGCGGCGAGCGGCTGTTGAGGGCGGGCGGCGGTGGCCGTGCGGGGATGCGGCGGCTTTCTGCGGCGAGGACGCGGCGGCATAGGGCGGGAAAATGGAGATTTTTCCGCGCGGTGCTTGACGGTGCGCCGCCGTGCCGCGTATAATGAAGCATATTTTTGTGTGGGGGCGCGTGGAGTATGAGGAGACGTTGGGCGGCATTTTTGCTGGCACTGGCCGTGGTAGGCGTGCCGTCATGGCTGGCGGTGCAGTTGGCGGGGGCGGCGGCGCCCGCGGCCGGGGAGGATGCCGTACCGGCGCTGGCGTCAGCCGCGGTGCGGGCCGGTACGGCGATGGAGGCGGCGCTGTCCGCCGCAGAGCCGCTGGATGCGGCGGTGCAGCAGCTGCGGGACAGTGTGGACGAGACGGTGGAAAAGGCGCTGCACAGCGGCCCGCCGGCGGACATCGACCTGAGCTGGTGGCAGGCCCGCTATCCCGACATCATCGGCTACGTGTACTGCCCGGGAACGCCCATCAGCTATCCGATCGCCTACGATGGCAACAACGAATACTACCTGCATCACGATCTGGACGGCAATTACAGCGAGTACGGCACCATCTTTCTGGACGCCCGGGCGCCGCGGGATTTCAGCGCACAGTGCAATATGCTGTACGGCCACCACATGAAGGACCGCACCATGTTCGCGTCCATCGACGGCTACAAGGAGCAGTGGTATTACGACGCGCACCCGTGTCTCTACGTCTACACCAACGCGGGGACGTATCGGGTGGATCTGTTCGCGGGCCTCATCGTGCCCGGAGAGCACGAGGTATTCAACACATCGTTCCAGACTGTGGATCTGGAGCGGTTCATCAGCCAGTCCACGTTCTACGCGGGACGGGGCATCCCCACGGGACGCATCGTGGGGCTGTGTACCTGCTCCTACGAGGCGGACAACTACCGGTATGTGGTGCTGGGCGAGATGACGCTGATAGCGGAAGGATAAGGAGCAAATGACAGAGCAGGAAAAGGAAATTTTGTATGCGGCCGTGATGAAGCGGGCCAACCAGAAGGACACCTTCGGCGTGGAGAACGGCATGCGCATCGTGGCCATGGGCGAGGGCTGGGCCCGTGGGGAGCTGCACACCGAGGTGCGGCACGGCAACCCCATGGGTATCGTACACGGCGGCGTGTACTGCACCATGATGGATCAGGTGGCGGGGACGGCGGCGTGCAGCCGCGGCGCGCTGTGCCGCACCGTCACCTGCGACGTGCGGTTTCTGGCGGCGGGCGCGGTAGGCGGTACGCTGACCTCCCACGCGGAGGCGGTGCGGATGGGTCACAGCATCGTGGTAATGCGGGCGTGGGTGGAGGACGACGGCGGCACCGTGTGCGCCGATGGCATTTATACCTTCCGCATGAAGGCCGAAAAATGAGAAAAAGAGGGGCGCTTCCCTTGGGGAAGCGCCCCTCTTTTTATGCGGTTCAGAACAGCAGGCCGTATTTGTCGGACAGGGGCCGGAGAACGGACTCCGGCAGGCCGCCCTCGTACAGGGCGCGGCCCTGATAGACCCGCAGGGCCTGCTCCAGCACGGCGGCATCGCCGCAGACCAGGCACAGGGGCTTTGTCAGCAGGTACTGGCAGGCCGCCAGCGCGTTTACGTCCGCCATGGAGGCAACGCGGAGGGCCACCATGGGGTCGTCCCGCTCCAGCGCGTCGGACAGGGCATCCTCCAGACCGGGGGTCACGTCCAGTACCGGCCCGTGGGCAGCGTCGGCGGGCAGCAGGGCGGGGAGCTTCTCTGTGGCGGCGGGCAGCAGATCTGTGTGCAGCGGGGCGGGAGGCGTGATGGCCGCGCCGTCCAGCGCACCGCGCAGGGCGGCGATATGCTCCGGCGTGGTGCCGCAGCAGCCGCCGAAGATCATGACGCCGGAGGACAGCATGTCCGGCACCAGTGCGGTGAACTGCTCCGGCGTGCAGTCGTACACCGCCTTGCCGTTCACGATGGTGGGCATGCCGGCGTTGGGCTTGGCGATCAGGGGGATGCGGGCGTACTCCCGCAGGCGGCGGAGCTGGGGCAGAATCTGGTCCGGCCCCGCCGAGCAGTTGAGACCGAAGGCGTCGATGCCCATGCCCTGCAATACCAGCAGGGCGGCGGTGATGTCGGTGCCGGAGATGCTGCGGCCATTCTGGTCGCAGGTAAAGGTGACAAAGATGGGCTTGGCGGAGACGCTGCGCACGGCCAGCACGGCGGCACGGGCGTCGGACAGGGTCATCATGGTCTCAATGACGTACAGGTCCACACCGGCGGCTTCCAGTCCGGCTGCCTGTTGGGCGTAGGCGTCCACCAGCTGGTCGAAGGAGGCGCTGCCCAGAGGGGCCAGAAACAGGCCGGTGGGAGACAGGTCTCCGGCCAGCAGGGCCTTGCCGTCCGCGGCCTGACGGGACAGGTCCGCCAGACGGCGGTTATAGGCGGCGGTGTCCTCCGTTACGCCGTGCTCCGCCAGCTTCACGGCGTTGCCGCCGAAGGTGGGGGTGTAGAGCACCTGGCTGCCGGCGGCCACGTAATCGCGCTGGATGGACAGGATGCTGTCCGGGTGGGCCAGCACCCATTGCTCCGCGCTGACGTCGCCGGTGTAGCCGCGCTTTTGCAGCTCCGTACCGGTGGCACCGTCCAGAATAAGGGGAAAACGCAGTTCCATATGTGAATACCTCCGTGATGGGATGAAAGGGCCGCGCCGTACTTGACAGGGGGGAACCAGATTTCTATAATGATACCACTACTTTAAGCAGTGAGGGGCTGCTTTGTCAAGAGTCTTTGTGAGGTGAGCGCGATGATGACAGCGAAAGAGATCTTTCTGGAGCTTCTGAAGCCGGACGGACAGCCGGACCGGCTGCTGCGGCAGTACGAGGCGCTGCACATGTGCCTGGGCGATCCCATCAACACCTACCTGCGGGGCAACCGGAAGCGGGGCACCGTCAGCGTGGACCGGTGGGGCACCACCATCAGCTTTCCGGAGGACGCGCCGGGGCCCATGCCCGTCACCCACGACGGCCTTGCGGTGTGTCCCGACGTGACGCGGTGGCGGGAGACGGTGCATGCGCCGGATCTGGCGGCCAACTGCGCGGAGGGCTGGGAGGCCGTCCGGCAGCAGGCGCGGGAGGCATGCGGGCAGGAGAAGCTGCTGGCAGGGTTCATGGGCACCGGTATTTTTGAACAGTGCCATTTCCTGATGGGCTTTGAGGACACGCTGACGGCGCTGTACGAGCACCCGCAGGAGATGCACGAGCTCATTGAGTACATCACGGAGTACCGGCTGGGATATGTGAAGCTGCTCATCGACAACCTGCAGCCGGACGTCATCTTCTCCCACGACGACTGGGGCACCAAGAACGCCCTGTTCATGCAGCCGGAGATGTGGCGGGAGTTTTTCAAGGAGCCGTACCGCCGGTTCTATGGGTACATCCGGTCCCGGGGCTGTATCGCCGTCCACCACGCCGATTCCTATCTGGCGCCTATCGTGGAGGACATGGCGGAGCTCGGCATCCAAGTGTGGCAGGGCGTGCTGCCGGAGAACGATATCCCCGCCTTACAGCGGCAGCTGAGGGGGAGACTGGTGCTGATGGGCGGCATGGGCGCCGCCATCGACCGCGCCGACGCGTCGCCGGAGGAGATACGGGACTACGCAAAGAACGTGCTGGCATCCTGCGGGCCGCTGGGGCACTTCATCCCATCCATCACCTACGGACTGGCGGGGACGGTGTATCCCCACGTGGACCGGTATATCGACGAGGCCATCGACGGGTATAACCGGCAGGTACACCTGCCGAAGTTCGATCTGCCGCCGGTGCCGCGGCGGGTGCTGGCGCAGAAGGAGAGCGGCGATGCCGTCCGGACTGCGGAGAGCGGCGACAACGCACTGGACCGCGTGGCGGCGGCCTTGCAGCGGGGACAGCAGAAAAAGGTGCTGGCCCTGTGCCGGGAGGCGCTGGATCAGGGCGTTGCGGCGGCGGACATCCTGTCCGGCGGACTGATGCGGGGCATGGACCGGCTGGGCGTGGACTTTTCCGCCGGTATCGCCTTCGTGCCGGAGATGCTGATGGCGGCGCGGTGCATGCAGGCAGCTCTGGAGCTGCTGCGGCCCCGCATGGCCGGCAGCGGCACGGAGAAGCTGGGCCGCGCCTGCATCGGTACGGTGCGGGGCGATATGCACGACATCGGCAAGAATCTGGTGAAGATCATGATGGAGGGCAGCGGCATTGAGGTGGTGGACCTGGGCGTGGACGTGGCGCCGGAGAAATTCGTGGAGGCCGCGCTGCACCAGAACTGCGGCATCATCGCCTGTTCCTCCCTGCTGACCACCACCATGCAGGAGATGCGGGACGTGGTGCGTCTGGCGGAGGAGATGGGCATCCGCGGCAGAGTGAAGATCCTGGTGGGCGGCGCGCCTATCAGCCAGAGCTTCTGCGACGAGATCGGCGCGGATGCCTACACCGAGGACGCGGCTTCGGCGGCCCGCGAGGCGGCCTCCATGCTCCGCAGAGGGCGGTAAGGGTATGAAGAAGTATCTGCCCTCGCTGGCGCTGCTGGCGGTGTTCGAGACGGTGGCCGTGGTGCTGTGGCTCACCAAGGACAACCTGTTCTACCTCTTTAATTTCAGCTATATCGGCGGCTCCATCGCCCTGGGGACGGCGCTGTTCGTGGGAAAATACAAGCACGCCCGACGGGTGACGCAGCTGCTGGTGGGATCGTACATGCTGGTGTATCTGGGCCTGATCTGCGGGGAGAATATGCAGATCGAGGGGTTCTGGTACTACCTGTTCACCGGCGTGTTCGAGGCGGCCACCATCCACTACGCCGTGGCCAAGATCTTCGGGCCGCTGCTGTTCGGGCGAGGCTGGTGCGGGTACGCCTGCTGGACGGCCATGGTGCTGGACTTCCTGCCCTACAAGGTGCCGCAGACGCCGCGGAAGTCCATCGGCTGGCTGCGGTACGTGACGTTCACGCTGTCGCTGGTCTTTGTGGCGGCGTTGTTTCTGGCCAATGTGGGGCACCTGGAGCGCATCATGTTCTGGGCCTTTGTCATCGGCAACGCACTGTACTACGGGGCAGGTATCCTGCTGGCCTTTGCGTTTCGGGACAACCGCGCCTTCTGCAAGTACCTGTGCCCTGTGACGGTGTTCTTAAAGCCCATGAGCTATTTTTCCCTGCTCCGTATCACCTGCGACAAGAGCAAATGCGTGTCCTGCGGGCGGTGCAGAAGGGCGTGCCCCATGGAGGTGGACATGACGGACAACTCCCGCCGGCGGGTCAACGGCACGGAGTGCATCCTGTGCATGGAATGCGTGAAGAGCTGCCCCAAGGGGGCGCTGTGAGAAAAAAAGAGTACGGACGCGAAAGCGTCCGTACTCTTTTTTGTTACATGCTGCGAATATCCTTCAGCAGGTCCTCCAGAGACATGGTGCGCACATCCTCCTCGTCCTTGGGAGTGGGCTCGTCCGTCAGTACCTGATCCACCGTGTCCGCCAGCAGCTCCTTGTCGGGAGCGGCGGGCTGAGGCGCGGGCCTGACGGTGGGCTCATCGTCCAGCGGGATGTCGAAGTCCTTCCAGTCACGGGCCTTGGGAGCGGGCTGCTGTACCGGCTCCGTCTGGCGGGGCACGATGCGGGGCGCGGGACGGGAACGCTCCGGCGCGGGGTGACGGCGCTCGCGGCGCTCCTCGCGCTCCTCGCGGTGGTCTCTGCCGCCGCGGTCGGGGCGGTCATCGCGGTCGCCGCGGTGGTCTCTGCCGCCGCGGTTGGGGCGGTCATCGCGGTCGTCGGGGCCGCTGCCGTCATCATCGGGGCCGCTGCCGGTGCCGCGGCCGATGAACAGGCCAAGCAGGAACAGCAGGGCGGCCACCAGCACCACGCCGCCGATCAGGGCGACCACGGTGCGGACCTCACCCAGCAGGGGCAGCTTGATGCTCACGGGGATCTGGAGCATGGGAGTCTCCGGCTCGGGCTCGGGCTCCGGTTCAGGCTCGGGCTCCGGCTCCGCCGCGGAGATCACGGGCAGGGTGCCGGTGTACTCCGGCATACGGACCACGTGGACGGTGTACTCCAGCTTGGTGGTCTTGTCCTCGGCGGTGCAGACCACGGAGATGGGGTTGTCGCCCTCCTTGTCCAGCGTGATGTCGCCGGTGCCGGTGATGCCGCTGGACTTGCTGTCGTTGGCAGAGGCGTTGACCTTCACCGTTTTTGTCTCAAAGGGCACATAGGCCACATAGTCGTGGACGGTGCTGCTGAAGGCGGGACTGAGGGTCGCACCCTCAATGCCCAGCGCCGACAAAGCGGCATCGGCGGAGGCCTTGTAGTTGGGGTCCTGTTCGCGGGTGACCTCGATGACGTAGGACTTGGTGGCGCCGTTGGCCGCCGTGACCTTCAGGGTGACGGTATTGACGCCTACGGCCAGGTCATTACCGCTGATGTTGACGGTCTGCCCCTTGTCGTTGCGGTTATAATCCAGACTCAGCTTGGACACGCTGTAAGGGACCTTGGCGGTGTAGTACGTGGTGCCGGAGGAGAAGGCGGGGGACAGGGTGGCGTTGCCGCACATGATGGCGGACAGGGTGCAGTCGCCGCTGGGCGCGGCGGCCACGCTGCCGGTCCAGCTGGCGGTGCCCACGTCGATGTCGGTCTCGCCGTCGGAGGCCACGATATTGCTGAAGCTGGCGCTGAGGGCCGCGCCGCCCTGAACGCTGGAGGATACCTTCAGCGTCACGGTGATGATGCCGCCGCTGGCGCTGTTGGTGCCATAGACGCTGAAATGGTTCTGGTTCACAAGAATGCTCCAGCCGCTGACGGAGCAGGAGTAGTTGGTGAAGGTCAGGCCGTCGCCGCAGTTCAGGTCCGCCGTCAGGCCGAGGATCTTACTGTCCACGGACAGGGTCAGCGTCACGGAGTTGCCCGGCTGCACACTGCTGCTGCCGGAGAGGGACGCGCCGGCGGCCTCCGCCCGCTGGGGCAGGATGGCCAGCACCAGCAGGCACGCTGTGACCAGAGAAAGGGCGGTGCGAAGCAGTTTGTTTTTCATGTTTTTCATGGAGTACCTCCTGCTCAGATGGTGCGCTGGCCCACGGTGACCTGGGCCGCCTGGACCACATCGGTGATGGTGACACGGCCGTCGCCGTTGATGTCGGCGGCCTTCAGCGCGGCCTCGTTCAGGTCGCCTGCGCCGGCGGCGTAGTTCTGGAGCTTGACCACATCGGTGATGGTGATGCGGCCGTCGCCGGTGACATCGCCGGTGACGACGATGGTCAGGCTGGAGCTGCCGCCGACGGCGGTCATGCCCGTGCCCACGTAGCCGGAGGTGATCTCCTTCTTGCCGTCATACACGGTGTAGCCGGAGTCGTTCAGCGTCTTGACGGAGGTCTGGGGCGCGATACCGGTGAGGAACGCGCCGGAGGGCTCCGTGGGATCGCCGCTGCCGTGGTCGGGTTTGGCGGTCTTGGTGAACTGGGCGGTGTAGGTGATGTCCTTGGTGCCCATGTAGGTGGCCTTGGGGGCAAAAACATCGCCGTTCTGGTCCACCCAGTTCTTGAAGCTGTACGTGTACTTGCTGTCCGCCGCCTTCACGGGGTTGGCAGGGGCGGTGATGAGATCGCCCTGGGCCAGCTTGAAGGTGCGGACCGTCTCGCCGTCCACCTGGAAGGTGACGGTGTAGAGGTCGCCGAAGCGGGCGTAAAGCGTGTGGTTAGAGGCGGCCACCGGCGAGTTGGGGGAGATCTCCGTGCCGTCCTCGCGGTACCAGCCCTGGAAGCCGGCCTCGTCCACCGTGGGCAGCTCGCCGTAGGTGTCGGTAAGGCGGTACATGCGGCTTTCGACCACCACGTCGCCTATCTGGAAGGACACGGCGTACTCCTCGTCGGAGAGGTCGCCGGGGCTGAAGGAACTGTTGGCGTTGACCTTGAACTGGGACTCCGCCAGAGTCACGGTGCCTGCGCTGTTTGTCGCGGTGATGGTCAGGGTGTACTCACCGGCGCTGAGGCGGCTGAAGGCGCAGGCGCTGTCCAGCTTCCACAGGTCGTAGGAGTAGACGGTGCCCTTGATGCTGCTGGTGGCGGTAAAGCCGGTGCTGCCGCTGGAGGACACCGCCTTCACGGTGACGCTGGTGATGGGCAGGCTGCTGGTGATGACACCGCGGACGGGGTAAGAGGATTTATTGGCCAGCAGTTGGGTCTCCTTGCCCTCGCTGCCGGGGTAGAACAGACCCTCGGAGCCCCAGACACTGCCATCGGCGGTAAGCTGGAGCTTGGTGGCGCCGGCGCTGTCCTTCACAGTGGACACGCTGTTGTCCGCGAGCGCCAGATAGCGGCCGGTGGCGCGGTTCTGGAGATAGTAGGGGCTGTCGCCGGTGAGGGCCCACATCTGCTCGTTGCCGGCAGTGGCGGAGGCCAGCGTGACCTTGCCGCCGTTATCGCTGAGGCGCTTATCGCCCACCGTCAGGGTGTAGTAGCCGCTGGCGAAGTACGTCAGCTGCACGGAGGCGGCGGAGGAGATCTTGGTAAGACCCGACAGGTCGGCGGCCATGCCGCGGTCCGTAGTGCCGCGGGGCGACAGGCGGTAGGCGCCGTCGGCCAGCGGGGCGTCGGAGTTGGCGTAGAGCATTACCAGCGCGTCCGCCGGCTCATTGACGTGCAGGCGGCTGTACACGCTGAGCTGCACGTCGCCGGAGTTGGCGCTGAAATAAGCCATGGATTGGCCGGATACGCCGTATTTGCTGGCGGTGTCGCCGGTCATGCGCTTGGGCTCGGGGGTCTTGTCCAGACGGCTGCACTCGGCGTAGATGGCCTGGATCAGCTGGGCCTCGCCCTGGTTCTTGAAGCCGCCCAGAGAGTCGAAGGCACGGAGGATGACGCCGGTGGCGCCGCTGCGCCCATCGCTGCTGCTGGCGCCGCGGATCACACCTGCGCCGTGGTGGACGCTGCGGCTCCAGAACACATTGCGCAGAGCCACGGAGTAGTCATCCAGATCGAAGGAGGGAACGGCGGACTTGATGTTCTTCAGCAGGTCCGCATAGGCGTGGGTCTCCCAATAGTCCTTCTGGGACTGCATGAACTCGTCGGGGTAGTCGTCAGCCACGCTGCGCCAGGTGGCGTTGAAATTGCTGCCGTAGCCGGGGGAGTACTTGCCGTTGCGGTCGTAGGCGTAGGCGTTATACAGCGTGTCGCCCATGTCGCGGTAGATGGAGCCGGACTTGAACTCCTGCAGCCACTGGACGAAGCTCAGGGGCGTGCCGGCGTTGCTGGCGAACATATAGATGCCGTAGGACGTGCCGCCGCTGTCGCCGCGGACGGTGGAGACGTAGCCGGGGTCGGCGCTGTTGCCCGTCTCGTAGTACTGGCTCAGGTCGCCCAGTCCCGCGTTCTGCCAGTTCTTGCTGGCGGCCAGCAGCGCCGTGGCCAGCAGGCTCAGCACCACGGCGGCGGCCAGCACCATGGCGGTGCTCCGCTTCATCCTTTTCATCGCATACACCCTGCCTTTTCAGTAGTCGTCAAAGCGGCGGAGAACGCCGCTGATTTACATAATAATCACTGACAGTATACCATTCGTTCCCACCGTTGTCTACCGGAAATGTGGGGAAAAACGGAAAAAGGGGGGAAATTTTGCCGCCGCAGGAAGAACAGGGTGGAAATATGGCGGAGAATATCGTATAATGTCCGCTGTAACACCAACGAGCACAAGGAGAATTTGCCTATGTCAACAAAAGAGAAAACCGGCAGCGCCGGCCGCACCGCGGGGATCCTCTTTATCCTGCTGGCGCTGGCGGCGGTGGCCGTTCTGGGCGTGTATATCTACCGGCAGCTGCAGCCGCCGAAGGCGCCGGAGACGGCCATCGGCTACGTGGCGTCGGAGACGGCGTCCGCGCCGGTGTACGACGCCGACAGCGGCGCGGAGCTGGGCGTACTGGTGCGGGGCAGTCAGGTGGCCTACGTGGCCGCAGACGTGGAGACGCCCCGTGAGGACGGCCGCGTCCGCGTGGTCAACGGCGAGGGGTACGTCCTGCTGGACGCGTCCCATCTGGCCGATGATCTCAGCCGGACGGTGCAGGTGGAGACGGTGTACGCCCTGCGGGGCATGAGCCTGCTGGATGAGACCGGGGCCGTCCCGGGCTGCGCCGTGGAAAAGGGCATGGCCCTCGCCGTCACCGGCTTCGACGGGCTGGACGAAAACGGCGAGGTGCTGCGCTGGCAGGTGTCCTGCCAGCGGGGCGAGGGCTATATCGCCGCTGCCAACGTCCGCATGACAGAGGACGAGGCTCTGGCCCAGTACGATGCGGAGCTGTATCAGCTCCACGCCTCCCGCGGCGACAGCTGGGGCGGCGGCGATGCAGCGGGGCTGGACTACTACCCTGTGGAGAAGGGGGCCATCGAGGGCAACGTCATGCCCGATGAGGTGCGGGCCCTGTACCTCAACGGCTCCGCCGTCCAGTACGCCGACAGCTACCTGCGCGTGGCGGAGGGCAGCGGCGTCAACGCCTTCGTGGTGGACATCGTAGACGGTACCGCCGTGTCCTACGCCTCACCGGTGATGCAGCAGTACAGCCCGTCCGCCTACGCGGCGGCCATGGACACCAGAGAAAACTTCCAGACCAACATTCAGAAGCTGAAGGCTGCGGGATACTACCTCATCGGACGCATCACCGTGTTCAACGACGCCCATCTGGCGGCGGACCATCCGGAGCAGGTCATCTGCGACCTGGAGGGTACGCCTCTGAAGATCAGCTCCATGTACTGGCCCAGCGCCTACGACCGGACGGTGTGGCAGTACAAGGTGGATCTGGCGCTGGAGGCGGCGGCTCTGGGCTTCAACGAGATCCAGTTCGACTATATCCGCTTCCCCGATGGGGCGTATAGCTACGAGAAGGCGGGGACCATCGACTACCGCAATGCCTACGGCGAGAGCAAGGCCCAGGCGGTGCAGAGGTTCCTGCTGTACGCGGCGGAGCGGCTCCACAGCGCGGGGTACTATCTGTCCGGCGACGTGTTCGGCGAGTGCGCCAACCCCTATGTCACCGCCTGCGGCCAGTACTGGCCGGCCATCAGCGCGGCAGTGGACGCCATCTCCGGCATGCCCTATCCCGACCATTACAGCGCTCAGGGGGACTACAAGCCCTGGGAGCACCCCTACGACACGGTGCACATGTTCGGCGCGGCGGCGGCGGAGCGTCAGACGGAGACGGCCTCTCCCGGCGCGGTGCGCACCTGGATCCAGGCGTACAACGCCCTGTGGGAGCCGTACAACACCTACGGCGAGGCAGAGGTGGCAGCGGAGGTCCAGGCCCTGCGGGACACCGGCTGCACCGGCGGCTTCATGACGTGGAACGGCGGCTCGGACATCAACAAGTACCAGAGCATCATCAGCGCACTGAGCTGAAAAAAGAGGGAGAACGCGGAGCGTTCTCCCTCTTTTGCGTGATGCGTTACGCCTGCGGCGGCAGGCGGATGGCCCCGTGTTCTTTTTCGTAGGCGGCCACGTACTGCTCCAGCGCGAACTCCATCTCCTTGTTGGCGGAGCGCTTGTGCGCGGCCGCGATCTGCTTCACCTTGTCCAGCAGCTCCTCGGAGATCCGCAGCGAAAACGGCGTATAGTAGTTTGCCATGACATCACCCACTTCAATTTGATGGCTTGATGATATCATTCCGATGCTGTATGATAAGAATTCATAATGATATCAAAAAGACATCAAATACAGAAGGGAGGAATGGAGATGGCGGACTGCAGGGCGATGTATCTGGATGCCATGGATGCCATGGAGCGGGCCATCGAGACGTTGACGGCGGCCCGGCAGAGGTGCGAGGACCTGTATGTGGCCACCAGCGGGGAGAGCGCGCGGCCCGCGGAGGAGACGGATGATGCGTAAATAGTAAGAGGGACGCGCGATGCGCGTCCCTCTTACTATATTAGCCCAATTGCGCGGCGGCTTTATCCGCGTAGCTGTTGTCTACCAGCTGGGTGAAGTCCACCCAGTCCTCCTTCTGCAGCTCACCGGCCTCGGTCATCACCGTTTCCAGACGCTCCAGCGCGGACTGCTCCATGCGGGGCACCTCGTTCCAGGCGTCGATCTGCCGGTGGCGGGCCGTGACGGCCTCCAGCACATCAAGGCTGGTGTCGGGGAACTGATCGCAGATGGCCTCCGCCACCTCGCGGTCCGTGTGCTCCGCGATCCAGCGCTGGGCCCGGGCAATGGCGTTGGTGAAGCCCTGCACCACGTCGGGATGCGCGGCCATATAGCTCCGGCTGGCGAAATAAGCAGTATAGGGGATCTCGCCGGAGGCTTCGCCGATGGAACACAGGACGTAGCCGTGACCGGCCCGCTCCACCTCGGTGGCGGTGGGCTCAAACAGCGTCACATAGTCCCCCTGACCACCGGTGAAGGCGCCGGCCATCATGTTGAACTGCACGGAGGTGTCCACCACCGCGTCCACCTGCGGCACCACGCCGTTCTGCTTCATGACGTACTCCAGCGTCATCTCCGGCACACCGCCCTTGCGGCCGCCGATGACCGTGGCGCCCCGCAGGTCCTCCCAGGAGAAGCTGCCGCCGGTGCGGCCCACCAGGAACGAGCCGTCCCGCTTGGTGAGCTGGGCAAAGATCACCGGCAGGTCATCCTTGCCCTGGCCGTGGATATAGATGCAGCTCTCAGGCCCGGCCAGGCCGATGTCCGCACCGCCGGACACCACCGCCGTCATCACCTTATCCGCGCCGCCGCCGTTGGTCAGCTCGATGTCCAGCCCCTCGTCGGCGAAAAAGCCCAGCTCCATGGCCACATACTGCGGCGCGTAGAACACGGAGTGGGTCACTTCGTTCAGCCGCACCGTCACCCGTTCGCCGTCTTTCGTTTTTCCGCCGCAGCCTGTGAGCAGCCCCAATACCAGCAGCACACAGACGAGACAACACGTTCCTCTTTTCATGCACGAACCCCCCATAGTTGATTTAAGAATTTTTCCGCCCGCAGCACCAGCAGGTACATTCCCACCGCCGCCAGCCCCAGCACCTGGGTCACACTGACGAAGCCGTTGCTCAGGAAATAGGTGGAGTCGATCCGGGTGGAGTCCAGCACCGCCTGAGTCCCACCGTAATACAGGCAGAACAGCCAGAACAGGTCCCCGGGGCGGCGATGGTATTCCCGGCGGCGCAGGAAGTACACAACCAGCAGTACCGCCAGGATCACCCCGGCCAGGACGGCCTGGATGGCAAAGGTATTGAACCGGTATTCCACAGCCCCTGTGGAAACACTCAGGACCTTTCCGCCCCAGAAGGAGCCTTCCGGCAGAATGGCTCCCCGGTCAGAGGAATTGGTCAGGCAGGAAAGTCTTCCCAAAGCAATGGCCCCGGCTCCTGCCATGCTCATGGCATCCAGCATAGCCCCCAGATGGCGGCCCCGGCGCAGCGCCGCCAGAATCAGTGCCGCAAGGAATACCCCGGCAAAGGCTCCTGCCAGGACAAAGCCGCCCACGCTGTAGTCCGTCAGGGCTGCGGCCAAGCTTTCATAGGCATCCCGCCGGAAATACCAGTGGGCCAGTCTGGCCCCCAGCATT
>OIXQ01000675.1_pt1 | contig 14730 bp, 12 predicted proteins | sample 1587791 | NCBI WGS metagenome assembly OIXQ01 (sample SAMN03283273) | human gut metagenome | biome: human-associated habitat; material: feces | host: Homo sapiens | place: Peru | collected 2012
AATAATTATATAAAGCGGTACGAACACCGCCAATGTGCAATGCACCCGTAGGACTTGGGGCAAAACGCACCCTTACTTTTCTATCTGCCATGTCTTTTTATAGCTATTTTCAAATTTTTCTGCAAATTTACATCTTTTTTTGCGATTTTAGCCGTTTTTTTTCGTATTTTCGCACTGTAAAACGAAATAAGTAAGAAAAAAGTAGGAAAATGAGCATATTTAACAACCCAGAAGAGAACTATTGGCGCAATTTCGCCACAAAAACGGTTTTGATATTAATTACCGTTGCTATCATTGTTTGGTTCCTTCCTCGCAACGAAGGAAGGATGTTCCGGTACGATGTTGGAAAGCCATGGATGTATGGTTCCGTCATCGCAAAATTTGACTTTCCGATCTATAAGACCGATGAAGCCATCAAGCGTGAACAGGATTCGCTGATGAAGCAATTCCAACCTTATTATTCTGTCAATGAATCCATCGGCAGCGAACAGGTGAGCCGTTTCCTGCACGACTTCAGCCAAGGTGTACCAGGTTTGCCAAAAGAATATGTAGGACTCATAGCCCACCAGCTTCAGCGCCTTTATCAGACCGGCATCATCAATACCACGGAATATAATCGTATCTACAAAGATTCTACCAGTATGATACGAATTATCAACGGAAAGAATGTGAAGAGCGTACCTATCGGTTCGTTCTACTCTACTATTGCCGCTTACGAACGCATCTTCTACGATGAGAAGCTGGCAACCCAGCGTCAGCTTTTATCCCGTTGCAACCTTAACAATTATGTTGAAGCTAACGTCATATACGATAAGGAAAGAAGCGAGGCAGAGAAAGCCGACATGATGAGCAGCATTCCACTGGCAAGCGGAATGGTGATGAGCGGTCAGAAGATTGTGGATCGTGGCGAAGTGATTACGAACAATACCTATCGGGTGCTCAATTCATTCGATAAGGAGATGAAGCGCCGCAGTTCTACCCAGGAAGAACTGACAACCACAATCATCGGACAGGTACTGTTTATCTTCATTCTTGTCATGCTGTTTACCTCTTATCTCTCACTTTTCAGAAAAGACTATTTTGATAAGCCGCGCAGCATTACCATGCTTTATGCGATGATTACGCTGTTCCCTATCTTTGTGTCACTCATGATGAAACACAATTTCTTCAGTGTCTATATCATCCCATTTGCCATGGCACCTATCTTCGTACGTGTGTTTATGGACTCGCGTACAGCCTTTATCAGCCACGTTACGATGATCCTCATTTGTGCAGCAGCAGTAAAGTACCAGTACGAGTTTATCATCGTACAGCTGGTAGCTGGTCTTGTTGCTATTTACAGTTTGCGTGAACTCAGCAAGCGCTCGCAGATATTCATCACAGCCCTGTTGGTAACTATAGCCAGCAGTGTAGTATATCTTGCCCTTCAGCTGATGCAAGACAACCAGGTGTTCAACGTAGATGCCAGCATGTATACCTACTTTACCGTAAACGGCATCTTCCTGCTACTCTCTTATCCGCTCATGTACATTATAGAAAAGATGTTTGGTTTTACATCTAATGTTACACTCTTCGAGCTGTCAAATACCAACAAGGGATTACTTCGCAACCTGAGTGAGATTGCTCCAGGCACCTTCCAGCATTCTATCACCGTAGGTAACCTGGCAGCAGAGATTGCCAACCGCATCAGAGCCAACAGTCTTCTGGTACGTACCGGAGCACTCTATCATGATATCGGTAAGATGACTAACCCTGTTTTCTTCACAGAGAATCAGGCGGGCGTTAATCCTCACGACCAGTTAAGCGACCTTGAGAGCGCACAGATTATCATAAGCCATGTTTCAGAAGGTCTGAAGATGGCAGAGAAGGTTGGTCTGCCAGGCATCATAAAGGATTTCATCACTACTCATCACGGAACGGGCATCACCAAGTATTTCTATATTAATTACTGTAATGCTCACCCTACAGAGGTGATTGACAAGTCACAGTTCCAATATCCTGGTCCGAACCCATTTACCCGCGAACAGGCCATCCTGATGATGGCAGATACGGTTGAAGCGGCTTCGCGCTCTCTTAACGAATATACTGAAGAAAGTATCAGCAACCTCGTCAATAAACTCATCGACGGACAGGTGGCAGATGGTTTCTTCAAGGAGTGTCCTATCACGTTCCGCGACATTGCGCTCGCTAAACAGGTACTCATTGAACGACTCAAGGCTATTTACCATACCCGTATTTCGTATCCTCACTTAAACGTAAGACAGAATGCCGGCAAAAAGGCGAGCCAAGAGCCGAAAGAACAAGAGTAAAAAGACACTTCGTGAAGTTTTTATAGCCCTTTTTCTTGCACAGTTTTCAGAATCTGTGCAAGAGAAAGGGCTTTTTGCGTTAATATGTTTTAAATATTTCAGAAAAGCAATAGCGAAATAGAACATTATAGTTACCTTTGCGGACGTTTTTATTTAATATTATTAAGATGAAGAAACTAAAATTAGTTGGTTTTGCCATTGCGATGGCTTGTGCAACCCCATCTTTTGCAGGCGGTTTGCTCACCAACACCAATCAACATGTAGCATTCAATAGAATGATGAGCCGTGAGGCTTCAATTGGTATCGACGGTGTTTATTACAATCCAGCCGGAGTTGTATTCATGGGTGAAGGTCACCATCTCGCCATCAACTGGCAGTTGGCTTACCAGACACGTAGTATTGAAAATGATTATGCATTGTTCACCAACAATGTGAACAATTCGATTACTCCTCGTACTTTCAAGGGTGAGGCTTTTGCGCCTGTCATCCCTTCATTCCAGTATGCTTATAATAAAGGTAGATGGTCACTTCAGGCTAGCTTCGCCCTCACAGGTGGCGGCGGTAAGTGTACCTTCGACAATGGTCTTGGCTCTTTCGAGAAGATTGTAGCAGAGACAGCAATGGCAGCTTGCGGTTTGGCAAGAACAGTTGACAACGTATTGGGTAATACACTTGGACAGCCAGAAATGCAAATGTTTACAACTGACCAGGCTTTCGGTCAGAAAGGCGAATATAGTTACAATAGCTATATGCATGGCCGTCAGTACTATTACGGTCTCTCTGTAGGTGCTGCATATAAGTTCTGTGATAACTTCAGCGCATTCTTGGGTGTTCGCGGTGTCTATGCATTGACCAACTACTATGGATATGTAGAGAACATCAATGTAGGCAACATGCCTCTCTATAAGGTGCTCGATCCAAGCAAGGAAACAGCTGCCAACATCGAGTTGAGCTGCGACCAGAGTGGTGTAGGTTTCACTCCTATCATCGGCGTAGATTACAAGACTGGCCGTTGGAACTTCTCTGCTAAATACGAGTTCAAGACCCGTATTCGCCTGAAGAACAAGTCAGTAAACCAGACTCCAAGTATCGGTAACTTGCCTGCCAACCTCGCCAATCAGATGACAGGCATCCTGACTGCAAAATTCCAGCAGGCTGGTCTTCCACTTGAGCAGGCTAAGCAGCAGGCAGAAAACACAACCAATACTGTATTGGCAGACCCAAAAGTAGGTGCTACCATGATGGGCTTGAAAACCCAGTTTGACCAGAAGTTGGACGAGGCAATCGGTGAATATGAAGATGGCAAGAAGATTGCTGGTGATATTCCTGCTTATTTGGCTCTCGGTATCGGCTACAGCCCTATCGATGCAGTAAGAGTAAACGTTGGTTTCCACTGGTTCGACGACAAGAATGCAACATCTTACAACAACCGACAGGAAAAGTTGAAGCGCGGTACTTTGGAGTATAATGCCGGTGTTGAGGTAGATGTAAACAAGAAGATTACATTGAGTACTGGTTGGCAGAACACAAACTACGGTTTGTCAGAAGATTATATGGACGACAAGTCATTCGTAGTAAGTTCAAATTCAGCTGCCATCGGTGGTGTTTATCACATCAACAAGAAGATGGATCTCAACGTAGCTTACTTCCACACATTCTATCAGCATAAGAAGACTTCCGAGACTGTTCAGCTTGCAGCTGACAAGAGCATCGTCTATAATTCAGACTATACACGTAATAACAACGTGTTTGCCGTAGGTCTCGACATTAATTTCTAAATGATAGATCGTTCTGAATAAGAATCCTGAAGAAATTCGGAACACATAACTACAACAATCAAAAGAGGGTGTGTCATAAGTCAAAGACACATCCTCTTTTTCGTTTCTTCATTGCTTTTCTTCATATTTTTTTCTTTCATCGGATTTCACGGATGAATCGGAGACAGCCTTGCTTAGCGGATTACTCACGGATTTCCGCGGATATTTGGCCTCTGGCCAATGGCTGGCGCCGTAGCAATCCAATTAAATTATAATATTCTCCTTTACATCGGATCAACATCATAGTAAATGACCAAAGCCCCATATCGCGGATCTTTCGACATTTTTTCCTGAGCATACTTCAGGTATTCCCTCACCTTCTTCTGATCAATGCCGTTCTCCAATTTGATGACTATCTTACGGATATTCATTGTCTTCACACGAGCCACTGCAGGCTTGTCAGGTCCTAAGATTCTCTCCCCAAACCATCCTCGCAACGTCTGTCCTAACTCCATACTCGCCTGCTGACAGACTTTCTCATGCTTGTGCTTCAGATAGACGTTGATGAGATGATAGAACGGCGGATAATGAAAGGCTCTACGCTCTTCCAGCAAGTCGCGATAGAAAGTGGCATAATCATTGTGAACCACCTGCGAGATAACAGGCAATTCCGGAGATTTCGTCTGCAGAATTACCAGTCCTCGCTTGCCCTTTCTGCCAGCCCTTCCACTCACCTGCGCCATCATCATAAAGGCATGTTCGTAGGCACGGAAGTCAGGATAATTGAGCATCGAGTCGGCATTGAGAATACCCACTACGCTCACCTTGTCAAAATCCAGTCCCTTGGAGATCATCTGCGTACCAATAAGCAGGTTGGTCTTTCCCGAAGAAAAATCCTCTATCAGGCGCTCATAGGCATTGCGGGTGCGGGTCGTATCAAGATCCATACGGGCAATACGCGCCTCAGGGAAGATTTCAGTCAACTGGTCTTCCACCTTCTCTGTTCCGATACCACGCCCCGTCAGTTCGGTACTTCCACAATTAGGACATTCCGTAGGAACAGGATACGTGTAGCCACAATAATGGCAGGTAAGTAGATTGATATTCTTATGCAATGTGAGCGACACATCACAGTTTTTGCATTTCGGAACCCATCCACATACCTTACACTCTATCATCGGCGCAAAACCGCGCCTGTTCTGAAAGAGAATAGCCTGTTCGCCACGCTGCAAGGCCTCTCTTACGGCAGCCAAGAGTTGTGGCGAATATGCCCCCTTCATGATCTTGCGATGGCGCAAATCCTTCACATCCACCACCTGTATTTCCGGCAATTGGATGTCTTTATATCGCGTTTTCATCTCCACCAGACCATACTTTCCCTGCTGGGCATTGTAATAACTTTCCATCGAAGGAGTAGCCGTACCCAAGAGCACTTTGGCTTCGGGATACATACTTGCCAAAACGATGGCTGCACTACGGGCATGATAGCGAGGAGCGGGATCCTGCTGCTTGAAACTGGTTTCATGCTCCTCATCCACTATCACAAGTCCGAGTTTCTGAAAAGGCAGGAAGACTGCACTTCTGGCACCTAAGATGACATCATAAGGATGATCAGACATCTGTTTCTGCCAGATTTCCACACGTTCTGCATCGCTATATTTCGAGTGGTAGATACCAAGTCTATCTCCAAAAACCCGGTGAAGACGTTCCATGATCTGCACCGTAAGCGCGATTTCCGGCAAGAGATAAAGTACCTGCTTATGCTCATCGAGCGCCTGTTTGATGAGGTGGATATAGACCTCCGTCTTACCGCTGGAAGTCACACCATGCAAGAGTACCACATTCTTCTTCATCATCTGCATCAGAATCTGGTTGTAAGCATCCTGCTGAGGCATCGAGAGTAGTTTGATTAACTCGAAATGAGATTCGCCAGATGTATTCAGACGCCCTACTTCTATCTCGTATGTAAAAAGAAATCCCTTATCTATCAGACTTTTGATTATGGCAGAGGTGGAATGACTTTCGTTCATCAATTCCTCCTTCGTTACTTTTTCTATAAAAGAAGGAATATCAGAAGGCTGACTTCCATTTGAAGAAGGAATAACAGAAGGCTGACTTCCATTTGAAGAAGGAATATCAGAAGACTGCATATTTCTCAATTCATAGAATTCCTCTCGCAGCAGTCCATTTTCATCTACTTCGTTTTCGAGAAGAATATCCCAATGAGACAGTTGGAGGAAGGTAGTAAAAGCCTTCATTTGCTTGACAGCCCGCCCCATCATCTGAAGCGCCACACGGAGCGCCTGAGAATTGCGATAAGCACTCGACAAACCGACATATAGCTCCATTTTGGGTTTAAACTTCTCTGTAGATTTCAGTCCAGCCGGGAAAGCAGCATTATAGACATCGCCCAATGGAGACATGTAATAATCGCTGATCCACGACCAGAGCCGGTATTGCCTGTCCAGAAGCACAGGGTTTTCATCCAGCACCTGCTCTATCGGTTTCACCTCAAAAGCAGGCTTCTCATCATGCGTTTTCACCGCCATACCGATATACTTCTTGCTCCTTCCCAGGGGTACGAGCAGGCGCTTGCCAAACACAACCCTCCCTTCCATTCCTTCAGGAACAGAATAGGTAAACAAGCCTGGAAGCGGCAAAGGAAGTATCACATCTACGTATTTCATAATGAAAAGTCATCTTGAGAATTATATCGTTGTGCAAAGATAACAATAAAAAAGCAGATACCCAATAAAGGATATCTGCTTTTATATATTTTAAGAAAGCCAGACTGAACTGGTCTCGATTTTTAGAACCAGTAGCCAAGCGCAATCTGCCATGAATTGTTGCGGCTTCTATCGCCACGCACTACAGTTTCGCCCACCTTTTCGAGAGAGGCATCTGCAGTCTTACCACAAGCAATATTGTAGTTAGCTGAAAGCTGTACGTGGCTCAACAAAGTAACACCAGCACCCACATTGACGCTGAAATTAGACTTCTTCAAAGAATAACTGCTACCAGCATCCCACTTGAAATTCTTATCACCTACGTTGATTCCCCACTGAGGACCCGCAAAGAGGAAGATATTTGCCACGCTGCTCAATCCCCAACCATAGCGTACATTTACAGGAATGTTGAGAGACTTTTGCTTTACATTCTCCTTGAAATATGAATTATCAGTTCCCTGATACTTCACGTCAGCCTCTTTTTGATCATAGAGAGCAGCTGCATCAAAGCTCAAGCCAACTACTGGCAAGGTGATCTTCACCATAGGACCTACAAAGAAACCGGTCTTATTAGAAGCATCGAAGACATCTTTGCTGAAAGACATATTGGTAACGTTCAAACCACCTTTCAAACCAAACTTAACCTGTGCGTTAGCCTGCTGCACGAACAGCAATGATGCCAACAGCACCATAAAAGTCAATACTTTTTTCATACCTATTTCTCTTTTTTTATTTCTAATAATTGTTGCTCAAATCAAATTATTTGTAAAGATTGGTATTCCAATCATTGTTATTCCAACAATCAGAACTAAACCAATTAATGGCGCTCTCTTCTGACAGAAACGCGGGCTGCACTGGAAGTTGAAGAACCAGAACTGCGCTGGCGACGGCTTCTTACACTCGAAGAAGAACCAGAAGATTTAGAACTTCTGCGGTTCTTCTTGACAGTCTTTGCATCCTTCTTACCGGCATTGGAAATACTATCCAGAGAATCCTTTCTCGCCTGATCGCCCCAGATATTCTTCTCGAAGGCAGCCAATTCAGCCTCTATCCTCTTCTGCTCCTTGCTCATAGCCGTATCAGAAGGACAGTATTGAGCCAAAGTCTTGCCCAACATATTATTGGTCTTGTAAATCTTTCCTTTATACTGATTTCTTACAAAGTAATCATCCACACTCATCGTCGCAGCATTGTTCAGATTACTGGTCATAATCTGCTGTTTAGACAAGTAAGGAGCCAGGTCGCTGTACTTCACCCAGAACAAAGGATATTTATTGCCACCATCTCCGAAATCATCCTCACGGGTCATGATAGGACAGAGTGCCAACACCTGAGTATGGAAGGTGGAAGTACGCTGGTCAAAATAAGAAGATTCCTTGACATAGTAAGATTTCACTTCGCGGGAAGGAATATCACTGTTGTCAAGACGCATTCTTCCGTTTGCATCCTTCTCATAATAAATGTGGTAATTATCCAGGAATGCCTTTGGCTTCACCAAGTCTGCATCACTGAAACTCTCGTTGCCGTCCAACTTATACTGGTAAGCCTTGATGCGACCGGAGAGTATCAACTTAAACATATAGGTGAACAGGTTCACCTGGCTGCCCAATGGTTCCACAGGATAATACAAAGGCGCATTGGCATCATCGTTGAGATTCAACTCGCGATAGATGTCACGTCTCCATACCACATCCTCATCCATGGAAGCAGTAGTAGGAAACATGATTTGTGCACGGGTCGTCATGTTGTTGGCATTCGACTTCTGCTGAGCCTTCTGCTGTGCCTGGCGGCGTGCTTCAGGTTGAGCGCTGATTCCCAGCGTAACACCTGCAAGCATCAAAAGCATAAATATCTTTTTCATCACATTGATTTTATTTACTTTGATCATTATGTTATGCATTCTGGCAAGTTTTCCATCCCGTCCGGAATGTATATCCTGTCCAGATTCGCCTTTTTCCTATTCCAGACTCTCTCTTACCTCACAATCACTTCCATTGCAGCGGAGAGATTGCGGGTAATACCATCAGGACCAACTGCCTTGATATGAGAAATGTAGAAGCGACGGTTTCTGGACAAGCGGCGGAATTCCTCGCGCTGACGCTCTGAGAAATTGGCACCTGCCGAAGCAAGAGGAACCGCATTTCCCATATTGTCGAAGAACACAGTCTCGAAACTCAGCACCTTGAACGGAATATCGAGCAATCCGTCATCAATCGCAGCATGAATGCCTGTTGCTCCCATCAGAGAAGCCTTTGACAGAGCACCACCTCTATATCTGTTGGTACCCAAAGCCAGATAAGCAGTTGGGTCTGGAAGTTTTCTGACATGGAAAACAAACGGTGGCATCGTACGGGTCTGTCCCTTGTCACGTGCCGTTACCGTAATCGTCACATCCTTGCCCACTGCAGATGGAACTGCCACGAAATGTCCATTTCCCTTGGAGATGAAGGAACCGCCACTCATGCTGGCTGATATCGCATTGGCAGGAACTCCCGGCACGCTGATACTGATTGGATTGTGGAAACCGGCATAGAGCACATTCATCATGTCGGCTGCCACTGTTGCTGTGTTAGGAGCCGGAATCACACTATACTTCTGCAGGAAATTGCGTCTCAGGACATCTCCCTTGGCATTGTGCATCAGAATATATCCGCTGAACTGGTGTTCGCCTACGCCTCCAGCAGTAAAAGAATACTGTCCATGAGCCGCATTCACACGCATACCATTCACATAGATTTCCGGTTGCTGGGTAGTATCCACAGCCGCCATCACGATATTGGCATTGAAGCGCTCACCAGGATAAAGTGTAGTCTTCTCCGGAATCACGAAGGCATCAAGTTTGTTGACTCGAATATCCTTCATATCTATATTAGATACGAGGGTATGGAGCACCTCTCCTTCCGCATAGCGCACATCACTCTGCAGTTTGGAGAGCAAAGTGATAGCAGCAGCCACAGGCATATTCTCAAACATATATTCCTGCCAGTTTTTGCCCAAAGTCGTTGAATTCTTTGGCACAACTGTAGCGAGGTTACTCTGAATGATTTTCTTCTGATGCTCGTCAGTCACCATGGTGAGGATACGCTCACGATAACGGTTGATGGCATCATAGAGTTTCTTGCCTTTCCCCGTACCAGGAGCCAGCATCACGATGCTCGCAGCTTCCAGATTATCCTTGTTCTCGATGTTTTTCACATCGCCATCCTTTCCATCAGCCTCTCTGACGATGGCTTCCTTCAACTGCTGTGCGAAGTTGTAGAGCGAGTCACTCATTTCCTTCACCTGAGTAGCCTTCTCAAACCATTCTTTCACCTTGGCAGGATTCTTCTTCATCTGCTCGCTGAAATCCCCATAGATAGCAGCATTCTCTGCAGAAGAATTGGCCGTAGTACGGTTCAAGCTCTCCTCCACAATAGAGAATCCGTTGAGCACCTCGGTAGAGATGTTCAATGCAAGCATGGCCATGAGGACGACATACATTAAGTTGATCATCTTCTGGCGCGGTGAAACGGGTCTTTTCTTTATTGCCATTTATTTATAACTGATAAATTCGATTGAATGCTTTACTCTTCACTTACATGTGGGGCTGCAGCTCTCATATTGACAGTCATTGCCTCAATCATGCGAGTATAAATCTTGTTGAGCTGCTCTATCTGCTGAGCCATTTTTCTGCTCTGCTCATTGATCTGGTCGATAGTACCAATCTGCTGACTGGCACCCTTCAGCTGCATTTCATATACCTTGCTGATACCGGTAAGCGTACGGTTCAGATTTTCCATTTCCTCGCTATCACGGGTCAGGCGGCTGCTCTGTTCATTTACCTTTTCGAGGGTTTCCACCAGCTTCTTCAACTCTTCCACATAGTTATTCTGTGCTTCCTCCATTTCTGGAGTTATCTGCTGCTGACCACCAACCCATGCAGTAGAACCAGCTACAGGCTGCTGAACGGCTGCTGACTGAGGCTGCTGAGCGACAACATCTGCATCCTTATCATCAGAAGATGATGCAGAGACTGGAGAAGTTGCTGCAGAAGCAATGCCCTGAGAAGCAGTAGCGCCTGGAGCAAAGACTATCGGCTGTCCCACAACCACAGCATCTCCGGAAACAGGATGAGAACCCGAAACCGGTTGAGGACCAGCTACAGAATTATTTGTATCATAAGTGACCTTGCCCGTCTCCAGATATTCTTCAGTAATATGTGTAGGAATATCACGACCATCGGCAGTCTTATCAAAAGGACGGTCGAAGGCTGACAGGAAGAATACAAATACCTCAGTACCCATACCCAAGAACAACATCAGATTGGCTCCCGGCAAGTGAGTCAACTTAAAGAGGGTACCCAAGATAACGATAGATGCACCCCAACTATATGCATAGTTCAGGAATGTTTGTCCAGGCACGCTATCCATCCACTTTTGCAGACGGTAAACGATATTAAACTTACTGTAATCGCCCATTTTTATTATCTCCTATTCTTTGATTTTGTAGGTTTCTGTTTTGCACTTGATGTTGTTGCGAGACTTCTCACACATCTGAATCCGATATACGAACGAGGCTGGTTCTGATATTCCCAAGAGCGCCATGCCGAACGGATGAAAGACTCAGGGTCCTTCCATGATCCACCTCTCACGCTTTTCTTCTTCAAGCGGTAAGGATCTTCCTTGGCTGCATTATAAACAAGCGTTGGATTCAGATCGTTCATGGCATCAACACCCGCTTCCGTATAAATCGTACTGGTCCATTCAGCCACATTACCTGCCATATCATACAGTCCGTTAGAATTAGGAGAATAGATGCCCACCCTGCTTGTTATCAGGTTTCCGTCCTTGGTATAATTACCACGGTCTGGCTTGAAATTGGCATAGAAACATCCATCCCCATTTTTTACATCCTTATTTTCCCAAGGGAATTCATTCTGCTCCTTACCGCGAGCTGCATACTCCCACTCAGCCTCAGTAGGCAGACGATATCTCTGTATGAAACGTGCCTCAGGACCCAAGCCTTTCAACAGATAGTCCGTACGCCAGGCACAGAATGCATTCGCCTGTTCCCAAGTAACGCCTACCACAGGATAATCATTATAGGCAGGATTGCTGAAATAACTTCTGAGATAAGTCTCATTATCAGAATTCTTGAAGTCATTCACCCAACAGGTCGTATCCGGATAAACATTCACAATATAGGTATTGAGAAAATCCCAAGGTCCACTCAACTGTCGGTTGATGGTCTGTCTCACGATTCTACCCTCATCATCCACATAGGCCGTATCCTTGGAAATCATGACCACCTCGTTCGGATCAACCTCGATGTCAGTATTGAGGTTACGCTCAGAAGCATTGAGACGGTTGCGACGCAAGGCAGCGGCAGTATAATCATAGATTTCATACTTATAGTTGAGCTGACTCCAGTCTATCAACTTTTCTCCTGTCACAGGATTGGTCGTATAAAGACTCTCAATGGCACGCAGTTCGTCCTCATTAGGTTTCTTAGGAAGATTCTTCTTCCAGTTGACACGCGGAGGCACAGGTTCACCATTCTTATCTTCCGTAATCATATAAGTTTCATCGCCTCCATAAGAAGGGTCAGCAAGACGGGTACGCAAGATAGAATCTCTCACGTAAGCAACAAATTGCTTATATTCAGAGTTGGTAATTTCAGTATCGTCCATCCAGAAACCATCCACAGAGATTTCCTTCACAGGCGTTTTTCCACCCCAAAGAGAGTCTTGCTTTTCCAAGCCCATCTTCAGGAAGCCACGGTTCACCTTCACCATGCCGTAAGGAGCTGGCTCAGTAAATCCCCTGCCAGATACGCCCACGACTTCACCACCACGACCTGCCATCGAGGTAGATTTGGCACCGAAACATCCAGTCAATGCCACCAGCACAAAGGCTGAGCAAAGCCACATGATACCTTTCTTCATATTCATATTATTCTTATACTATAGTATTCTTACACTTTTATGTTTATTTCTTCCTTTTTTTACGAGATTGATGTCAGTCTGATAACCGACAAACAGCTCATGACTTCCATTGCCAGGACTGATAGCCGACGTGTACATTTCATAACTGTAACCTAACACCACTCCGTGGAACATTCCACCTACAAGGAACGTAACGGAATTGGTAGGACTATAGGACACACCGCCATACATCATTTTCTTTTCATGCGTATAGACCATCCTGCAACTTACATCTCCCCGCCAGGTCACTCCATCGTATCTGACAAGAGTAGAAGGCTTTATAGATAAAAACGGATTTCTTAACTTAATATTGTATCCGCCAGTCAAATAATAAGTTGCATCTATCTGCATTTCATTCGTTTCGCCCATTTCAATCTTAGGAGCATTCAGATGCTGTCCGGAAATTCCCACATACCAGGCACCATGTGAATAATAAAGACCAAAGCCAAGATCCAGTCCGTTACCATCAATCTGAGAGGTGGAGAAAGCAGGGTCTTTAGATTCTCCTAAATCCACTTTGCTGCCATCAAAACTTTCACTTATAAAACCAGCTTGAATACCGGCACTGAGCATACCCTTGAAAAGCCTTTTCTTGAAAGCATATTGCAAAGCCAACTTCTGATGGGTGAACAAACCTATCTGGTCGTTCATGAATTGCACACCGACACCATGATAATTCTTCAAGGCATAGAAAGGCAAATCGGCTCCAGCATACATGGTCCGGGGATTATGCTCAAAACCAGCCATGTCTAAAGCATAATCAATATTCACATTTATCTTGGCTTGTTTACCTACCGCACCAGGATTGAAGGAAGGTTCCATATCAAAATAATGACTAAAAGAAGGATCGTACTGAGCATAACAGGTGGTTATACCCAGTATCATCAACAAAGTCGCTATTTTAATTCTTTTATACACGATACTATAACGGATTTTTTCTCAAAATATTGTATAAATCGGGAATAGAGATAAAAAATAAAATGAAAAAGGCTGCCCTTATCCATAAGAGCAGCCCTATCATCACTTAATACTCATCATCATTCCACAAGAAATCATCCTTGGAAGGATAATCAGGCCAGATGTCTTCGATGCTCTCGTAAACATCACCTTCATCTTCAATCTCCTGCAAATTCTCCAGAACCTCCAGAGGCGCACCAGAACGAGTTGCATAGTCTATCAACTCATCTTTTGTTGCAGGCCATGGTGCATCTTCAAGCTTTGAAGCTAATTCAAGTGTCCAATACATAGCTAATTATTTAACGGTTTATAAATTTGCGTGCAAAAGTAATACTTTTATTTGTATTTACAAGCATTTTACGTATTTATTTTTATGGGAAATTAAAAATTAATCTTAAAAAATTGCTTATGCTTCGATTTATCAAAGAATATAATCCCACAAAGATATAAATCATAGCAGACACCACTCCTGTCGTCAGCTATCATTTCTTCCCATAACCGACGAGTTTGCTTATTCTTGTAAATGTCTGTTATAACCAAAAGTAACTGATCAGATGCATGCAGAAAGATTTCATTTCTTATGTCTTCATCAGAAAGCCAATCCATCTCAACAATCACCAAAGCCTTAGCGCTTTCCTCATCAAAATAATAATCATCTATCATTCTGACCAACGTATTTTGGCAACCAGCATACACGTACGGAGCGAAATCATAATCACCCATCACGACATATTGGGGTTGCCAGTAATTGGCAAGACGAAAGAACAGACGACCCAATTTACGGAAAGTCTTAGACCGGTCTTTCATTTCCTCATCCAGCTGTTCGTAGGCATAATAAGGATCATGCTCGTTGACGACATAACGCACGAAAGAATAAGCCGAAGGCGACTGAATGCCAAACCCACGACTGTATCTGCAACGTAAAAGCCAACGAGAGATAGATTGTATATAATATGAAATAGATTCAAGCATATAATAAAACGAAAATAGAGTAGATGTAGGGGATTACTCCCCTAGCA
>OIXQ01000676.1_pt1 | contig 14711 bp, 8 predicted proteins | sample 1587791 | NCBI WGS metagenome assembly OIXQ01 (sample SAMN03283273) | human gut metagenome | biome: human-associated habitat; material: feces | host: Homo sapiens | place: Peru | collected 2012
CAGGGCCATGTGCTGCTGGAGGATGTCCCCGGCGTGGGCAAGACGACGCTGGCCAAGGCTTTTTCCAAAACGCTGGGATTGGACTCCAAGCGTGTCCAGTTCACCTCCGACACCCTGCCATCGGATATTATCGGGTTTTCCGTATTCGATAAGGCAGACGGCAAGCTGAAATATCAGTCCGGAGCCATTATGACCAATCTGCTGCTGGCGGACGAGATCAACCGTACCTCCAGCAAGACCCAATCCGCTCTGCTGGAGGCTATGGAGGAGTTGCAGGTCACCGTGGACGGCGTGACCCGGCCCCTGCCGAAGCCCTTTATCGTGCTGGCAACGGAAAACCCGGTGGGTTCTGCGGGTACGCAGATGCTGCCCGCATCCCAGCTGGACCGTTTCATGCTCCAACTGAGCATGGGCTATCCCAATCGGGCCAGCACGGCGGCACTGCTGAAGGATCGCCATCATGTGGACCCGCTCTCTGCCTGCCAGACAGTGACTTCCCCTGCCGAGCTGGAAAAGCTCATTGCAGAGGTCAGCAATATCCATGTGGCAGACCGAATTTATGACTATATTGCAGAGCTGGTGGATCTGACCCGCTCCAACGCCTATGTGACCCTGGGTGTCAGTCCCCGTGGCGCTTTGGCTGTGACCCGTGCGGCCAAGGCCAACGCCTACTTAGAGGGCCGGGACTATGTGATCCCTGACGATGTGTGCGCCGTGTTCCCGGATGTGTGTGTCCACCGTCTGATCCTCAACTCCAAGGCGCGGCTCCAGGACTATACAGCGGCACTGATTCTGCAAAATGTACTTACCTCCGTCCAGAAGCCGGATGTCCGGGAATTTTCCAGCAAATGAGAAAAACGATCTTAGGCAGCGCCCTGTGTTATCTGATCCTGCTGCTGGCGTTGGCGGCGCTGCTTCTTACAAGCGGCTCCTTCTGGGCGCTGGCCGGACTCTGCTTGCTGCTCCTGCTGCCCCTGGCCTCCTGGGCGGTCAATTTCTATGTCCGCAGGCACCTGCAGGCGGACATTCTGACCCCGGCCACAGCGGCAAAACGCACGGCAGTCAGCTGTCGGGTGCGTATCCGCAACGGAGCGTTTCTGCCCGTAATGCGCTATGGCTGTCAGGTCTCTATCCGCAATGATCTCACTGAGGAAGATCAGACAGTGACGCTGACCGGCAGCATCGGAGCCAAGGGCGAAAGCAGCCAAACCATCCTGCTGCAAAGCAGCTTCTGCGGCAGAGTGTATGTGCAGATCAGCCGGTTTACCCTGCTGGACTATCTGGGCCTGCTTCCCATGAAGGCCCTCGTGAAAGCGGATGCCCGTCTGACCATCCTCCCGGACCTGTATCCAATGGAGGCGGACATGACCGCCCGACCGGCCTATGCCGACGACGGCGCTTCCAATCGACGGGGTGAGGACCGCAGCGAGGTGTACCAGCTCCGGGAGTATCGCCCCGGCGATGACATCCGGCAAATTCACTGGAAGCTGTCCTCCAAGTTAGATGAGCTGATTCTGAAAGAGGCCAGCCAGCCGGAGAGCCGTTCCCTTTTGGTATTCTGGGATAAGCGCCCCGGCGGTAACCCCCAGCAGATGGACGCACTGGCGGAGGTCGTGTCCTCCGCAGGCATGGCACTGCTGCAAAGTGGTGTACCCTATACCCTGTGCTGGACGGACCGGGACGATCTGCAGGTCCAGGACATTTCAGAGGAAAACCAGCTTTTGCAGGCTATCCCGGCTCTGGTAAAGACCAGGGGCAGCGCTGAGTGCCGCCTGCCCAAAACTGACGGTTACAGCCGAATTCTCTGTTTCGGCACAGCGCCGGAAGAACAGCTGCTCACGGACGGACGGGTGCATTTCATCCTCTGTACCGAAGAACAGTACCCCGGTGCGACCACCTTTGCCCCGCAGAATTATTCCGAGGCCATGCAGCGACTGGAGGTTTAACCCATCATGCGAAAAAATGAAAATGGACTCCAGTGGATTGTCACCGAAACGGCACAGAAAAAGCTGCACTTTCCCTGGGGCGCTTGGGTGGTCTGTGCCGTTCTGACGGTGGGCTTCTGCTTGCTTTTAACCGCTGCATTTCCCTCTGTTCCCTACCCATGGTGGGCCATGACAGCAGCTGCGATTTTGGTGCAGGCGGCGTTGCTGATAGTATACCAAACCAGAATCGGGAACTGGCTCGTTCCAGCGGGCATCGGCGTGTTGCTTCTTCTGAGCTTGGCACTGAACAAGTTTGTCCTACCCGGTTTTGGAACACTGGCAAATGATTTCCTGACCCTGCTGACGAAAAAGACCGGGAAGATATACCTGGACCTTGCGGCAGCGGATGCCCAATTTCTGCCTCTGGCGGTAACGGTTCTGCTACTGGCGGTGTCGCTGCTTCTCAGCCGCAGCGCATGGAGCGGACGGATGCTGCTGGCCTTGCCGATTCTGCTGCCCTGCTATGCAGCCCTGTTGCTGGGCTTGTTTCCCATAGGCATCGGCGGTGGGCTGCTGATTATTGGCACGGTGCTGCTGATGGTGCAGCACACGGCAGAGGGAGAAGCCCTTGCAGGCGTTCCGGCGCAGCTGATCTTGCCGGTCCTGTGTGCAGCGCTGTGTCTGCTGATTGGCCTGTCCTGCCAAGACAAGCTGAATACAGACATGGTCGAGACGATGCAAACCCAGCTTCACCAGCGGCACTACGACAGCGATACCAATTCCATGCCGGAAGGAAACCTCAAGAACTTACCCGCCTGGAATAAAAGCGACACCCCGGCGCTGGAAGTCACAATGGAGCAGCCGGAAAAGGTGTATCTGCGAGGGCAGATATACGACACCTACACCGGCACCGGCTGGAAGGCAGCCGACACCGAAGAAACAGCCCAATATAAGGACCTTTTTTATTGGCTCCATGAGGCAAATTTCTACGGCCAGAGCCAGATCGCTCTAGCGGATGGCTATACGGAGACAGCCACCCCCCTCTCCATGACCGTCAAGAATCTCTCCGCCTGTTCCGCCCACGGCTACTACCCCTACGCCGTCTACGGCAGCGAAACGCTGGCAGCGGACCGCATCGGGGACACGGACCTGCCCCCGGCAGAGAGCCTGTATTATCTGAAAGGCAGCGTCCCGGACTGGTATCAGATCCAGCGGAACCTCTCCACAGCCCAGGGCCGGGAAAACATCGAGACCTATCTATCCAAGGAGCAGGCCTATGCCGACTATCTCCGGGCCGTGGACCTGCAAATGACCCAGGACAGCTGGGCCGTCCTCCAGCGGCAATTGAAGCTGGACACCCAGACCCGGACCATCAGCGACATCCGCACCATCATCTTTGACTATCTACGGGAATCCATGACCTACGATGAGACTGCCCGGACCATGAACGGCAGCGGTGACTTCCTGCAATATACGCTGGAGCGCAGCGGACACGGCTACAGCGTCCATTACGCCACGGCAGCGGTGCTGATGCTGCGCTACATGGGCGTTCCGGCCCGCTATGTGGAGGGGTATTACCTCTCGGCAGAGGATGCCGCCCGGTACAAGGCCGGTGAGACCATCACCTTAACAGAGGAAAACGCCCACGCCTGGGCGGAATACTATGTCAGCGGTGTCGGCTTTGTGCCGTTCGAGGTGACTCCCGGCTACATAGACGACGAGGAACTGTCCCTGGGCGGCGACAGCCCGGATGAGAATACCTATGAGAACAACACCCAGCAATTTGTAGAGGTGGAGCAGCCAGAGGAGATCAACGAGCACAAGCAGGACCGATTTACCTTCTCACTGAATGCCCACTACCTACTGCTTCTTCCCTTGCTGCTGATCTTGCTGCTGGCCGGGTGCATTTTCCATCGCCGCAGGGTGTTTCGGAAGAAGATGGCCGCTATCGACGCCGCAAACGACCGGGAGGCCATTGCCATGCGCTATGGCTATGCCGTTTGCCTGCTGCGCCACAGTACGGTGCAGTTCCCGGAGGATGCTGCGGAGGCCGCAGAACTGAATCAAAAGGCGCTGTTCAGCACCCAGGAGATGACCCCGGAGCAGCGCAAACAGATTGACTCATTTGCCGTGCGTGTACTGGATGCCTGCAAGGGCAGCTGGACAACCTGGGAGAAAATACGGTACCGGCTATGGAACTGCCTGTATTGAAAAAAAGGAGGAAGGAAAATGCACAAAAGAGTAATGGCTCTGCTGCTGAGTCTGGTGCTTCTGCTCTCTGCCGCCATGCCGGTCACGGCGATGGCCGCAGAGGAGTACGCCGGTAGCTTTGTGCTTGTGGCTATGAACGCCAACAGCACCATCGTGGAGCCGACCCGTATCCAGTATAAATCTGGGCAAACCATTCAACAGGCGCTGGCGGATTCAGATATTGACTTTGTCGGCCTGGAAAACGGATTCGTCTATGAGATCAACGGCGTTTCCGCCAATTACCTGCTCTATTATGACAAGGGTGGCTATAAGCTGGACGCTCCGGCTTCTTCCGTCAAGGCCCTTTGCTTCCATGTATCTTCGACTTATTCGGACGCAGCTATCCAGCTGATTATCCAAATGGCGGATTACCTGGACATGACCAACCATGTGCAGAATTATCCGGCAGCGGCCAGTGCCTACGCAGCGGCGCTGAAGGGCCTGCGGACGGCAACTGCCGACTCGGCAGGACCATTGCTGAAAAACCTGAAAGACGCCATTGCCGATTATGCGGCGCTCTTAAAGGGGACTAAGTACACCGTCTCCGCCACAGCGACCCAAAACGGCAAAGCGGTGGAGGCTCCGGTCCTCGCCCTTACGGATGTCTATGGCAATGTCACCACTGGCACCGGCAGCGTCCAGGTCATCGCCGGTGACTATAAGTTCCGTGTGTCCGACGGCGGCCATAACCGCACAGAGGGAACGCTGACGGTCTCCGCCGACGCCCAGGTCTCTGTGACCCTGCCCTACGGCGAGTGGTTTGGCAATATCCGTCTGCTGGACGCCGATCAAGAGCCCTACCGCGCTGCACAGAACCGTGCAAACCATACGGCGCAGTATTGGATCGAGGATACAGCCAATGCTCTGAGCAGCGTGTATCTGAATGCGGCGATAGGCAATGTCCCGAATACCAAGACCACCAAGCTCCGCACCATCTATACCGGCACCAACGGCAAGGATATGTCCAACCTGGCCCGCAGCTGGAACAGCACGGCTACGTCGCTTACTTATTTGCTTGCCGCCGGTATGGAGGGCAAGACCTTTGCTCTGGAAGCCCAATATGCCGGTACAGACGGCTACACGCAGATTCAGTCCTACGATGTTACCGTGACCCGTGTGCCCACGCTGAAGGCTCTGGCAGCCACGGCGGAGGGGACCAAGCTGCCCCTGGAGTTTGCGCCCAACACCCGGGAGTACAGCCTAAAAACCGTGTCCTCCACTGTGGATATTGACGCCGCACCATTTGGTGAGGATTATACCGTTACCGGAACCGGGGCGGTGCAGCTGACCGGAGACACGCAGGATCACATGATTCAGGTAGCAGCGCCCAACGGGGAGCAGAGCACCTATACCCTCCACATTCAGAAGGTAGCTTCCGTACCGGTGACGCTGGCTGTGCCTTCCGGAACAACGGTGCAGGTGATCAATGGAGCAGGCTCCGAGATTGCCCCGGTGGACGGGATCTATCACCTGGTCCCCGGCGAGAGCTATACCTGCATCGCCACGAAGAACACCTGGTATCATACGCAGATCACCTTCACGGCCTCCAGCGGACTGAATGTGTCCGTCCCGGAGCCTGTTACCACCGACTGGCTCAGCAACATGGCCTTCTATAACGGCACCTATGCCTCCAGCCGGATCGCCTACGCCGCCGACAAGACCTTCACGGCGGCAGACCACACCTACAACTATACGGTGTCCGACTGCAACAGCTCCGTTGCCATGCAGGCCACGGCAACCGGAACCGTGACGGCGCTGTATCGGACCCAAAGCACCGTGCCGGAGATTCATAATCTCGCACGGATGGAGACGATCACAACGCCTGTCAGCAAAACGGGTCTTGCTCAGAGCCTGACCTACGCCGTGGCCAAGGCCGGTTACGGCCAGACGGTGACGATCCGCATTTCCAAGACAGAAAACGGCACTACCTACTATCAGGACTACGATATTCAGCTGCTGCGGCAGCTGCACCTGTCCAGCCTGACTATTGCCACAAAGGATGAGACACTGCCCTTTGTAACTCCAAAGGGCGCAACGGCCCGCTTTGATCGAGATACCACGGATTATTATGTTAAGGTAGACCGGGAGACCGCCGCTCTCTACCTCTCCGGCACCTATCCCAACAGCAGCACAGACACCGCCTGCTGCGGCGGGTACTATGCCAAGGTCAACGGCGTACGCTATGATACGCTGGCCGGCGCGGAAGCGGTCCTGAACACAGACCTTTATAATGAGGATATTTCGGTACAGGTCTGCCACGCAGATACCGGCAGCATTGAGCTGACCTATACCGTCCATGTTCAGAAAAGTGACCCCATCCAACTGACCATCCAAACGACCCCGGCGGATGCCACGGTGTTCCTGACCAACGACCTCAACGGCAAGCGCATCGTGGAGAAAAACGGCACCTACAGCCTGACCCCCGGTGCCAGCTATTCCTACACTACCACCTGCGCCGGGTACATCGGTCAAACGGTGGAGCACTATACCGCCCCCGACAAGGACGGTACACTGACCATTACGCTAAAGAAGGCTCCAGCCAACGACAAGCTCATCAATTTCGATTCTGCGTGGCCCCACTTACGCCAAAACAATGAGAATAACGGTGTGGTGGACTACAAGACGCCGGTCTACGCCAAGGATGCCGAGCTGTACTGGGCTACCTCCATTGGATCCGGCTACGATGTGAACGCCTGCGGCTGCCCCATTTTGGTGGACGGTGCCATCTACACCTACTCCGGCTCCCGCATTTACAAGGTGGATGCTATCTCCGGCGAAATTCTCATTGATAAGCCCATGGATCACAACTCCAGCTTCGCCATCAACCCGCCCACCTACGCCAACGGCATGATTTTCGTGGGCCTGTCTGACGGCACGATCCAGGCGTTCGACGCCAATACCCTGGACTCCCTGTGGATCTATCGGGACTCCATCGGCGGTCAGCCCAACAGCTCTATTGTCTATCACGATGGCTACATCTACACCGGTTTTTGGGTGGGCGAGATCAACGAGGCCCACTATGTGTGCCTGAGCGCCACCGACGAGGACCCCACGCAGACGATGGAAGAAAAGCTCCCCACTTGGTACTACACCAGCAAGGGCGGCTTCTATTGGGCCGGTGCCTATGTGTGCGACGACTTCCTGCTGATCGGCACGGATGACGGCGCTTCCGGCTACACCACCGGCAAGCCCAGTCTGCTGTCCTTTAACCCCAAGACCGGCGAACTGCTGTCCTCCTACAAGATGAATGTGACCGGCGACATCCGCAGCTCTATCACCCATTACAACGGCAAGTATTACTTCACCAGCAAGGGCGGCTACTTCTACGAGGCCACTGTGGACGAAAAGGGTACCATTGAGGATGTCCGCACCTTGAAGCTCTACAACTATGCGGACGATCCCGCCAATCCCGCCATGTCCACCTGCACACCCACCATTTACAATGGGCGGGCCTATATCGGCATCTCCGGCACGGCACAGTTCGGCGCATACAGTGGCCATAACCTTACGGTCATCGACATCCCCAACTGGGAGATTGCCTATACGGTACGCACCCACGGCTATCCCCAGACCAGCGGTGTTCTGACCACGGCCTATATGGAGGAGACAGGCTGCGTCTATGTGTACTTCTTCGATAACTTCACCCCCGGCAAGCTCCGGGTGCTGGAGGACAAGCCCGGCCAAACCGAGGTGTCTCTGAAGACCATGGAGACCTACACGGCCAGCGGCCAGACGGAGACCTATACGACGCCCTACAACATCTTCACGCCCAGCGGCGCACAGGCCCAGTATGCCATTTGCAGCCCCATCATGGATGAGTACGGCACGATCTACTTCAAAAACGACTCCGCCTACCTGATGGCCGTGGGCAGCACCATTGAACGCATCGAGGTCACGAAGCTGCCGGACAAGACGACCTACAATGTAAAAGACACCTTCGACCCCACCGGAATGCAGGTAACGGCCTACTACGCCAACGGCAAGACCCGCGATGTGACGAAGTATGTGACCTGGTCCGAAAAGCCGCTGAAGGCCAGCGATACCGATTTCCAGATCACCTTCCCCTACGCCATGTACCAAAACCGAGAAAACAGCGACACCCTGGAGATGGAATACGGCGTCCATTGTGACAAGCCCATGACCACCCTGACCCTGACGATTGGGGACCAGTCCGAGGTCAAATACGGTGATGTAAATGGGAATGGTAAAATCGATTCCACGGATGCCGCCATTGTCTACCGTTATGCAAATGGAAAATATCCGTTGTCTGCGGATCAACTTTTGGCAGCTGATGTAAATGGTGATGGTGTCGTGAACACGACGGATGCTGCATTGATCTACCGTGTAGCAAACGGAAAGCTGTCAAAGTTCCCGGTAGAGAAGTAAAGGCTCCAAACAGTTTTCGCATGATAAAGGGCCCCGGCCACCGCATTACATGGTGGCCGGGGTCCTGCTATGTAATTCAACTACTAATCAGCTCGTGCATTTGTTGACAAGATATTAGAATTACTTTTGAGTAAGAAATCAACGACATCAGCTTCCTTTGAAAGATCTTTATGAAGCTGATACATAGATTTTCCTACATCATATATCCCTATAGCACTCGAAACAATAGGCACAAAGCCACAAACAGCTTTTCCCAAACCAAACAATGAGGAGAGAACCTCTTCTTTATCCTGTTTTTCCCTTTCAGTTTCTACTTGGTCTAGAACCTTCTGCAGATTTGCAAATACTGATTCTGCAATTTCAGAAAAGCAATCTGGTGTTGCGATAATGTTGCAGGTTGCAGAATGGAAGAGCCTTCTAAACTTACAGCTCTCATTTTTGTCACGAAACTTTAGAAGATGGGGTAAGTCCATCTGAACAACCTGTGCAAGCTTTTCATTGCGCTGTATGGCACAAACATATTTATATTCATCAGTTGAACCCATTATGGGAGGAATTTTTTCATAATAATATTTGTTTGGATACCATTCAAATGCATTAAATATAGGATGCATACCAGTTTTTAATGCAGCGGCAGAATGAATGGCATGTACAGCGAATGTCACTGTAAGAATATTAGGAATTGCTCCATAGTTTAAGACACATCTTACAAAATCCCAGTTTACATCTCCGTTCTGCATTCTCGATAGATTCAACAGTTGTTCACGGCCTTCAATATCTAGTGCATATTTTTCGTACTGTTGTGTCTCATACAAATTAACATTGATGCCGTTGGTAAGTAATATATCTGCAATTTGCTCATCCGTAAACGACTTTAAGATCTTCAAACATTGGGCATGATCACCCATGCTGTAGTCAATACCAAATAGTTGCTTTGCTACATCTAATGCCGTATTATGGGCTTTATCCATAAGATCGCATTGTTCGCTGTACTGGATAATAGCGCTCGTTGGGATAATTGCAGCAATCAAATCCTCCTTGTTGAGTACATACGGACGCGCAGAGTATACGGAAAGGACTGATTCATAAAATAGATAAGTTACGCCTGTGTAGGATGCTACCTTGGTGTCCAATGGAAAAACTTCACTGAAAGGGTCGTTTAGTGCGACTAAATCAAAAAATACCGCATTTTGTTTTATCGTACTCTCGTACTTTAAAGTCGAATTGTTTTCTATTGTTCCAAAATATCCTATGCTACCACAGGTGTTCAATAAAGTTTTCACCTCTTCTATATTTTCTTTCCAAAATGCAGATACTGTGCTCTTAAAATTAAGCATTTGATCCACTAATTGGTTTTCAAAGAGGAGGTTCCCTTCGGATATGCGAATGCGATGTAATTTATCTCCTGATAAAAAATCTTCCAGAAATGTATTGGCGTCCATGCCGCTCCGACGATATTGTTCATAAAATTTTCCATAGAACGCATCCAAAAGATTATAATACTGCAGTTGAATAGCTTGTAGCGATTCTTTCGACGTTGAAGTCATCATATAAGCAAACCTCCTTTTATGAACATCGCAGATTGGGACGTATATTGTTTTTCAGGCAGTCGCTTTACTTAAAGTCCTCACATCGACTATCTGAATCTTTAACGCTATAAATGTATAGCTTTTGCCATTGTCTTGTTATTCAATCTGTATGGAACACAATCAGTCTCTTGGTACGAACGCCAGCCATTTCGCACCATACGCATCAAACAGGAATCGGTTCCCGGCATCATTCTCTACATAGCGCCGCCTGGTATGGTACAAGCCCCGAAGTTCATTTCGCAGATATTCATCTGTCGAGATTGGTTCCACCCAAAGGACCGAATGCTCAGCAAGTCTCGAAAGCGGAAGAGGTGTGCCCAAAGTACGACTGTATTCCGAGGATTGCGGCATCATAGCGAACAACCCCGCAGCATCCGAAAAGGGAATGCGTTCGCCATCGGATGTGATCAGTTCCTCCGTTATGGCATTGACTAGGAGCCAGCCATGCACAGGGGACCACACCGGCTTCTCGTGGAACAGCTTCAGGCATTGTTCGGGGATCGGTTCACCGGGAGCCACGGTATGATCGTCTCGTCCAAGCAGGTAATCCGTTGTGACACCATATAATTCTGCCATCCTGATCACCGCTTCTACGGGAGCCGCCTTGCGCTCGCTTTCCCATGCACTTAAAGTCGGCTGTGAAACGCCGAGCTTTGCTGCCATCTCGGTCAGCTTGGCTTTGTGCATCAAGCGGGCCTCTTTATATCGCTTTGGCATTTTCCGACTCCCCTACCCTTACTTCAAAATGATCCGCTCACCACGAGTCTGATTGTCTCTGGCAATATAGGATTCACACTTCAAACTCTTATAAACTCTGTTGATCGTGGAAACTGACACTTTCATTTCTGCCATGATTACTGTCAATTGCTATCTCCAATGTGCGTGTAATACGGTCCGGCTCCACAGATTCAACCAGTTCTGGCCGCTTGTGCCGTTACGGGCATCAACTAATACCGCCAGCAATCGCTTCATCGACACTGATGCGGAATGTACCGGGGTTTGAAATGGTGATCTTAAGGAACGCCTTGTCAATCATAATTCCATGACAGCTACTGTGATATTATAGTCAGGATGCGGAACAATAGCAAGCGGCTCTCTGAAAATTTTCTCTCACATTTTGGAGCCGGAATACAAGCCTATTATAACCTCGACATAATGCTAATTATGGCGAACTGAGCCACCCGGGCGCAGCTTTTTTCGACGGCGAGTTAAACATAATCAAATGTCAATTTGCCCACACGCAGTTATACATAATCAAAACGGTTGTAAACGCATCCCTTCCCTCGTGTAATAGGGATAGGAGGCGATCGTATATGAAAGAATTTGAGGAGTATCTGAGACGCATCGGAAAATCCGAAAATACTGCTTTGACATATTGCCGTAACATCCGAATGTATTTTAGTTGGTGCCGGGACAGCTTCGGGTCCGAACCAAAGGAACTCTACCGTTCCAATGTCTTGGAGTACATCTCTTATATGCGCAATATCCGAGGCTATAGTCCGAAGTCTGTCAATAACCACCTGTCGGCGCTGCGCTGCTTAAACAAGTATCTGGTACAGAGTGGTCGGCAGTCAGACATGGCAGTTTTGGACAGTGACTTCATGAAGGTACAGATTCAATATGCCAGCCCATGCTCCGTTGATAAAAAAGAGGTAGAGGCATTCCGGCAGAGGATGTTGGAAAGCGGAAGCAAACGGGACTTTGCAATCGTGACCTTACTGGTCTATGCAGGTCTGCGCCGCAGCGAGTGTGTCAATCTGAAACTGGATCAGGTGGATCTCATTGCAAAGGAGATTCGCGTCATCGGCAAGGGAGACAAACAGAGGCTTGTATATATCAATGACCGGATTGCTGCAGCCATTCGGGAGTACCTGAAGGAGCGTAACGCAGACAGTCCCTACTTATTTGCCAGCCGACAGTGTGCGAAGCTTTCAGCGTCCCGGATCAATCAGATATTCAACCAATACTCTGATACAATCACACCGAAGACACTCCGACACTTTTTCTGCTCCAACGCTTTGGAGAATGGCTATTCGATCCATGAGGTAGCCAATCAGGCCGGGCACAGCAATGTGCAGACCACACTGATTTACAGCAATCCATCCGCAAAGCAGATGAAAGAAAAAGCCAATAAGCTTTGAGGCGCTATGAGAAAAAATGTTTTATGCACGGCGATTGTTCTGATTTCAGCAGCCGTAACGGTATATGCAGCACACCGAATTTATCAAGAGCATTCCGAGTATCGTGAGGGTGTCGATTCTTATTCCGTCTTGGAAACCTATATAAAGGAACCGCAAACGGAACCCATACCTGAAGAAAGCAAACCAGAGCAGGATGAAATGTCGGAAAATGCAATCACATGGCCGGTGGTAGACTTTGTAGCTCTGAAGAGCATCAATTCTGATTGCGTTGCATGGATCAGGATTGACGGAACAGAGATCGACTACCCTGTTGTACAGGGGCATGACAACAGCTTCTATCTGAAGCATTTGTTTGGCGGAGAATGGAACGGTGCCGGCTGCATCTTTTTAGACTCGCGTGTCAATCCCGATTTGTCAGACCGACACAGTGTTTTGTATGGCCATCATATGAAGAATGGTACGATGTTTTCGGATATCGCAAAATATAAAGATCAGACTTTCTATGAGAACCATACAACGGGAATGATTCTGACCCCAACAGAGAATTACCGGATTGAGTTTTTTGCGGGCTATGTTGCCGGCGCCGATGACGAAAACGCTTGGAAAGTAACATTTGCAACGGAGGACGAATATGTCGATTGGCTGAATGAAACTGTTGGCCGCTCTTGGTTCAATAGCGAAGTGATACCAACGGCTGAAGACCGAGTTATAACATTGTCCACCCGCAGTTATGAATTTAATAACGCCCGCTTTGTACTGATCGGCCGTTTGAAGTAGATTGTTTTGGATACCATAAAATAAAAAAGACCGCAGGCAATGCGGTCAAATCATTCGGGTAATGACGGTTGCGATTTTTTCAAGCCCGTGTTTTTCTATGTATCGGTAGGTTTCATACAGATCCGAGAAGGATAATGCCTCATGGAAATATTCCGTGTAGTCCTGGGCGGTTTTCAATAGCGGATACCGTCCGCCGGCATTAACGGCAATATAGTGCTTAGCGTTTGATACTTCTTCCATTTCCAATCCTCCCTACGAATCACACGATATCTATTATAATCGTTGTAGACGGCTTTTTCAAGGAGTTTGGTGAAACTCCTAGGGGACATAATGAATACCGTATCATAAGCGGAAAAGGCAACCGAGTTCTGTTTTGGTCAACTCGGTTGCCTTAATTTAATCACATAAGTCTATCACAGATAGTTGATGGGAATAACACGGTCATTGCCTTTCAGTGTGATAAGCCTGTCATAAAGACAAATCACTCCGCCCGGGCCACGTTCAGTGCCGGGGATCTTGTCGAGCAAATTGAATGCATCCATATCCTTCTTCTGTGGATCCGCATGCTTTTTCATTTCGAGAGGATACAGTGTTCCGTTTTCTTCGATCACCAGATCAATCTCATTCATATCTTTGTCTCGATAGAAATACAGCGGCGGTTCAACGATTCCCTTGTTATAATAACTCTTAATGATCTCGGAAATTACGAAGCTCTCAAAGAAAGCGCCGGCCATAGCGCCGTTTTTCAGAACATCCGGCGTATTCCACCGCGTAAGGTAGGCGGCCAGCCCGGTATCTAAGAAATACAGCTTTGGAGTCTTCACTGCACGCTTGGTGATGTTGTTTGAGTATGGCTTCAGCAGATAAACAATGTTGGAAGCCACAAGAATCGAAAGCCATCGTTCCGCCGTCGGCTGACTGATCCCGACATCCCGCGCCATAGAGGCAAGGTTGACGAGCTGCCCGGTGGACGCTGCGGCAGCAGTCATAAAGCGAGTGAATTTTACGGTGTCTCCAATCTCAGACAGATCGCGAACATCGCGTTCAATATAGGTTCGCACATATGCGCCATAAAACATCTGCCAATCAAAATCCGGATTCTCACAGAGCTCCGGCATAGAGCCGCGGTGGATCATCTTCCATACATCCTCGTATGGAATGTTGGCAAGCTGCTTTTTGCGCTCATCAAAATACTCATCCGTCGGCAGAAACGGTGTATCATTGGACACACCGTACCGCTCACGCAAGGAGAAACCGAGCAGAGTTACCAGCCCGATTCTGCCGGATAGCGATTCGCTGACGCCCTTCATCATTTGAAACTGCTGAGAGCCGCACATGAAAAACTGCCCTTTTTTATGTTCCCGGTCTATAAACATCTTGATCTGAGAAAACAATTCCGGTGCCTTCTGGATTTCATCAACAAACACCGGAGGCGGATTGTCTTTGAAAAAGGTACCGCTTTGCTCCTGTGCAGCCGCACGGACAATCAGATCGTCGAGAGTTGCATAGTTCATCCCTTCTGTAATGCGCTGAAGCATAGTGGTTTTACCGACCTGCCGCGGGCCGGCGACAAGGATCGCGCCAAACATTTTGGAAAGCGTATTCACCGTTGCTTCTGCATGTCGTTTAATATATTCCATAAA
>OIXQ01000679.1_pt1 | contig 14684 bp, 11 predicted proteins | sample 1587791 | NCBI WGS metagenome assembly OIXQ01 (sample SAMN03283273) | human gut metagenome | biome: human-associated habitat; material: feces | host: Homo sapiens | place: Peru | collected 2012
GTGGCGGAAGTTGGCGCTGGGGCCGCCCACATCGTGGATGTAGCCCTTGAACCCCGGCTCGTGGGTCAGCAGCTCCGCCTCCTCCAGCACCGACTCGATGCTGCGGGAGGTGACCATCCGCCCCTGATGGAAGGCCAGCGCGCAGAAATTGCACCCGCCGAAGCAGCCGCGGTTGTGGATGACGCTGAAGCGTACCTCCTCGATCGCGGGCACGCCGCCGAGCGGCTCGTACATCGGGTGCCACTCACGGGTGTAGGGCAGGTCGGCCACGCGGTCGAGCTCCTTTGTGTCGAGCGGCATGGCGGGCGGGTTGATGACGAGATAGCGCCCCTCGCACGGCTGGATCATGGCGCGGCCGCGAACGGGGTCATGCTCGGCATATTCGGTGCGCGTGGCCTCGGCATAGAGGCGCTTGTCGTCGCGCACGTCCTCATACGACGGGAGCGTAACGTGGTCGAACTTACACTCGGCCGGGTCGCGCGTGATGTAGCCCGTGCCGGGGATGTCGGTCATCGTGTGCACGGACTGCTTTTTCTTGAGCCGGTGGGCGATCTCGATCGTCGCGGCCTCGCCCATGCCGTAGACCAGCAGGTCGGCCGGGGCGTCAAAAAGAATGGCGCGGCGCACGGAATCGTCCCAGTAGTCGTAGTGCGCAAAGCGGCGCAGGCTCGCCTCGAGCGAGCCGAGGATGATCGGCACATCGGGGCCGAAGGCCTCGCGCGCGCGGTTGCAGTAGACGATGGCGGCGCGGTCGGGGCGGCAGCCGGTGCGCTTGCCGGGGGAGTAAAAGTCCTCGCTGCGGCGGCGCTTGGCGGCCGTGTAGTGCGCGACCATGGAGTCGAGATTGCCCGCGCCGATGAACACGCCCAGCCGCGGCCGGCCCATGGCGCGGAAGGCCTCCGCATCGTGCCAGTCCGGCTGTGCGAGCACGGCTACACGCAGCCCCTCGGCCTCGAGCACGCGGCTGATGACCGCCGTGCCGAAGCTCGGATGGTCGACATAGGCGTCGCCGCCGACGACGAGCGCATCGTACCACCACCAGCCGCGCTCGTGCATCTCCTCGGCGGAGACGGGCAGAAAATCACACCGCTCCATGTGTCACCGTCCTGTGGATGAGCCGCCCCATGAGCAGCAGACGCTCGCGCACGCCGGGGTCGCGCCCGATCTGCACGAAGCCGCTGCGCCGGTAGAAGTCGATGGCGCGGGCATTGTTTTCCGACACGTGCAGGCGCACGGCCGTGCGGTCGTGATTTTCATAAAACCAGAACGCATAGCCCAGCAGCTGGATCGCCCAGCCGCGGCCGCGGTATTCCGGCAGCATATACAGCAGACTGATCCAGCCGCAGCCGGCCTGCTCGTCGCGCGCGGGGTCGAGCTCGACCAGACCGACCACGGTGTCCCCGCTGAGCACGCGCACGACGGAGCCGGGGTGGTCCTGCGCGTGCTTGGCTGCGCTGCGGGCGTAGAGCTCGGGCACGAAGCCCTCGTCCGAGCCGTGCACGTTGCACCACGCATCGCGGTAGCACTGCAGGTAAAACGCCTCGCCGCGCGGAAATGTGAGCTGCTCGTAGCGCAGGTTTTCCGCGCCGCTGCCGCTGCCGCGCCACCAGGTCTGGCGGCCGAACGTGCTCAGCGCGGGCGGGAGGTGGCGGTTGTCGTTATAATACTCCACGGTCGTGCGCTCCCCGTCGACGAGCAGCAGGCTCACGGACGTGTTGTCGCCGTAGGGCAGGGTGGACATCTCGCTGTTCGGGATGCCCAGCACGGTGCACAGATAGGCACGGATGGCCATGCCGTGGCTCACGACGGCGATGGTCTGCCCGTCGTGCCGCGCGGCGAGATCCTGAATCGCGCGCGTCATGCGTTTTTGCACATCGCGAAACGGCTCGCCACCGGGCACGGACCAGCGGTCGGGGTCGGTGTTGAAATAGCGCATCTGCTCGGGGAACTCGTGCTCCACGTCGCCCCAGGCGCGGCCCTCCCACACGCCCATGCGGATCTCCGTCAGGCGCGGCGTGGCCACGGCGGGAACGTCGTGATAGCGCGTGATCGCCTCGGCTGTCACGCGCGCGCGCGACAGGTTGCTGCAGTAGAGCGCGTCAATATGCTCGTGCCGGAATCGCTGCGCGAGCGCGTCGATCTGCTGCAGACCGAGCGCGGTGATGCTGCCGTCCCAGTGGCCTTGAATGCGGCGGTAGAGGTTGCCCTCCGCCTCCGCGTGCCGGATCAGATAAATTTTCGTCATTGCGCGCCTCCAAAACTTGACCATAGTGGAATCATACAGTATAATAATTTGAATCCGCACATGTCATTTGTGCGGGAATGTGTCAATGCCTGTACGCACGCATTATACCGTGTTTTTGCGGTGCGCACAAGTGCTTTGGAGGGCAAAGTGAAAGTAATCCACCTCATCAGCGGGGGCGACACCGGCGGCGCCCGGACGCATGTTTACTCCCTGCTGAAATATCTCGGTCAGATCATCGACGTGCAGCTCGTGTGCTTTCGCGGCGGCGATTTTGCCGACGGTGCGGCCGCGCTCGGCATCCCGACGATGGTGCTCGACAGGGGCTTTGCGGCCAATCTCGGCGCGCTCAAAAAGCTGATTCGCGCGGGAGAGTACGATCTGGTACACTGCCACGGCTCCATGGCCAACGTCATGGGCGCCCTGCTGCGCCGGAGCGTGCGCGTGCCGGTCATCAGCACCGTGCACAGCGACTACCGGCTGGACTATCTCGGTCGGCCGTTTGCCCGCGCCGTCTACGGCACGCTCAATATCTGGGCCCTGCACCAGCTCGATTACCGCGTGTGCGTGTCCGACCCCATCCGCCAGCGGCTCATCGACCGCGGCTTTGAGCCGAACCGGCTCTTTTCCATCTACAACGGGCTCGACTTTTCCCACGTCGTGCCCAAGACCGACCGCGCGGCATATTTTGCGCAGTTCGGATATACCGTCCATGAGGGCGACGTGATCGCGGGCATCGCCGCACGGCTTGACCCCGTCAAGGACATCCCGACGCTCATCCGCGCCGTGGCGCTGGCGCAAAAGGCCTGCCCGCAGCTGCGCCTCGCCATTGCGGGCGAGGGCATGGAGCGCAAAAAGCTCGAGGCACTCGCAGCGGAGCTCGGCATTGCCGACAGCGTCTTTTTCCTCGGCTGGGTCAACGACCTCGACAGCTTCTACGGCGCGCTCGACATCAACACCCTCTCGTCTCTGTCGGAGGCGTTTCCCTATGCGCTGCCCGAGGGTGCGCGGGCGCATCTGGCCACCGTCGCGTCCAATGTCGGCGGCGTGCCGGCCATCATCGAGCACGGCGTGACCGGCCTGCTCATTGAGCCGGGCGATGTGCGCATGCTTGCGGCCTACCTTGCGCGCTACGCGCTCGATGCCGATTACCGCCATGAGATGGGCGAGGCGCTCTACCGGCGCGGCAAGGCCGACTTTTCCGAGGAGGCCACCGGCCTGCGCCAGCTGGAGATCTACAACACCGTCTTTCGCATGGAGCGAAACCGGCGCGACGGTGCGCGCGACGGTGTGCTCATCTGCGGGGCCTACGGCTTCGGCAACACCGGCGACGACGCGATTCTGCAGGCCATCATCGGCGAGATGCGCCGCATCGATGCGCACATGCCCGTGACCGTGCTCTCCCGCCGGCCGAAGGACACCCAGCGCGCGTTCGGCGTCAACGCCTGCCACCGGTTCGGCGTGTTTGCCATCCGGCGCGTCATGCGCCGCAGCCAGCTGTTCATCAGCGGCGGCGGCAGCCTCATGCAGGATGTTACGAGCCGCCTGAGCCTGTGGTACTATCTCAGCACGATCCGCATGGCGCACGGCTGCGGCTGCAAGGTGCAGATGTACGGCTGCGGCATCGGCCCGATCGTCTATGCGCGCGACAAGAAGCTGGCTGCACACACCATCAATACCTGCGTCGACAAGATCACGCTGCGCGAGCCGGACAGCCGGGAGACGCTCCGGGAGTTCGGCGTCACGGTGCCGGAGGTCATTCTCGCGTCCGACCCCGCGCTCACGCTGCCGGCGGCCGAGCACAGCCGCATCGACAGCATCCTGCGCGCGCATGATATGGACATCGGCGGCAAGTATATCGGCTTCGTGCTGCGCAAATGGCCCGGCATGGAGGAAAAGGCCACCGTGTTTGCCGCCGGCGCCGTGTACGCCTATCTGAAATACGGGCTGACGCCGGTGTTTCTTGGCATCAACTTCCGCGCCGACGGCGAGGCCGGCCAGCTCGTCACGGAGCATCTGAGCATCCCGTTTTACCGGATCGACGAGCAGATGACCTCGGGTGAGGTGATCGGCGTGCTCTCGCGCATGACCGCGGTCGTGTCCATGCGTCTGCACGGGCTTATCTTCGCCGCCGGACAGGGCGTGCCGCTCATCGGCGTCGCCTATGACCCGAAGGTCACGGCGTTTCTCGACTATGTGGAGCAAAATAACTACATCCAGCTTGCGGCGCTCAACGAAAAGGACCTGTCGGACATGATCGACTCGGCCGTCGCCCTTGCCGGCAGGGGCGAGGAGATGCGCCGCCGCACCGAACTGCTCAACCGGCAGGAGGATAATAACCGCGCCACAGCCGCCCGGCTGCTGGGGAAGGAGTAAACTGTTTATGATCCGCAGTGCTGTTCTGGTTTCCGGCAAGGGAACAAAATTGCAGAGCCTGCTCGATTCCGTGTTCTTCGGCGAGATCCCGGAGCTGCAGCTCGTCGCCGTCATCTCGTCCGACGCGGGCGCCTACGCGCTCAAGCGCGCGCGCAATGCCGGCATCGAGACCGTCGTCGTCGAGCCGAGCGTGTTTCCGAACGACACGTCGTACGACATGGCCATCCGCAACAAGCTCAAGGATATGGACATTGAGCTCGTGATCAACGCGGGCTTTTACCCCGGCATCGGCCGCGAGACGGCAAAGAGCTTCCGCAGCAAGGTCATCGCGGTGCAGCCGTCGCTCGTTCCGGCGTTCGAGACGCTGCGCGGCGACGCGGTGCACGAGGCGGTGCTCGCCCGCGGCCTGAAGGTCACGGGGGCGACGGCTTACCTTGCGGATGAAAACGGCGGCATCGGCCCGGTGCTGCTGCAAAAGGCCGTGCCCGTGCTCGCCGACGACGATCTCACGACGCTCAAGCGCCGCGTGCTCACGGACGCCGAGTGGAAGCTCCTGCCCGAGGCGGTCAAGTGCTTCTGCGCCGGGAAGATCCGGCTGCACGGCGGCCGCGCGCAGATCCTGGAGTGAACAAGAGATAAATGAGACAAAAAGCAGCCCCGAACCAACACGGTTCGGGGCTGTATTGCTTTTATCTTCAGCCGGCCATGATGTGCACGCGGATGACACCCTCGGCGGACTTGAGCGCCGCCATGAACAGCTCCATCGTCGTCTGCATGTTCTCGGTCGCGGCCGTGATCGTCACGGGGGCGACGCCGCTGGTCGGGATGCTCTGGTTGATGGTGAGTATATTCGCGCCGTTTTCGGCAAAAATAGCAAGGACGGACGACAGCACGCCCTGCCGGTCGAGCAGCTCGAGGTTGAACGTCACGAGATGGCCGCGCGACATGTCCTGAAACGGGGACACGAAATCCTTGTATTTATAAAATGCGCTGCGGCTGATGTCCACGCACGCCACGGCGTCCGCCACCGTGCGCACCTGGCCGGTCTCGAGCAGCTCCTTGGCCTCGATCACCTTGGCGAAGATCTCGGGCAGGACGCTCGCCTCCACGAGATAGTATTTCGGTTTGTTGCCTGCTGCCATGCTGGAAGCCTCCTTTTGTGCGCGTGCTGCGGGCAATTGTTTGCCCATGCAACACAGTGTAACACATTCCGGACGGCAGTGCAAGAATTTCTTCGAAGGGATGCGATGGTTTTTGGGTGGATTTCTCGCCTGTATTCTCGCCGGCGCGGCGATGAGCATTCAGGGCGTGATGAACACGCGCCTCGGCGGGCATATCGGCACGCTGGAGACCAATGCCTTCGTGCAGTGCACGGCGGCGGTGCTGTCGCTGCTTGTGCTGCTGTTCTGGCGCACGGGCAGCTTTGCCGCGCTGAGTGCCGCACCGAAATACTGCTGGTTCGGCGGTGTACTGGCGCTGGCCATCACGGTCATGGTCATGCTCGGCATGGGCAAGCTCGGCCCGACGCTTGCCGTGGCGGTGATCCTTATCGCGCAGCTTTCTGCGGCTGCCGCCATCGACGCCTTCGGCATCATGGGCACGGAAAAGCTCGCCTTCGGCTGGGGCAAGTGGGCGGGGCTCGCGCTCATGACGGGCGGGATGCTGCTGTTTAAAATGAAGTGAGACTGTCAAAAAGTAATACTTTTTGACAAAGAGATTGCAGTCTGCTGCGCGCATAATTTGTGCGCCGCCGGCGCACAAATTCCACACTTGCAGCCTGAGCAGTATTTTCTTCGCCGCACATGTCGCCGAAGAAAATAATTGGACTTTCTTTGCGCCTGCGGGCGCAAACTCTGCGAGGCTTTTTACAGACCCAACAGATCAAAATGAGGCGGCGAGCCATGCTCGCCGCCTCTTGTTTCGGTTTTCTTACAGGCCGATGCTTGCCAGCAGGTCTGCGATGCCGGTGGATTTGATGAACGTGAAGATCGCACCGATGTCGTAGTGCTCATACGCCGCGTCCCAGATGCGGTCGGGGCTGCCGCCGGTCGCAAGGCCGACGCCGAGCACGATCTCGCCGACGATCAGGATGCACAGGGCGATGATGAGAATGGTCTTCCATGCTTTTTTCATGCGGCGATCTCCTTTCTGCACCAGCGATGGCCCAGCCGCACCAGCAGCCTGACCCAGCCGATGACCATGCGGATGAACAGCCAGACGGCCAGCCAGATCACGACGAGCGCGATGGCGATCACGGCGGCGCCGCCGCCGAGCAGGATGAGCATATCCGCCACCACGGGCAGACCGATGAATGCGGTCATGATCAGGCTCACACCGGCTGCACCGCACGCGGCGCCGATGGCCAGCACAGCCAGATCCAGCACCAGCAGCACGGCGAACACCGGCACGCCGATGATGATCGCGCCGAGCGTGTACAGGATCGCCAGAAAGACGTTCGTCTTGTATTCCGGCTCGTAGTCGTCGTAGTATTCCTCGCCGTATTCTTCGCCGGACTGCTCGTCATAGTAGCCGTCGTCGGCGGCGGACTGCTCGTCGTAGTAGCCGTCGTCGTCGGCGGACTGCTCATCGTAGTAGCCGTCATCTTCGGCGGGCTGCTCATCGTAGTAGCCATCGTCATCAGCCGGCTGCTCGTCGAATGAGAGCTGCCCGTCGAGCACGGGCGCTTCATCCGTCTCGGGCTCGTCGGGCTCCTCCGGCAGATCCGGGAACGTGAACGACGGCGCGGGTCTCTGCGCGGCGGCCGCGGTCATCGGGCGGTACTGCTCTGCGCGCGGGCGCGGCTGCGGCGTGCGCCTGGGCTGCGCCTGTGCGGGCGCGACCACGGGCGCGGCGGCCGGTGTGATCTTGCCGCTGTCGGCATACCGGATGAGGGCAACGGCGACTTTGGTCGGGTTGCCGATCTCCTGAATGAGGCGCTCCTCATCGGGCGCGTTGTCAAACATATTCTCCATCTGCGCGATGAGCGCCTGACGTGTCTGGTCGTCGGTGATCAGGCCGAGCAGGCTGCTGATCTCCGCCATGTAACTCTGTCTGTTGATAGATGGTCACCTCCAAGGGGTTCGATGCACATTGTATGGCATTCTAATTTACATATTATATTGCACGAATCAGGTGCGGTCAAGCCCGAAATGCACTTTTCGCCCGTGCGCCGGCTCTTGACAGGCGGTCTGCGGCGGGGTATCCTGTGAAAAAAGAGCCGGTTTTCCGAAAAGCCGGAAAGGAGTGGAACGCATGGAACCAAAGCGCCCCTACACCGAGACGGAGCCCGAAACGGCGGCGCAGACGCCCGGGACCGCAGCGCCCGGGACCGCGCCGAAAAAGCCGCGCGAGTCATTTTTCCGCCGCCAGCGCCGCGAACTTGCCGACATCTGGCGTGAAATTTACTGCAACAGCCGCGCGCGGCGCATCCGCACCTGGCAGATCGCGGTGTTCGCGCTCATGATCGTTGAGGCGGCGGTCATGGCCATCGCCGCCAACCCGATCTACTGGGCCGGTGCGGGGCTTCTTGCGCTTTTGTGCGCGGGGCAGCTGTTTGACCGCCGTCCGGAGCGGCACACCGTCGCCGGCGTCGTGCTCTACGGCGTGATCGCCGTGCTCATCGGCATTTTTGTCGCCGAGCAGCTGCTTTGAGCGCTGTGCGCGCTTGACAAACGGCGGGCGATTGCATAAAATATAAAAGTTGCCCAATACATTATAAATTACGGCTGTGCGGGTGCCCCGCGCGGCATACAGAGGAGAGTTGCGCTTATGGCCAAAGAAAAAAAGGTCGAGCAGATCACCGATATGGAAGTGGATTTCGCCCAGTGGTTCACCGACGTGTGCACCAAGGCGGAGCTTGTGGATTATTCCGACGTCAAGGGCCTGTTCGTTCTGCGCCCCTACGGCTACGCCATCTGGGAGAACATCCAGAAGGTGCTCGACGGGAAGTTCAAGGCGACCGGTCACCAGAACGTGTCCATGCCGATGCTGATCCCCGAGAGCCTGCTGCAGAAGGAGAAGGACCACGTTGAGGGCTTCGCACCCGAGTGCGCGTGGGTCACCATGGGCGGCAGCGAGGAGCTGCCGGAGCGCCTGTGCGTGCGCCCGACGTCCGAGACGCTCTTCTGCCAGCACTGGAGCCACATCGTGCACAGCTGGCGCGACCTGCCGTGCCTGTATAACCAGTGGTGCAGTGTCATGCGCTGGGAAAAGACCACCCGTCCGTTCCTGCGCGGGCGCGAGTTTCTCTGGCAGGAGGGGCACACCCTGCACACCTCTGAGGAAGAGGCGCGCAAGGAGACGCTGCAGATGCTCGAGATCTATGCCGACACCTGCGAGCAGGAGCTGGCCATGCCCGTTATCCGCGGCAACAAGACCGATAAGGAGAAGTTCGCCGGTGCGGTGAACACCTACACCATCGAGTGCATGATGCACGACCGCAAGGCGCTGCAGTCCGGCACGAGCCACTACTTCGGCGACGGCTTTGCCCGCGCGTTCGACATCACCTATACCGACAAGAACAACCAGCAGGCCTATCCGCACCAGACCTCGTGGGGTATGTCCACGCGCGTCATCGGCGGTCTGATCATGACCCACGGCGACAACAGCGGTCTCGTGCTGCCGCCGCACATCGCGCCGATCCAGGTCATCGTGCTGCCCATCGCGGCGCACAAGCCCGGCGTGACCGAGAAGGCCGAGGAGCTCGTCGCGCGCCTGAAGGCCGCCGGCCTGCGCGCGCAGGGCGACTTCAGCGACAACAGCCCCGGCTGGAAGTTCGCCAACTGGGAGATGAAGGGCGTGCCGCTGCGCGTCGAGATCGGCCCGAAGGATATCGAGGCCGGTCACTGCGTCGCCGTCCGCCGCGACAACGGCGAGAAGATCACCGTCGCGCTCGATGAGCTCGAGGCGCGTATCCCCGCGCTGCTCGAGGACGTGCAGCAGGGCCTGTTCGACAAGGCCAAGCGCAACCTCGACGAGCACACCTACGCCGCGCACTCGCTGGCCGAGGCCAAGGAGCTGCAGGAGAAAAACGGCGGCTTCATCAAGACCATGTGGTGCGGCGACCTCGCCTGCGAGCTCGAGATGAAGGAAAAGGCCGGTATGTCCAGCCGCTGCATCCCGTTTGAGCAGGAGCACATCGACGATGTCTGCCCCGTGTGCGGCAAGCCCGCCAAGTGCATGATCTACTGGGGCGTGGCGTACTGAGCACACCCGAACCCAAAACGCAAACCGCCCGCTGCGATCGCAGCGGGCGGTTTTGTTTATTCGTTTTCGATATAGAAGATCTTGCGCAGCGTCTGCACCGGGAGCTTGACGATGCTGCGGTCATAGGTCACGAGGCCGTTGAGCTCGTGCTCCACGTCGCTCAGCTGCGTGTACACGGCGGCGCTGAGGCCCTGCGCGATGGCGGGGCGGATCTGCTCGTCATAGAGCGCCTGCAGCGCGTATTCGAGCGAGAGCGGCGCGTCGCACGTCTTGTAGCCGACGCTCCTGCCGCCCATGGCGTGCCCCTCGACGCGGTGGGCGTAGCCGCCGAACTCTGACAGCAGCGCGGCGCGGCCGAGCTTGTCGGGCTGGAATTTGTACTTCCGGAAGTACACGTGCAGGCTGCGCACATCGCCGAAGCCCTGATCGTGCCAGCCGCTGGCGGGGTCGATCGTGCGGGTCTTGTCCACGGACTGGATGACCTGCACGGCCGTCTGGCTGTCAAACTGGCCCCAGCCCTCGTTGAACGGCACCCACATGGCGATGCACGGGTGGTTGTAGAGCGTGGTGACCATGTCGCGCAGCTCGTTCAGAAACGCCTTGCGCGCCGTCACGTTCGTGCGGCCGAAGAGGGGATACCAGCTGTCGTCGAGGTGCCAGCCCGTCACGAGCGGGGTCGAGACAATGAGCGGGTCATAGCGCCGGCCGCCGCAGGGCATATCCTGCCAGACGAGCATGCCCAGCCGGTCGCAGTGGTAATACCAGCGGTCGCACTCGACCTTGATGTGCTTGCGCAGCATGTTGAAGCCCATATCCTTGGCCAGCTGGATGTCGTAGACGAGCGCGTCGTCGCTCGGCGCGGTGTAGAGCCCGTCCGGCCAGTAGCCCTGATCGAGCAGCCCATTGTGAAAATACGGCTTGCCGTTGAGAAACAGGCGGCGCACGCCGTCCTTGTCCGTCTCGACGCTGCATTTGCGCATGGCAAAGTAGCTGTAGACCGTGTCGCTGCCGAGCGTCACGCTGAAGGGGTAGAGCGTCGGCTGCTCCGGCGACCAGGGGCGGAAGGTGCGCACCGGCACGTGCGCCGGAACACCCGCCGGGAACGTGTAGCGGCGGCCCTCAAGGTCGATCGTGCACTGCCCCTCGCCCTCAACGGTGATCTCCACCTGATGCGCGTCGAACAGCGGCGTCACGCGCAGGGAGCGGATGTAATTCTGCGGCACGCTCTCGAGCCAGACCGTCTGCCAGATGCCGCTCTGCGGCGTGTACCAGATGCCGTGCGGGTGCAGCGTCTGCTTGCCGCGCGGGAGCTGGGACTTGTTGGTCGCGTCGCGCACGCACACAAGGATCGTGTTTTCCTTGGCCAGCACCTCGGTGATGTCCACCGTGAACGGCAGGTAGCCGCCCGTGTGCGTGGCCAGCTCCACACCGTTGCACCACACGGTCGCAGTCTGATCGACCGCGCCGAAGTGCAGCAGCACGCGGCCGATGTTGAACCCGTCCGGCAGCGTGACCGTGCGGATGTACCACAGGTATTCCTCCGGCTGCAGGACGTGTCCCACACCGGACAGCTCGCTCTCGGGCGAGAAGGGCACGAGGATCGTGCCGTCGGCCTGCGCGGGCTTTTGCGCGCTCGTCGTGATCGCGTAGCTCCACGGGCCGTTGAGATTCAGGTAGCTGTCGCGCACCATCTGCGGCCGGGGATACTCCGGCAGGGGCTGCGCGCGATCGAGCGTGTCCGCCCAGGGTGTCTGCATAACGTGGCCTCCTTTTCCCGCCGGCGGCGCGCCGGCAGAACAGTTGTGATCTATTTTACAGGATTTTTGCGCGCTTGTTAAGCCCCCGCGCGCGGATTTTTTCACGTCTGCGCATGCCTGTATTCCGGATGAAACGGGAAAAAGAGACCAAAATGCACAAAATGCTGCAAATTTTCCGCAAAGATCGGTCTTGTCAGCATTTTTTCAGGTTCGTTAATATTTAAATTAGTACAATTTGATGTTTTTCCGCCGTTTTTGGTGGACGAAAATGGGGTGGTGTGCTAAGATATGTGGGTCAAAAAATAGAGAGGTGATGCAAATGCCCTTTAAGTTTCATGGCGGAGTTCATCCCAACTACATGAAGGCGCCGGACGTTCCGGTGACCGTCATTGCTCCTCCGCCGCAGGTCGTGCTCCCGGTGATGCAGCATATCGGCGCACCCTGCAAGCCGCTGGTCGAAGTGGGCGACTATGTGAAGATGGGTCAGAAGATCGCTGACAATCCCGCACCCGTCTCCGCCCCCATCCATGCGACTGTCTCCGGCAAGGTGATTGCCATCGAGCCGAGACCCCATCCGCTGGGCGACATGGTCCCCGCGATCGTGATCGAAAACGACTTCCAGGACACCCCCTGCACGGATCTCGCGCCGCTGACGCCCGAGCAGATGAAGGATCCTGAGGCCATTCTCGAGCGCATCCGCGAGGCCGGTATCGTCGGTCACGGCGGCGCCATGTTCCCGACCGCGTTCAAGATCCGCGGCGGTCTCGGCAAGGTCGACACGCTCATCATCAACGGTGCAGAGTGCGAGCCGTACCTCAACGGCGACCACCTGACCATGAAGAACCACCCTGAGGAACTGCTCAAGGGCATCGAGCTGGCGCGCATCGCGTCCGGTCTCGATAAGGCGTACTACGGCATCGAGAAGAACAAGCAGGACGCCATCGACCTGCTCCTGTCGAAAAACCCCGCGCAGTACGGCGTGGAGATCGTGCCGGAGAACGTCAAGTACCCGCAGGGCGCTGAGAAGATGCAGATCAAGGCCATCACGAACCGTGAGGTCAAGCCCGGCGGCCTGCCGTCCGGCGTCGGCTGCAACGTCATCAGCACCCAGACGGCTTACGCCATCTACCGCGCCTGCTACGAAGGCATGCCGAGCATCGAGCGTGTCCTCACCGTCGCCGGCAGCGCCATGGGCGATAAGTCCTACAACCTGCAGTGCCGCTTCGGCACCCCGTTCAGCTACATCGTCGAGCAGTGCGGCGGCTTCGTCGTCGAGCCGAAGAAGATCGTGCTCGGCGGCCCCATGATGGGCCTGATCGCCACGAATCTCGAGGCGCCCAACATCAAGGGCACCGCGGGCATCCTGTTCTTCACCGATAAGGAAGACCGCTCGGTCGAAAACCCGACGTGCATCCACTGCGGCAAGTGCCTGACGGTCTGCCCGATGAAGCTCGAGCCGCTGTACATGTACAAGTACTTCCAGAACCGTGACTTCGAGAACATGCAGAAGTACCACATCCTCGACTGCTTCGAGTGCGGCAGCTGCTCGTACAACTGCCCGGGCCGTCTGCCCCTGACCCACACCTTCAAGACCGCAAAGCTCCTCTTCGCCGCCCGCGCGGCGGAAGAAAAGGCCCGCGCGGAAGCCGCTGCAAAGGAGGCTGAAACGAAATGACACCGAAAGAATTTACCTTTGACGCTGCCTATCAGCCTCAGGTTCGCGCCAAGCGCGGCACGCGCGAGATCATGCTCGATGTGATCATCGCCCTGCTCCCGGCTCTGTGCGTCGGCGTGTGGCAGTTCGGCGCGCAGGCGCTCATCCCGCTGGCCGTGTCGGTCGTGTCGTGCGTGTTTTTTGAGTGGGCTTACCGCAAGCTCCTGAAAAAGCCCGACACCATCGGCGATCTGTCCGCCGTGGTCACCGGCATCCTGCTCGCGTTCACCCTGCCCGCCAACTGCAAGTGGTGGCTGCCGATCATCGGCGCGTTTTTCGCCATCGTGGTCGTCAAGCAGCTCTACGGCGGCATCGGCAAGAACTTCCTCAACCCGGCGCTCGCCGGCCGTGCGTTCCTGCTCGCGTCCTACGCGCTGTTCATGACCACGTGGGTCGTGCCCGGCAGCCTGGCCGGCGTTGTGGACGCTGAGACCATGGCCACCCCGCTGAGCTATATGAAGGCCGGCGAGGCGCTGCCGCAGTATTTCACGCTGAAGTCCATGTTCCTCGGCACGATGCCCGGCTGCCTCGGTGAGGTGAGCGCGCTCGCGCTGCTCATCGGCGGCGTGTATCTGCTGGTGCGCAAGGTCATCACCTGGCACATCCCCGTGTCGTTCATCGGCTCCGTCGCCCTGCTGACGCTCATCTTCGGCAGCAAAAACGGCGGCGGCTACACCCACGTCGAGTGGATGCTCGACAACCTCCTGACCGGCGGCCTGCTGCTCGGCGCGTTCTTCATGGCGACCGACTACAGCACCAGCCCCGTCACCGCTCCCGGCCGCATCATCTACGGCGTCGGCTGCGGCGCGCTGACCGTGCTCATCCGCGTGTTCGGCGGCTTCCCGGAGGGCGTTTCCTTTGCCATCCTCATCATGAACTGCTGCGCGTGGATGTTCGACAAGCACACCCAGCGCCGTCAGTTCGGCGTCAGCCGCGAGGACGTCAAGGCCAAGAAGGCCGCTGCAAAGGCTGCGAAGAAAGAAGCAAAGGAGGCTGCTGCAAATGGCTGAAAAGACTGAAAAGAAATCCGGCGGCGGCCAGATCATCAAGCTCGCGCTCGTGCTCTTTGCCGTGTCCGCGATCATGGCGCTCGCCCTCGGCCTCGTTTATGAGGTGACGAAGGACACCATCGCCATGCGCGCAGCCGAGACGACCAAAAACGCATACGCCAACGTTCTCCAGGCCGATGACTACGCAGAGCAGGCCGATTTCGAGAACGACGGCACCATCACCAAGCTCAGCGTCGCCACCACCGGCGGCGAGCAGACCGGCTACGTCGCCGAGACCACGTTCTCCGGCGCACAGGGCATGATCACCATGGTCGTCGGTCTCGACAGCGACTATAACTGCACCGGTGTGTACATCACCAAGCACTCCGAGACCTCCGGCC
>OIXQ01000680.1_pt1 | contig 14671 bp, 7 predicted proteins | sample 1587791 | NCBI WGS metagenome assembly OIXQ01 (sample SAMN03283273) | human gut metagenome | biome: human-associated habitat; material: feces | host: Homo sapiens | place: Peru | collected 2012
CTGGCAGATCAAAAATTGTGACATTATAAGAAGCTATCCATAAGGTTCAGAATCGTCAATATAAAAATGACCGGAAGGCGACAATGCGCTTTCCGGTCATTTTCATTATGACTCCGTGCCATATGGCAACAGAGGTTGGTCTTTTAAGTGATGCATTACTGCATCAGAGTGAGGTACCAGTTGCCTTCGATTTTGAGGGCATTGATGGCGAAGGCGGTGGAAAGGAGCTTGGACTCATCCTCGGAATGGCCGAAGGAGACACGGAACTTGACGACATTGTGATCTGGATCCGTGAAGGTGTAGCTCTCAAGCTTAGCCTGCCTTAGATTCATCTTCTTGAACTGGTTGGACGCGGAGACAATCTTCTCTGAGCTAATCTGGAACAAGGTGTCATTCTCGACCTGCCCCAAACCATCAAGAGCGCCGTTTACATCACCGGCGATTATCTTGTCAATCACCGATTGGGCTCTTGTAAGTACCTCGGTTGTGTCAGCGGCCGTAAGTTCGGACAGGAAAATCTCCTGACGAGTAGGCTCTGCCTTCGGTTTCTTACCTGAGCAGGAAGCCAAAAGGGAAAGCGCCAAGATCAAGGCGACGGAATAACAAGCGAATGATTCGATTTTCATCATACGTAAGTCATTAAAAAGGTGCGCACCGCAGAACGATGCGCACCTAATTATTCTATGTTAAGATCTTACTAGAGAGTAGGCTCAACAGTCACGTCAACATAGGTAGAGATAACACCCCACTCGTAAGTAACCTGTACAGGGATACGGAGCATAAAGGCAGAGTCAACATTGTTACCGTTGTTTACATAACGGAGGTAACCGAACTTCTTCTTCAGACCGTTGTACTGAGGTTCACCCCAGTTAGGCATTGTCTCTGAGCTGTAGGTGATGTCAAGACCTGTCGCAGCAGGAACCCTCGTTGGGTTGGTAATATCACCAGTGCAATGCCAAATATGAATGTCATTAGTCTTGGAAGAAAGGAGGGTCTCACCGAGAACACCACCGTTAAGGGTCGTTGTGATACCAGCCTCATCAACCTTGAAGTTATTGACATTGTAATACTTGAAGTACCAGAGATTGCTGTAGTCAGGAGTTACGAACTGACCATTATCACCTCTCCAATCCTTGAACTCGAATACATCGAAGATGCTGAGGTTAGCCTCCGGCTTGTAGGCATCAACACCGTCACGATATACCTTGCCAGTGATCTCAGGCATATTCAGAGGTCTGAGGAAGTAGTAAGGGTTAACGCCACCGGCGACAGCAGCTACGAGGTTGCAATCGCCATCAGCAGCCTTAAGAACAACGCCTATGTTAGCATAGAGTTCAGCCGCTGACTTAGGAACAGATGGAGAGTAGTTAAGAAGTGCCTTAGCTGTCTCGTTGTTCTCATAAGTAACCTCACCGGTCTCCTGATTAATCGTAGCGATTACAACACCATTAGCCTTAAGTTCAGTGTTAGTGTAAACACCTGCCTCATAATCAGCTGAAAGCGCAACCTCATTCACAGAAAGCTGAGCATTATCAGTAATTGTGACTTTGCCATCATAGAGATCAACTACCTCCTTAGAGTCAACTGTCAACTGAACATTTCCTACCTTAGGCTGAACAGGAGCGAAGTAATACTTGTAAACAGGATTTGTTACAGTCTTACCAGCTACAGTGAATTTAGGATTGTTGCCTTCCCATACCTGATTGATAGGAGTTACCCAAGTAGAAGGAACTGGCTTACCTGGTTCCATATTAGGAACTTTAACGTTAAGGATAGCCTTGGTCTGATTGTCGAACCAATAGTTGGCAAGCTTGACACCAACAGTACCGGCAGCGTTCTTGGTGACGGTAACCTTAAGAGGAACGTAAACACCCTCGAACTCATCCTCAACTTCCTCGCCATTGTGTCTGATGAAGACGTATCTTACCCAAATTGTAGCGGTATGGCCTTCCTTCTTGTAGATGGCGGACTTGTCGGCAGGAGTGAGAACCCACTCAAGAGTAGATACTCCATCGTTGGATACCTTTTCGGTAACAACACCGATCGCCTCGGCAGCCTCTGTGAACTTGGTGTCAGCGAAGCTGTACTGAACAGCCTTAGACTCCTCTGTCTGGAGAGCGTAAACCTTGTCGAAGGCAACCTCGTCAGCGTCAACAGTGACATAGATCTTGGTCATTTCGTCAGCCTTGGTCTCAACAGTAGAGTTCTCGCAATCGTTAGCGGCAACAGTCCAGTTAAATCCGTCAGACTTGATGTAATCCTTAGGAGCGATCTGAACCTTGATGTAACCAACAGCGACAACATCGCCAGCCTTGGTAACAACAGTCACACGAACCAATGGCTGCCTGTCGATGGCAGAAGGGGTAACCTCACCATTAACACCAGGAGTGATGACACCGGTGTTCTCATCAATAGCAGCGAAGCTGCTCTCAGAAGCCTCATCACCATCAACATAGTAATCTACGAGAGAGAACTTATAAGAAAGGCCGTAGTCATTCTCAGGATAGTCAGTCTCATAAACGTGATCCTCGTGAGTATTCTTTGAGGTGATAGAGTAGATAAAGTAGTGGGTCTCAAGAAGTTTCTTAATATCAAGAGAACCTTTGTAATCAACTTTCAGTTCAGCTTTGTTTGCGACAGCATCAGGAGCGGTAGTGAACAGATGGTTTGTTGGAAGCCCATATTCGCAAGCATTCGCCTTTGTTCCATAATCTACACTATTATAAGAGATAGCGTCAATCATCAATCTGGACTCATAGATGCGGGCATAATCTGAAGTTACAGTTGTGTCCTCACCAGCGGAAATCTTCACATTGGCCTGAAGGGCGAAAATGGTGATATTTTCCTTCTCATTCTTAATATCCGGCTTGCTCTCGTCTGCGACCTTGTTTGATGTAAGGTTGACAAACAGGTTGCCATTCTTGGTCTCTGCCAGAGTAGCCTCATAGAGATCGGCAGCGGATCTGGTTGAAACAGACTCAGCCTCCCTAACGACAACCTTAAGAGCGTTGTCAGCGGTGACAACAGCGCTTGAAGGGTTCATCTCATACTCTACAGGCACAGCCGGGTTCACGCGAACAGCCTTCTCATTCGCATAGTCCCAAGCGCCACCAAGAACGAATGGCTTCTGAGCGTCAGTTGTACCCTCATACTCATTCTCTACAAACTTAACGGCACCAAAGTCACCATAGCAATACTCAACAGCCTCGATACCATCAACATAAAGACCAGGAACGAAGACAAGGCTTCTCAGTTCAGTGTTGAACACACCCCAAAGCTTGCTGATTCTGGCGTTGAGAGCGTTGGCTACAGTAGTGAGCCTTGCGTCAACATCAGAGATCTTCTGCTCAAGTGGCTTGTAAACGGTCTCGTAAACCTCACCGCCTTCCTTGCAAGCCTTCTCGATAGCCTCATCGAAGTACTTGTCAAAGTCAGAGATGTTAAGTTTTGTCTTCTTAAGATTCTCAATCTCGGCGGCGGCATCTTTGTCAGCCTTCTCAAGAGCCGTGATCTTAGCCTCAAGAGCACCCTTGGTAGCATAGACACCAAGAGCCTCTACAAGAGCGTCAACCTTACCAAGAGCCTCGGAAGCGGTCTTCTGGGCAGCCTCGGCAGCCTTCTGAGCGGTGTCGATCTTGGTGATGATCTCAGAGATCTTAAGGTTTGAATCATACTTGTCAGAGAGAGTCTTAAGCTGACCTTCAGCGATCTTAAGGCGAGCGTCGAGTTTACCGATCTCCTCGTTAGCGGCAGCCATCTCTTTCTTGGTAGCAAATGTGGCGTTAACATACTCAAGAGTGGCGTAAGAAGGAAGTTTGTCCTCGATTGCCTTGACTCTGGTGTCAATAGCCTGGACGTCTTTCTTAAGGCCATCGATAGTAGACTGAAGAGCATCAATGTCCTTCTTGTGATCCTCCTTAGTCTCAAGTGTGGCAACGGTCTCCTGAAGGGCCTTGATGGCTGCCTCAGCCTCAGCCTTAGCCTTCTGAAGATCCTCAATAGCGGTCTTGTTAGACGCTACCTGTTTCTCTACATCAGCCAACTTGGTCTCCAGATTATCGACGCGATTGTTGGTCTTGTCGATATCCTCTGAATAATCAGTACAGCTGGTGTACGCAAATGTCAGCCCAGCAATGGCCAACATCGAAACCAATCTGAAAAATTGTTTCATAAAGGATAATTAGTTAATAAAAAAGTTAAACATGTTACTCGTAGTAATAAATATGTTTTTAGGTGCCCATTCGTAGGCACATAATAACACAACGACAAATATATGAGTTTAATTTTTCATAAGCAAGATTTTTTAGTCAGAAAATGAGAAAAAAGAGGGTGGAATCCATTTATTACTACGAGTGACACCGCTTTTTCTTCCAGATGCACTTGTGCAGGCATTCCGAACAGACATATTAATAGGTAGGGTTTTGCCGCCGACATACGTTTTGCATACGTATTTGGCGGTGGAACGTCAGTTTCTGTGCCCCAATGACACAACCGCATCGGCAGTCTCAGCGGCGATCAAAGGAAGCTATAGCCGGAAAGAGACCGGGCAAATAACCTTAAAAGATGAGAGCAACAACTGTTATTGAATATCTTCTGTCTGGAGTTCTGCTGCTGGCGGCACAAACGCGGCCGGTTGGAATCAATCCCACCGCGACAGCGCAAGGTCAAAGTGTGGTGGTGGCAAAAACGCTGACGTTCGAGAACAAGGTGCACGACTTCGGCATGATTTCCGAAAGCGACGGACCACAAACCTGCATATTCAAGTATAGGAACAACTCCAATGCGGCTATTGTCATACAAAAAGTGATCGTATCTTGCGCCTGCACGCAGGTGGAGTGGTCGGAAAAGCCAATAAAACCGGGAGAGAGCGGCGAGATCAAGGTGTTATTTTCCAATCGTATAGGGACAGGGAACTTTGACAAATCCATCTCTGTGTCCGTTTCCTCTAGTTCCTACCAAACAATCCTTAGGGTAAGAGGCGTGGTCACAGAAGGAGGGATAACGGATAAAGCCACTTCATCCGACCGTTAAACGGATCAAGATGAAATGGCTTGACTTGCAAGAGATTCCGGCTTTTACTTTTTGCCGATCCTCACTCTCTCCTTGACAATCTCACCAGAGCTCGCCACCACCGTTTTCTTAGCGGCATCGAAAACCACCCCTTCTGGAGACGTGATGGCACAGCCATCTGGCAGAGATATTCCTGCGATGTCCACTATTGAACCTTCGGAGCCTTCCGCCGACAGGACTCCATCGGCATCGGATAGCTCCAAATAAGCATTGTAGGCCTTTCCGCCGACAATACCCCACTTACCTTTGGCATTGACTGTAGCCTTGGCGACATTAAACCTAGAGTCCGTGGCGGACAATGACAATCCGCACCCCTCACTTTCCAAGTTCAGCACACCGCCACCGATTATCGTGACAGATCCGGACACCGACATCGCCGGAGCCCTTGAGACCACGGAGCACGTGCCGCTGACGTGAATCTTCAGTCCATCAATACGAGAATCCAACCCGATTGTGGACTCATCGGTTAGCCTGATTGTCGCATTGTTCAATGTCAGCAGGTTGCTGGCCGCGCTGTAGGAAACCGAACCACCTCCGTGCCAGGCTCCGGTTATGTTGGCGGAATTCTCTGCGGTTACCCTTACACCGCCTATCCAAAGATCGTATGTGGACTCTTTTCCTATCACGACCTTCGATGTGACAATGCCGCCGTTCTGGACTACTCCACGGTTGGCGGCATCGAACTTCGCACCCTCCGGAACGGAGATGACGCAGCCGTCAAGAGTCAATGCGTCAAAATTCACCACCGCCCCCAGCGCACCAGAGGCCGTGACTTCCGTGTCCGCACCGGTCACCGAGAGATAAGACAGGCCGTCAGCGAGGCCAGACAGACCTCTGACGCCGACTGCGTTTACCTTGCAGCCGCTGATTGCGAGTCTTGATCCATTCTCGGCGAGAGCCACTCCGCTGCCGGAATCACTGTTCAGGTTCAGGGTTCCCGCTCCAAGAATATTCAAAGAACCGGCTGACTCTATTGCGGAGCCGGCCGAGCTGATGTCACATTTACCGCTCACGCGGATTTTGAGATTCTCAATGGAAGACACGATTCCGGTCGTGGAGGAGACAATCTCGGCATTGGTCAGCGTAAGGGTATTGGAAGCCACATCATAGGAGACACCGCCTCCTCTCAGCCACGCTCCTGTGACACTGGCGGCATTGTCAGCGGAAACTTTCTCGCCCCCAATGGAAAGATCATACACACTCTTGATCTCCACAAGCGACTTCACGACCTCTCCATCCACAACGACAGAACCATAATAAGCGTCAAAGACAGCATTCCCGGGCACCGTGATCTTACATCCGTCCAGCCCCAGACCTTCAATCTCGGCAATAGAGCCGGAAGTGCCTTCCACTGCAAGATATGTCTTCGTTCCTTCGACCTTCAGGTAGCCATCACCTCCCTGAGGACTGGTGATTCCCCATTTGCCTTTCACTCTGACATCAGCATCCGAGATTGTGACCGATGATGACGGCTGCAACATTATCCCGATCGTCCCCACCAGATTAAGAGTCCCACTGCCGGTTATCCTTATGTCAGCAAGAGCGTTGATGGCAGACGATGAGGATTTGATCGAGCAGGTTCCGATGACATTGACTGTCAAGCCGCTCACCTCTGATTTGATGCCGACGTTGTCAAGCGAGGTCTCGATCTCCGCCCCTTGAAGCGTAAGGACTTTCGACTCAAAGTCATACGAGACCTTTCCCTTCTTCAGCCAAGCGCCTCCGACACTGGACGCATTGTTGGAGTCAACCAAGTTACCTCCCACCCAGACGTATTTCTCTTCCGGTTTCGGTTCATTCACGGCAATAGGAACATTATAGACCGTGCCATCTGACATCGTGAGTATCAAGGTCTTTCCGTCCTCAGAGAGTTTAACGCCGGAGAACAAGCCGGAGCCACCGGAACTACCGGCATCGCCCTTGTCCCCCTTATCTCCTTTATCACCCTTGTCGCCTTTATCACCTTTGTCTCCCACATCGCCTTTCTCGCCCTTCTCTCCTTGCGGCCCTGTCGCTTTGGTTCCCGTGGTAGTCCAAGTCTTGCCGCCGTCCGCGGAGACCTCCCATTCATTCGTGGAGGAATTGATGCGAAGCATCGGAGCCCCGCTCGCACTGCCGGAATCACCTTTGTCTCCTTTATCACCTTTGTCGCCTTTCTCACCGTCTTCGCCTTTTGCTCCATCCTTCCCGTTGGCACGGACTTTCTGTCCTCCGGACAAAAGCCACTCGCCATTCAGCGTCCAATAGTAGCATCCGTCAGAATCCAACCTGATCGAGATGTCCGGAGTCATTCCGTCAAGTCCATTCCGGCCATCTTTGCCATTGGTGATTGTTATCGGTTCCTGTTTGTTGAAATAAATTGTGTAACCATTCTCAATCGGCACGACAGACTTGATATTGTCTCCTCCTTCCAGAGCATTGACCAAAGAGGCCAGACTCTGGAGCTGTTTACCGAAATTTTCGGTCAGATCCTCCAGTTTCTTGAGGCGTTGCTCGTGTTCCTCGTATAGTTTTCCGAGATTGTTGATCTCATCCTGATAGTCCGAGCACGACATCAGCGATGACAGTGCGAGAAGCGCCGCGGCGGCAAGCATAGCGCACACCTTGAAATATTTCTTCATCGTATTCATTGTAGATTAATTGACATAGTATCCATATAATATTTAACATTTCTTATGAGACGAGCCTGAAAAATCAGCATATTCTCCATCAGTTGGACTTGAACGAAGGCCCAGAATTTCCGCCTTTCATCTTCCAAGGGCGAATTTCAATCCGACAAGACAATTAAACTGCCAGTCGAAGCCGTCATCCTTACCAACCTTTGAATTGAAGTCATCCGGGAATATTCCAGCGTCCGCCTCCAGGCAAATGGACAGACTGCGGGCAAGACGCAGGTCAAGCTCAAGGCCTCCCCTCCCCGCCCAGAAAAACTTAGTCCCTGTCCATAATTTTTCCAAACCTTGGAAATCCGGATTGTTCCTGCGGGCACGGTTGGCATCCAAGTTCCTGAAGCCGACTGCTGCCCCACCTCCGGCAAAGAGATTCAGGCTGACAAGGCGACCCTCACGCCAGCCGGCGAGCACAGACGTGACATCCAAGACAATCTCCGCACTGGACCGCGCATAGTTCCAGGAGTAGTCGAAACGAGGATAGTTGTACCGGTTCCTGGCCTGCCAACCACTGAAAGCGACCCTTGCGCCAAACAAGCGGCTGAAGCGGCATCCGGCCGAGGCTTGAGCCGCGGGTGAAAGAAGGCGTACAAAGTCAGCCTCTCCCAACGAATATGCCGCTCCACCAAGAACCTGGACAAACCACTCCGGGCGGAAATCTCTTGAATGAATATCCTGCCGGTCTTCAGGATGCGCGGCAGCTGTCGAGGTGGATATTCCGGACACACCGAGGATCACAAACAAACAAATCAAAACTATCTTTCTCATCATCAGCACTTCAGTGTATTATTAATATGATGGTCAAGTTCATTGAAGAAAAAATCCCCGGCTCGTTTTCGCAAACCGGGGAAATCGATAGATTAATCAATTATGAACTAATTGCCTTCAGTCCTGTTAACAGTACCTTCAACCCAAACAACAAGGTCTTTCTGGCTCCACTTGTGGTGGATTCTGACAGGGATCTGAACCTTGAAGCTGACAACGGTGGCGGTATTGTTCTTATACCTCAGGAAATCGTAGCTATAAGCATCATTCTTAGGCTTGGATGTATGGCCGGCAGGGACAACGTGACCATTGTCAATACGGGTCATTGTTCCGTCAAGAACCTGGAACTCAACGCCATTGCTGTACTCCTTCAGAGACTTGAACTCACCGGAAAGGTCAGTCTTGATTTCTTCTGGATTAACAGTGATGAGATCCACATTGTAGTACTTGTAGAGGTCAGTCGTCCTATGAGTTCTGAAGACATAGTCACTTGCGGTACCAATAGATCTCCAATCATAGAACTCGACAAGGTCGAAGAGGGAAATCGTTGTTCCGTTATCAACAGCGTCAGTGAATACAGCAGGACCCTTAGGCTCAACATAAACCGGCTTCAGGAGCTCAACATTGAAGGTGTTGTCCTTCAGCGGCATATAAGCACCGCACTCCTTGTTGAAGACAGCCACGCCGAGGTTGACATCAAATGTCGCCTTGAAGAACTTGGCAACTGATTCAGCATCATTGATAGACAAAGACTTCTTGCCCTCAGGGAGGTTGATCAGATCCTTCGCGGCCTCAGAGTTGCTTGGGATCACGAGCCTTGCTTCGTAATTACGTGAGGCTTCCTCGCCGAACTCAGTACCCTTAGCCAAGTACTCAATCTTCGCGATCACCTCGTTGCCAGCCTTCAGGACAGTGTTCTTGTACTCATACTTGACATTGTCAGTGTAGAGAGAAACGGCTGCCGCAGGCTTGGTGATGTCAACAGTGTTGGCGACAGAAAGCTTATATGTCTTACCGCTCGCGCCCTTGACGCTCTTACCATTGTTGGCAAGGGTGAAGTAATAGACATAGCGAAGCTCACTCTGTTTGAATGTAGGGAAGTTAGCCGGAACATTCCAAGCCATTGATGGAGTGAATGCATCAGGCTGTATTGAGATAGTAGGAGCGTTGTCATTTACACCGAATACGAAATCAGATGACCAGTCATTGCCAAATGAATGTCCGATGGTGGTCTTTGCGAAGCGCTCGTCAAGGTAAACATTGAAGTCGCAGTTCGCCTCCTTGATGTCAACCTCGTTGCCTGGAGCCTCGACATTACCGTGGATGTTTCTAAGCTGATCCTTCGCAAGAACATCGTTGGCAGGGTTGAAGCTGTTGTCAGCGTACCAGTACTTAGGAATCTTGTTGGCCATCACAGCCTTAGGATAAGCGAAGGTAACCTTTACAGGGAGATATACAGGCTCACGGTTGAAGTTGGTGTTGCCCAGACCCTTTCTCGGGATGAACTTGATGTATCTGAGTTCCTCAACGACAGGGTAAGTCTTATCGGTAACACAGTTCACGAAGTCAGCGCGGGTCAGGTCAATTCTGATTACGTTTGTAGTCTCGTGATCAGGATCCTTGAGCTCATAGATCTTACCTACAGGCTTGTTGGTGAGCTTGAAGGTCGGCTGGCCATAGATGTCCGTCTTTCCGGTCGGCTCCCACTGAGCGAACACATTCTCTGGATCGTTAGGGTCGTCAGAATCTCCAGGAAGTTTCACAGCCTCATAGAGCAGGTTGAATGTCTCCTTGCCCATATCAACACCCTCGTCAAGAACCTTCTGCTCGATGGCGTGCCAGGTAGCGGTCTGGAACTGATCGGTGCACTTGTAGTAGAAGTAACCAAGATCGAATGTCTTTGTGATGATAGGTCTCTCAGGCTCAACGATGATGAACTTGATGTAACCTTCCTCGACGATCTTGTTGTTGACAGTGTCCTTAAGTTCAACTCGGATGAGCGGAGTCCTGCCGACGATAGACTTCGGAGCGTTCTTACCCACCTTGCTTGGATCCGGCTCGCAAGCCACAGGATTGGTGTCACTGTTGGACTTGACGCCACAGGCAACGATGTAAGTACCATCAGCCCTCTTGTCGAGAATGCTATGGTTCTGGGTCTGCTCGGTGCCATTCTCACCTACAGCGAACGGAACCTGAACAAAATTGAACTTCATTCCAAGCTCCTTAAGCTGAGCCTCGGTGCGGGTCTTGATGTTGTTATCGTTCCAAGAGCGGCAAGAGTTGTAGATAACGTCAGCGTCAACAAGCTTGTTAAGGTTGAGACCGGTCTCGCTGTCGTACGCAAGCTCAAGAGTCGCTACCATCTGCGCGGCGCCGTGTACACTATGATAAAGATGCATACCACCCTCTACAGGAGTCTTGTGAGCATCGGTGCCTTCACCAAGAAGCCTACCCTTTTCGTTGATCTTCTGAACGAACTTGCCGTTCTCGTAAGACCAAGAGGTGTAGTTGTGCTCTGGGTCAACATAAGTGTACTGCTTTGCGAAGTCTGTGTATGAAAGGCTCTCGAACACCATCTGAGAAGCATAGACAGAAGCCCAGGTAGAGGTGATTGTCTCCTTGCCCTCTCCCAAAGGAGCTGTGACGGCGAGATCAGTGATCTTGCTCTTGTCAGCTTTGTGATTGTAGAAGGAGAACGCCTGATAAGGGTTGGCCTCTTCCTGAGTCTTTACCAACTGACCTTTCATTGTGATGCCGACGTGCATAATACCATCCTTCACGTCAAGGAATGTAGCCTTAGGGGCAGCCGCGGCAGGATTTGAAGCGTAGTTAGGAACGCTTGCGGCTCTTGTCTTCACGAAATCAGGATCCTGAGACACTGTCCCAAGGTTTTTCTGTGTGTATTCAGACACAATCGCATTTGAAGGGTCAAGGCTGTAAAGCTTGTCATAGGTAGGGTTAAGGTAGGCGACCCCACTATGGCTTGTCGTAGCACCTACAGTGTAGGTGTTCTCGACATCCTTCCAACCGTCAGCGGTGTGACGCATATGAGCGTGCTTTACATTTTCCGCCTTGCCGCCCACAGTCACAGGCTGGTAAGGAATATAGATGTACTCCATCGCGTTCTGACCGTCAAGCACCATCTCCGGCTTAAAGACAAGAGCCTTAAGGTAGGTATTAAGGTCAATCGTAAGAGTACCATCATAACCCTTGACGTTAGTCAGCTTAAGCTGGCCGTCAGTCCAAACAACTCCAATGCGGTCTTCCTCCTTTGGAGCCCACCTCAAGGTGGTCACTTCCTTGGTCTCATTGCCTCCGACAACGGTAACCTTTACCCAGAAACCATTCTCTGCGCCTTCTGTGCCAGGATAGTAGTAGATGCCAGTGGCATCCTTGCCATCCTCGCCTTTCGGGCCTTGAGGTCCCTGGGGGCCGGTCTCACCTTGGTCACCTTTTTCGCCCTTCTCACCCTGGGCCTTGTACTCGGTCTTGACACCATCAATGTACCAGTAACCATCCGAACCGATTGTCACCACGCTTCCCGGCTTGCCATCCTTACCGGCGGAGCCGTCTTTACCGTCTTTACCATCCTTACCATCGGCGCCATTGGTACCGTTGGTAATCTCGAATGTCTCGCCGCTGCTCAATGTCACTTTGACACCTTTCGCGCTAGACTCCACATTAGTGATCACAGACCCCTTCTGAATGAGGGCCTGCAATTCCTTAGACACCTTCTCGACTGCACTCACGCGATCGGTAAGGTCGTTGATGTCGCTTCCATAGTCCTGACAGGACACGAAAGCACCCGCTGAGAGAACCAATGTGGCTCCAAGCAGGAAAGAATTGATCAACTTTTTGTTCATAACAAAAAAAATAAAATAAAAGAATAAAATAACTTTATTGTTTATGGTCTTTTTTAAATAAGCGGGCAATCTTTGCCCTATTTTGCTCTCATTGTTCCTCTTAGTAATAAATGTTTTTTGAGCTTTTTTTTGCGATTTCTTGACGAAAAAACTTGTTTATGAAAAATTAAACCCATATATTTGTCGTTGTGTTATGGAGTACCACCTTGGTGGGTGCCGTAAAACATATTTATTACTAAGAGTGACATCCCATTTCTCACGGGAATCCACGTCACAAGCTTCCGGAACGGACATATTCATAAGCAAAACCCGCCTCCGACATGCACTTTGCATGCGGAAATGACGGAATTATTCACTACCTTTGGAGGTGTCAGGCTCTTCAACACTTCGGTAGGCTCTGTGCGGTGCAGTAGCCAGAGACCGACTGATAAATAGACGTCTATCATAACGGACGCCATGACCGATGAAGTGGATGACGGAATAAATGACGGAATAACACGGGAACAAATGTACACTCCACCTTTCACAGTCTCCGCAAAAGCCATCAATCTCATAGCGGAGATCTCCGCACAAATAGAGCGCTATTCGATACGAATGGAGCAAAGTGATTCGTTAAGGTTGCGAAAAGCGAATCGCGTGAAGACGGTGCATTCTTCATTGGCGATTGAAGGCAATACTCTTTCGGAAGGCGATGTGACAGCTATCCTGGAGGGGAAAACAGTAATCGCCCCGCAAAGGCAGATTCTTGAAGTAAAGAACGCTCTCAAAACATACGAATTATACAACACACTCAACCCATTTTCGATAGAGGATCTTCTAAAGGCTCATTATACAATGATGTGCGGCCTGCTTGATGATGCCGGAATATTCAGGAAAAATGGTGTGGGAGTCTTTGATGGAACGAATATCATACACATCGCACCGCCGGCTGAAAGGGTAAAGGATTTGATGGATGATTTGTTCGAGTGGCTGCGGTCATCGTCCGATCATCTACTTATACGAAGTTGTGTATTCCATTATGAGTTTGAATTCATCCACCCATTCTCGGACGGCAACGGCAGGACTGGGAGACTATGGCAATCACTCATTCTCGGGAAGATAAACCCGATATTCGAACACCTTCCGGTTGAGAATATGGTCTATTCGCACCAGCATGACTATTATCAGGCAATATCCCAAAGTTCGTCAAAGGGGGACTGCCAGCCATTCATTGATTTTATGCTTCAAGAGATACTTGACACTCTCATGGAGCACCAAGGGAAATCTCTCTATGAAATCGGTGCTGAGTACAACCTCAGCGAGAGTGAGATTCAAGCGTTAGGGTTCATAAGGGCAGACAGGCGGATCACGGCGGTCAAATTATCGGATAAGATAGGACTGAAACCCAGACAAGCCGAGCGCATCCTGTCAAGCCTTAAAAGCAAAGGGATAATCCAGAGAGACGGCGCGAAGCGTAATGGAGTCTGGAATATCTTAGTATAATAACAGGTTGTCTGGAACAAAACGCGGCAGACTACCAAACAAGGGAATGGTGGTTCTCGGCATTCCAATCAACGAGCGACTGCAAAAAAAGAGGCCGGTGGCGGAGAAGCCAACGGCCTCAATCATTATGTTTATGTAAGGGTTAGACTTGTTTGGCTCAGCGAGGCAAGAATGAGATATTCTAGAAATTGGTCAGGAGACGGGCGTTGCGCATTCTGTCCAGACGGTCTGAACCGCCAAGATAGTGCTCGGTGACCAAGAGACTGGAGTGGCCGAGAGATTCCGAGATAAATGTGAGATCCACGCCCTGACGAAGGAGAACTGTGGCGAAACTGTGTCTGGCCGAATAGGTTGTGAACGGTGGTATTCCCAACTCCTCGGCTATTTTCTTCAAGGCATTGTTGCACATGCTGATGACTTTACGGACGGTGTTGGAGATGGAAAGCATGTCAGTGGCACCTTCGGCATAGTCAAACAGGAGGGTTTCGGGATTGCCGTCGTATGGATTGCCCCAGCGGCGGAGAATGTCCATCATCTCAGGAGTGATCACGGCACGGATAATCTTTGATCCGCCATAGGCACGAGCAGTCTTGGAGCGAAGGAAACAAATCTCACCGTCTATTATATTCTTATATTTAAGGAATAGCATGTCGCGGAAATTGATGCCGTTGCAAAGGTAGGAGAAGAGCCATAGGTCGCGGTAGCGCTCCCTGGACGCGGTGCCTTTGTAGGCGACTATTTTACGAATATGATCGTACGAGAGGGCGAGGCTTCTGGAACTGCCTTTGGGAATTATGTACTTGCCACGGCCGAACGGAAACA
>OIXQ01000687.1_pt1 | contig 14559 bp, 9 predicted proteins | sample 1587791 | NCBI WGS metagenome assembly OIXQ01 (sample SAMN03283273) | human gut metagenome | biome: human-associated habitat; material: feces | host: Homo sapiens | place: Peru | collected 2012
CCACAAAAAACATATCTGCCATGTTGTACAGCACCATGACAAGGATGATGATGATGGAAGGCACCGCCATGGAAAAAATAGACTTCCAGACAGAGCCGGTACGGAAAAGTGCTTCGTTCTTCATGATCTCCTCCAAAAATCAACCGCACACAGGCAGAACGAAAGCCCCGGTCATGGGGCTTTCAGAGCGGCATCTATCACAGGTTATCCAGCGCATCCAGCAGTGCGTTCAGCGCCGTTTCCGGCAGACCCAGCATGGAGCCGATCTTTCCAAAGGTCATACCGTAGGCGGCTTTTGCCTGCTGATTCTCGGCAAAGCCGGGCAGATACTGCTCCACGATAGCCTTTGCAGCCTCGTTTTCCATCAGGGCTGCAATGGTGCTCTGGCTGTTCAGCTTGCCGCCGGTCAAAATTTCCGGGTGCTTCCAGCTGCTGATGCTCTGGTGCCCGGCAGACAGTGCGCCATCCACCGGAATGGCTGCGCCGGTAATGTACCGTGCCAGACCGCTGGCAAGGAAGAGTGCCAGTGCAGCGCACTCCTCCGGGTCGCCCATCCGCTTTGCCGGGCAGTCGGATGCGAAAAAGTCCATGGCCGAAGCCGGTGCATCGCCAAAGATGCTGGTTTTGGTGTAACCGGGGCAGATGGCGTTGACGGTGATGCCATATTCCGCATAGTCCAGTGCCGCTGCACGGGTCATGCCCACCACGCCGAACTTGGTGGCGCTGTACAGTGCCTGTCCGCGCTGGGGCACCAGACCCGCCACCGATGCCACATTGATGAGGAAACCACCCTCGCTGTGGCTTTTCAGGATGGCCTCTGCGCCGTACTTCATCCCGGCAAAGACGCCCTCGCTGTTCAGGGAGAAGATTTTCTCGTAATCCTCTACCTCATATTCATGCAGCGGTGTGCCGCCCATGCCGATACCTGCGTTGCTGACAACGCCATCCAGTTTGCCGTAATGGGCCACTGTCTTGTCCACCAGTTCCTTGATGGCGGAAGCCTTGCTGCAATCGGTCTGGATAAAGATGGCATCGCCGCCCTTGGCGCAGATGCCGTCTGCCACAGCCTGCCCCTGCTGGGCACTGCGGGCTGCACAGACCACCTTCATGCCGTTTTCGCCGAAGCACTCGGCAATGGCGCGGCCGATGCCGCGGCTTGCGCCGGTGACGATAGCAACTTTACCTTTGACACTGTTGAAATCCATCATTTGAATGCTCCTTTTTCTCAGATCATGTTGCTCTGCTTCAGCCATTCCACTTCATCGTGGATGGTCTCCCGGTAGGAGCGGGAGGTGTAGCCCAGCTCACGCCGTGCCTTGGAGGAATCGTATTCGTTGTTCCGTGCCAGATTGTAGATCTCGTACCGGGTTAGCGCCGGTTTTGTGCCAGTCTTTTTGGCCTGCTTTTCCAGAATGTCGGCGGCAAGGTTTGCCACGCTTGCGGGCAGGTAGAGCAGGGGCTTTTTGCAATGGCCCTCTTGCGCCGTCAGCTTTGCAAACTCCGGGTAGCTCACCACCTCATTGGCAAGGATATAGGCTTCCCCGGCTTGGCCCTTTTCCACCGCTAGGAAGATGCCGTTGGCAAGGTCCCGCACGTCGCAGAGGTTGAAGGTGCCCTTCAGCCCCACAGAGGCTTCCCCGCGCATCTGCACCAGCAGCCCGCTGGTGACCGGGCCGCAGGCTGCATCGCCGGGGCCAAGGATGCCGCTGGGCATCACGATGCAGGCATTCAGGCCAGCCTTTGCAGCATCCAGTACTTTCTGGCTTGCCATGGCCTTGCTCTGGCCGTAAACGCCAAGGCTCTCGTCCGGCTCAAACCGCTCCGGCTCCTTCATCTTCTGGCCGTGGGGCAGTTCCGGCAGAGAACCGGTGCTGCCCACATAAACCAGCTTTTTGCATTCCGGATGTGCAAAGCACTGGTCGATGATGTTCTGCGTCCCCTGCACATTCACCTTCATCACCAGCTCCCGGCGTTCGTTGCCCAGAGCCACCATGCTGGCGCAGTGGAGAACGATGGTCTCCACGTCCGGCTCCACCTGAAAGAACCGTTCCAGCGAAGCCACATCACACAGATCGCCCTCGTACTGCTGGATCTCTTTGGGGATGTACTTTGCGGTCTTATCCCCCGGCAGCACCAGCGCGCGGCCCTGCAGCCCACGGGAAACGATCTGGCGGCAGACCTCTCCGCCCAGATAACCAGCTGCGCCCGTTACCAGATAAAGCGTTTTCATAAAGCATCCTCCATTTTTTGATTTATCGTATCAACGAATCGAATTTGCAACTCTTAGTTGCTTATCCATCCCTGTGGTGCTATAATAGCACTGTGCCGCAGGGGCTGCAATCAGCAGCTTCCGGCGTGTCCGGTGTTTAAGCAACGGATCACGTTCCAAGCGTTGGTTAAGCATCCTTTACGAAATACATTGACGGAGGAATTGTATGGATATCCGGGTCAAAAAAACGAAGCGTGCCATTCAGAAAGCGTTTATCGACTTGCTGCGGGAGAAGCCCATTGAAAAGATCACCGTCAAGGAAATTGCCGAACGCGCCGAGATCAACAAAACGACTTTTTATTCCCACTACGAAACGCTGGATGCACTCACCGCCGAAATGGAGCGGCAGACAGTCCAGCTCGTCTGCGACAATATGCGCGGCGCACAGCAGCTGCTGGATGAACCGGAGGCATTTGTGCAGGAGATGTTTGCTGCTCTCCAGCAGGCAACGGATTACCTCGGTGTGGTTCCGGTATCCGCGATGAACCGCTTTACGCAGCATTTGCGGGATGCCATTCTGGAAGAAATCAAAGGTGAGAACATCGAGCCGTCCCAATATGAAAATGTCGGTGCGATCCTGATTTTTGTAATGAACGGCCTTTCCGGGCTGCTGAACACCGATGCAAAACTGGCACAAAAGCACATCAACGTAATTGCCGCCGTGGTTGCAAATGGTGTCCATGGTCTGCATCTTTCCCACTGAACCAAAACAGGCTGCGAGAAGCATCTTCCGCAGCCTGTTTTTTGCTATTGCAGCTTATTTTTCTGCGTAACTGCCCAGCACCCCAAGGCTGGGTTTTGCCGTCCGCGCCATGGTTTCACGGTTCACGGCGATCAGGCCGAACTGCATGGCGTAGCCCTTCTGCCACTCAAAGTTATCCATTAAACTCCAGTAGAAGTAGCCCTTCACCGGAATGCCGTCGGCGATGCAATGCTGCACGCCGTCCAGTGCCTGCCGGATAAACGCCACACGGCGGGCATCCTCGGCGGTGGCAATGCCATTTTCGGTGACGATGAGGTCGCCCTTGAATTCTTCTGCCACTTTACGGATGACGTGCTCCAGTGCCTGCGGGTAGACCTCGTAATCCATCTGGGTCAGTTCTGCGCCCTCCGGTACCGGAAGCTGCCCCTGGGGGCCGTAGAGGGTACGGGTGTAGTTCTGCACACCCAGGAAGTCGTCCTCTTTGATGTAGGGCAGATAATGGGTGAACTCCTCCTGCCATGCGGCCTCGGCAAAGGCTTCGCCGCCGGGCTGTGCCTGCAAGTCGTGGAGCGAGAGGGTCAGGCCCACCTTGACTTCCGGGCAGATGGCCTTGATGGCATCCCGCGCCGCTGCATGGGCACGCATCACCAGCAGGTCGCCCTCCGGGGTGCGCTCGCTGACAAAGATCTGGGGCTGGGGTGTGCCGAACACCTGTGCGTTTTCCATGGCGGCAAACTTCATGTTTTCCATCATCTTCTGGAAGTTCATGCCCACCTGCACCGTACCCTCCGCAGACTTTCCGGCTGCGGCGGCATTTTTCGCAGCCTGTTCTGCCATCAGGCGGAACCGCTTGGAGATAGCCGCCAGCTGCAAGCCCATATTGGCTTCGTTGATGGTGCAGACATAGCGCAGCTCGCTGCCCAGCTGCTCCATCACATAGGTCACATATTTTTTGAAGTCCTCGACCGTGGATTCTGCTTCCCAGCCGCCCTTGCAGATGAGCCATTTCGGGCTGGTAAAGTGCAGCAGGGTGACGATGGGCTCTATGCCCTGCGCCTTGCAGCAGGCGATGACCTTACGGTAATGTTCGATGGCCTCCGGGTCGAACTTTCCTTCTTCCGGCTCCACCCGTGCCCACTCGATGGAAAAGCGGTAGGCGTTCAGCCCGGCATCGGCCAGCAGCTTAATATCCTCTTCGTAACGATGATAATGGTCGCAGGCAATGCCGCTAGGCTCTGTAAAGCTGGAATGGGGCAGCTGCTCCTGTGCCCAGTAGTCGCTGTTCATGTTGTTACCTTCTACCTGATGGGCTGCTGTTGCAGCGCCGATGAAAAAACCTTTTTCAAATTTCTGCATGATGGTTCTCCCTTCCTGACGTGTTGCTTATTGAGGCTATTGTAACAGACCGGTTTTGCCCTTATAGGTCAATAAGTCATGAAGATGGATGTAAATTCGTGTACCGCAAATTATTGCACGAATTTTTGTCCTCGTTATCGATTTTTCATCCAGCAGTCCCGGCTGCATTCTGTTATTCTAGTGGCAGGAAAAGCGGAGCCTTGGTTACACAAAAAGGAGGAAAATCATGATGTTCCAAAAGAAACCCAGCGCCAGTGAAGTGGACGGCGTACAGTACCGCCGTGCGAAACTCTGGCAGATCATCTGCTATGCCTGCAACGCCTTTGTGGGCATGAGCGTCTATTCCCTGATCGGCATGGCCAGTTATTCGGCCAGCATCGGCTACGGCATCACCACCGCAACCGTGGGCATCATCCTGATGCTGGCCCGCATTCTGGACGGCTTTACCGACCCCATGCTGGCCTTCGTCTACGACCGTGTCGACACCCGGTTCGGCAAGCTGCGCATCCTGCTCGTTTCCGGTTACCTGATTGAAGCAGTCGGTCTGCTGTGCATGTTCACGCTGACCTCCGGCAAAGGTTTCGGCGTGATGATGTTCAGCCTGACCTACGTTATTTATATCATCGGCTACACCGTTACAAACATGACCGCACAGACCATCCCCGCCATCATGACCAACGATCCTAAGCAGCGTCCTACACTGGGCGTCTGGACCACGGCATTCAACTATCTCGTCCCGATGGCCATGAGCATGGTATTCAATGTTGTTCTGCTTCCCAAATTCGGCGGCACCTACAATCAGGAATTTCTGTCCGCAGCCTGCGCCGTGGTTCTGGTCGTGGCCGGTATCGGCACTTTGCTGGTCTGCTTTGGCGTTTCGGCTTATGATAAGCCTGAAACCTTTGAGGGCACGAGCAAAAAGCACGAGCCTCTGAAAATGGCCGATGTCGTGGAGGTGCTCAAGCACAACAAGCCGCTGCAGTGCCTGATTGCTTCCAATGCTTCCGATAAGCTGGCACAGCAGGTCGGCAGTCAGGCGATTATCAACACCTTGTTCAATGGTATTTTGATTGGCAACATGAGCCTTGGCACGATCCTCACCGTCATCAGTATGGTTCCTTCCATCTTCTTTGCGGCCTTTGGCGCAAAGTACATTGGAAAGCACGGCAGCAAAAAGGGCATCGTGACATGGAGTTATGTCAGCATGGCCGTTACCGCTGTTCTGGTTTTGTTCTTCATTTTCACAGACCCCAAGCAGATCGGCGTGATGGGCAGTTGGAACATGATCGTTTACGTTCTGCTCACCCTGCTGCAGAATGGTTCCAATATGTGCATCACGACCGCGAACAACTCTTACATGGCGGATACCATCGACCACGAGCTGGACCGCAGCGGCCGCTACATTCCGGCTGTCGTTTCCGGCACTTACAGCCTGATTGACAAGCTCATCACTTCCTTTGCAGCAGTCATCGCAACGGGTGCTGTGGCTATTCTGGGCTACACGACCACGATGCCCCAGCCCACGGATGCCTCCACTCCGGCGATTTTCTGGATGACGCTGGCCATCAAGTACGGCCTGCCTATCATCGGCTGGGTCATTACCCTGTGTGCGATGCGCACTTGTCCGCTGACCAAGGACGAAATGGTCAACATCCAGAAGCGCATTGCTGAGAAAAAAGAAGCCCTTCGGCACGAAGTGATCGCCGAAAATATGCAGTAATACCTTGCAAAACCGAAGGGGCAGAATCGCTCGTTCGGTTTTGCTGGTTTCTAACCATTTATAAAATAAGGAGAATTTTACAATGAGCAAGACGATCCTGTTAAATAACGACTGGCATTTTACCAAAGAAAACACTGGCATCCCCACCGCAGTTTCCGGCGAAGTCGTCACGCTGCCCCATACATGGAACGCCGTAGACGGTCAGGACGGCGGCAACGACTATTACCGCGGCACCTGCTGGTACACCCATACCTTTGCAAAGCCCGCCATCCCGGCAGGCGGCAAGGCTGTTCTGCAGCTAGACGGCGCAGCCATGACCGCTGTAGTCTACCTGAACGGCGAAAAGCTGGCCGAGCACAAGGGCGGCTATTCTACCTTCCGGGTTGACCTGACCGAACATCTCAAAGAGGAAAATCTGCTGGCGATCCGCGTGGACAACAGCGACAACGACACCGTGTACCCCCAGAAGGCAGACTTTACCTTCTACGGCGGCATTTACCGCGATGTAACTCTGCACATCGTTCCGGCAGAGCATTTCGCTTTGCCCGCAAACGGCGCACCGGCTCTGAAGGTAACGCCCATCGTCACTGACTTGACCGCAAAAACTGCCGAAGTCACCGTAGAAGCCGCTGTTATGGGGGCACAAAGCGTGACCTTTGCGCTGGAAGGACAGACCATCACTGCCACGGTGGAAAAAGGTACGGCCAAGGCTGTTTTCACGCTGAACGATGCACACCTCTGGGACGGCATCGACGACCCGTTCCTGTATACTGTTTCTGCCAAACTGGACAATGGCGAAGAAGCTTCTGCCCGGTTCGGCTGCCGGAAATTTGAGATCGACCCGCAGAAGGGCTTTCTTCTGAACGGTCGCAGCTATCCGCTGCGGGGCGTTTCCCGCCATCAGGACCGCAAGGGGGCCGGCATTGCCCTGACCAACGAAATGATGGAGGAGGATATTTCCATCATTCTGGAAATGGGCGCCAACACCATCCGTCTGGCGCACTACCAGCACGCACAGTATTTCTATGACCTGTGCGATGAAAAGGGTCTTGTGATCTGGGCAGAGATTCCCTACATCACCATGCACATGACCAACGGCCGTGCCAACACCCTGACCCAGATGGAAGAGCTGATCGTCCAGAACTACAACCACCCCTGCATTGCCGTGTGGGGCCTGTCCAACGAGATCACCGCCGCATCGGCTGTCAACGAGGATCTGCTGGAAAACCACCGTCTGCTGAACGAGCTGGCCCACAAGCTAGACCCCACCCGCAAGACCACCATGGCAAATGTGTTCATGCTGGAGACCACCAGCCCCATTCTGGAGATCCCGGACGTGAACAGCTACAACCTCTACTTCGGCTGGTATCTGGGCGAACTGGAACAGAACGACGAGTTCTTTGACAAATACCACGCCGATTACCCCGACCGCTGCATCGGCTTTTCGGAATATGGCGCAGATGCCAACCCCCAGTACCAGAGCAGCCACCCGGAAAAGGGCGACTACACCGAGAGCTACCAGTGCATTTACCACGAGCACATGGCAAAGATGATCGCCGACCGTCCATGGCTGTGGGCCACCCATGTGTGGAATATGTTCGACTTTGCCGCCGATGGCCGGGACGAGGGCGGCAAGCACGGCGAGAACCAGAAGGGACTTGTCACCTTTGACCGCAAGCTCAAAAAAGACCCCTTCTATCTCTACAAGGCCTATTGGAGCAAGGAGCCCTTTGTGCACCTGTGCGGCAGCCGCTATGTGGACCGTGCCGAGGATGTGACCGAGATCAAGGTCTACTCCAATCTGCCGGAAGTTTCGCTGTACAAGGACGGCCAGCTGGTGGAGACCAAGCAGGGCGACAAGGTGTTCACCTTCCAGCTGCCCATCACCGGCAAGCACAGCATTGAGGCACGCTCCGGGGAGCACAGCAGCGTGATTCTGGTGAACAAGGTGGATACCCCCAACCCGGACTACGCCATGGACAACCGCAAGAATGTGACCAACTGGTTTGACGGGGAGCTGGATGCCAGCTGCTGGTCGGTCAAGGACAACATGGCCAAAGCCATGGCAGACCCCAAGGCTGGCCCCATCCTGAAGCAGATCTCCGATAAGGCTGCCGCTGCCCGCGGCGATGTGGCCGCCGCCGTGAAGGATAACCCGGCTCTGGTGGCCATGATGGAGCGCGCCATGCAGCGGATGACCATTGAATCCATGCTGATGCAGGCAGGCGCTTCGGAAGAGGACATCAAGCAGCTGAACCGTGTATTGCAGGGTATTTCCAAGGAGTGATTCGATGAAACAGACCTATTGCAACCCCCTTGATTTGGGCTACCGCTACCAGCACATGAAGGAAGGCCCGCGCGTGGCGGGTTTCCGGGAGGGTGCAGACCCGACGCTGGTTTATTTCAAGGGCAAATATTATCTCTTTGTTTCCATGTCGGCAGGCTTCTGGTATTCCGAGGATCTGCTGAACTGGGACTTCCATGCAGACCCTGACCTGCTGATCTACGACTACGCGCCGGATGTGCGGCAGGTGGGCAATTATCTTTATTTCTGCGCCAGCCGCAAGGGGCGCAACTGCCCCATTCTGCGCACCGCTGACCCCCTGACTGAGCCGTTTACCGAAGTATCTGCCCCCTTTGCCTTCTGGGACCCGGATCTGTTCTGCGATGACGATGGCCGGGTGTACTTCTACTGGGGCTGCTCCAACATCTCCCCCATCTACGGCGTAGAGCTGGACCCGGACACCATGACCCCCATCGGGGAAAAGCAGGAGCTGATCTTCGGCAATGAAACAGAGCTTGGCTACGAGCGCCCCGGCAACAACGGCATTGTGGACCGGGAAGCCAGCGTGCTGTACCAGTCCATGAAGCAGTTCTACGACCCCGAGACCGGCAAGCTGGACCTGCCGCCGCAGATGGCAAATATCCCCGGTCTGAGTGTCGAAGGCCTGACTGCCATGTTCAACGCCATCGGCAAGCCCTACATTGAGGGTGCCTTTATGACAAAACATGACGGTCTCTATTACCTGCAATACGCCTGCCCCGGCACCCAGTACAACACTTACGCCGACGGTGTATACACCTCTCGTTCTCCGCTGGGCCCCTTTGTGCGGCAGGCATCCAATCCGTTTTCCGCAAAGCCCGGCGGATTCATCACCGGTGCAGGCCACGGCAGCACCATTGCCGATACCTACGGCAACTGGTGGCACGCTTCCACCATGCGCATTTCCGTCAACTATGACTTTGAGCGCCGGGTGGGGCTGTTCCCTGCCGGGTTCGACAAGGACGGCGTGCTTTACTGCAACCAGAACTTTGCCGATTACCCCCACCGCATCCCGGCAGGCCCCTTTGATGCCGCCAGCCAGCAGCCGGAATGGATGCTGCTGAGCTACAAAAAGCCGGTCACGGCTTCCAGCACCGCAGAAAACAGCAGCCCGGAGTTGGCAGTCAATGAGGACTGCCGCTTCTGGTGGAGCGCAGCCGGTGCAGAGCCGGGCGAATGGCTGTGTGTGGACCTTGGCAAAGAGAGTGATGTCCGCGCCATTCAGGTAAATATGGCAGATGAAAAGCTGGTGGTGGACTTCCCTGCCGACAGCTACGGCGATGACCGCAAGACCCGCCACATCGAGACCCGTCCGCAGATTTCCCATTACACGGTGGAGACCAGTGTGAACGGAGCAGACTGGACGACCCGCGAAACGGTTGCCCGGGAGTGCTCCAACGGCTACTACGAATATGCAGACGGCATCCGTGCCCGGTACGTCCGGGTGACCGGCGGTGCGCTGCCCTACGGACAGGCGCTGCGCATCAGCGGCCTGCGGGTGTTCGGCAACGGCGAGGGCGCAAAGCCCGCACAGGCCGAAGCCGCCGGGGCTCGCGTTGATGCACTGGATGCAAAGATCACTTGGCAGCACATCGAAGCTGCACAGGGCTGCAACGTCCGCTACGGCGTTGCACCGGATAAACTCTATCTGAGCTGGCTGGTGTATGACGCAGACGAAGTGACCCTTTCCACCCTGACCGCCGGGCAGGAATACTATGTCTGCGTGGACAGCTTTAACGAAAACGGCATCACGCCGGGCAAGATTTTCAAACTGGAGGGGTAAAATATGCCCATCAAAGCCGTGCAGCAATTTATGCTGGGCACTGTACTAAGCAACGAGCAGCAGGCCAAAGAGACCCTTGCTGCCATGAAAGCCGCCGGGTACGACGGCATTGAACTGTGTGGATTTATGATCCACCCCATCGGCTTTGTGGTAAAGCTGCTGACCAAGGCCGCCGGGATGCCGGTGGGCAAGGGCGGCAATCTGGACTGGCACAAGCTGGTGCAGGCGGCCGTTCTGAAGGTGGTCAGTCTGCACACCGACCTTGGCTCTCTGGAACGGGATGCCCACGCAGTGGCCGAGGAAGCCAAAAGCTTCGGCACACAGTATGTGGTCATCACCGGGATGTACCGGTTTGATTACGGCGATGAAGCCACCATGCACCAGCTTGCGCAGCGGCTGAACAAAGCCGGGGAAGCCTTGGCAGCCGAGGGCATCCATCTGCTCTACCACAACCACAACTGCGAACTGCGGCATGTGAACGCAGAAAAGCGCGCCTACGATATTTTAATCGAGGAAACGAATCCCGAATTTGTCAACTTTGAGTTTGACAGCTACTGGTTCACCGAGGGCGGTGCAAACGCGCTGGCATGGATGCAGCGGCTTGGTCCCCGCATGAAGCTGTGGCACATCAACGACCGGGGCACCCGCATCACTGGCAGTGCCATCACGCCCATCCTGAAAACCGACAGCATGGAACTGGGCACCGGCAATATGGACTTGGACAGCCTGATGGCGCAGGCCCTCGCCATGGATGTGGATGCCGTCATTCTGGAAAGCCACCGCAACTGGGTGGACAATTCCCCCGTCAAGAGCTTCCAGCTCAGTGCAAAGTACCTTGCACAAAAATTCTGACCTGCCATTTTCTTCTTCATTTTCTCCTATAAAAGCAACGCCCCGCACCGGTTTCTCCTTCCGGTGCGGGGCGTTGTGTTTTGCGGGGAATCTTTTTGCGTTACAGGGTGTGGGTGCCCGGCTGAAGTGTCAGGTTCCGGCCATCCGGCAGAATCACTTGTGCTTCCAGATTGCAGGGCACGGTAATCGTATACTGTACGGTGTCGCCCTCATACTGCCAGCTGCTTTCAATGTGGCCGCAGGGAGAGTTATAACCTGCCTTCGCCCATTGCAGGGCCGGGTTCGGGGTGGGGGCGATGGTCAGGGTCTCCCCTGCCAGATGGATGCCGCACACGCCGCCGAACAGCCAGCCGCAGATGGCACCGTAGGAATAGTGGTTCAGGGATTCGCTGGGGTGGCCGTTTGCATCAATGCCCGTCCATGTTTCCCATACGGTGGTAGCGCCCTGTTTGACCTCATAGAGCCAGCTGGGGGCGGTATCCTGCAATAGCAGCTTGTAGGCGGTGTCGGCATAGCCGTACTTTGCCAGCACCTCGCAGAGGAAGGGTGTAGAAAGGAAGCCGGTGTTCAGGTGATAGCCGTTTTCCACCACCATCCGGTTCAGGGTATCCGCAGCGGCTTGGCTCTCCTCCTCGCCCAGCAGGGCAAAGGCAATGGCGCGGACGTATTCACACTGGCGGTCCGAGGTGATGGTCCCGTTATCCGTAAAGGCGGCGCGGTATGCCTTGACCGCCTTTTCTGCGGTGTCGCGGTACTGCGCTGCGTCCTCTGCCTTGCCCAGCGTCTGCGCAATTTCTGCCAGAAGCCGCCCGGAATAAGCCAGATACGCCGTGCCCACGCTCTTGCGCGGGTTCATCATGGCCTGCATGGGGGTAATGCCCGGCTCGCACCACTCGCCGTAGTCCAAGCCGTTCAGCACTGTGTACTTGGCGTATGCACCGGTCTGCTGCTCCTCAGTAGTCTGCTGAGCACGGCCAAGCAGGAAGCCATACCACTTTTGCATCATCTCGTAGTTATCCGCCAGAATCTTGCGGTCGCCGGTGCGCTTATAAAGGGCGTAGGGCACCAGAATGGCGGCATCGCCCCAGCCCGCCGACATACAGAGCATGGGGGTCATGTAGCCGGGGCGGCTGGCGGGCGGCGCAATGTTTGCCATGCGGCCATCCGGGTACTGGTTCAGGCGGCACTCGGCCAGCCATTTTTCCACCACCGGGTAACAGTCCATCAGGGTCAGGCCGGTCTCGATGAACACGCCCATATCGCCGGTCCAACCGGCACGCTCGCGGGTGGGGCAGTCGGTTGGGATATCGCAGAAGTTGCCCTTCTGGCTCCACACACTGTTTTTCACCAGCTGATCCACATCGGCATTGCCGCACGCAAAGCTGCCAGTGACCGACATCTCCGAATAAACGGCGTGGGCGGTGAACTCCGCCCCGGTCAGGTCGATGTCCGTTTCCACCTTTGCGTACCGGAAGCCCATGATGGTAAAGCTGGGCTTGTAGTGGTTCTCGCCCTCTTTGCAGACGAGTTCCAGCAGCTGTGCCGTGCCGCCCTCCTTGTGGCGGTTGCGGTCCTGAAAGTTCTCCTGCGTAAAGTTGCCGTTCTCGTCCAGTGCTTCGCCGCACAGCAGCTTGATTTTCTGCCCGGCGTGAGCGGTCAGTTTCATCTCCACATAGCCAGCCATGTTCTGCCCAAAGTCCAGCACGGTCTCGCCGTTAGGGGTGCGCAGCAGCTTGCCCGCAAAGGCTTCCTGCTCCCGGATGGGCACGGTGTTCATGCCGGTGATGGGCAGGGTGTTCGGCTCGGTCTTTACGCTGTGCCAGCCGGAAAGCTCCCCTTCCAGCCGGGCATCGTAAACCTCGCCCTGCTGCAGATCGTTCTGGCGAATGGGGCCCCGCTGGGTGGCCTCCATGCTGCTGTCCGAAACACAGACCGCCTTGCCGTCCACTTCCAGCTGGAACAGGACAGCCACTTCTTTCCCGAACAGGTCACGGTCACCATCCACGCCGGAGGTACTGCGGTACCAGCCATCGCCCAATGCGATGAGCAGTTCGTTTTCACCGTCATGGACAAGCTCTGTGACATCGTAGGTCTGTGCCCCAAGGTGCTTGTCTGCGGTAAAGCTGCCGGGGGCAAGCACCATATCACCGATACGCTTGCCGTTCAGCCATGCCGCATACAGACCCTTGGCGGTAATGTACAGCCGCTTGCACTGCCCCGCCGGGGCGGTGAACGTTTTGCGCAGATAGCTTGCCGGGCGGTGGGGCTGATAAGGCTGCGCCTGCCCTTTACCGGAGGCTTCCAGCGCCGCCTGTTTCTGCTCCCAGTTGGGCTTTGCAAAGGCGTTGATGGCATCGGTGCAGTCGATGTCCGGCGCTTCTGTTTCCGGGCAGACCCACACGCCCTGCCAATCCGACTGCGCAAGACCCGTTTCAAAATCGGCTTCGCTCCATGCGCCAGGCTGGTCGTTTTCATCCCACAGGCGGATGCGCCACTGTCCCTGCGTCTTGGGCGGTACAGCGGCGGGCGTTTCGGTGTGCATCACATTGCTGGAGATTTTGCCGCTGTTCCACAGTGTTTTTTCGGAAGTATCCAATTCAATTTCATAGGCTGTCTGGTATACGCCTTCGGCGCACTGCCACGATAAAAACAGCGTCCCGGCATCCATGCCGAGGGGCGCAGAAAGATGGTTTGTTTTCAAATTTGTTGCTTGCATCATCTACATCTCCTTTTTCCGGTTGATCTCTGCTCTTATTATAAAGGGATTCCCACGGAGTATGGGTGCGAAAATTTGTGTTGTCGGTCAAAAAGTCGTGTCATTTATTATAATTCAAAAATTTCATCCTGCTTCACGACTTTTCATCCGTACTGTCTCCGGTTTTCCTGTTATACTTTGGGCAAGAAAATCCGAGGGCTGTGGACTGCCCTCAGGCGAAAGGAAGGTATTACAGGCAGACTACCGGGTGGCAGTTTCTGTTGCGGAGAGCTCTGCTGTTCTGCTGAAGAACGAGAAGGGCATACTTCCTCTGGCAAAGGGCAGCAAGGCAGTGTTCCTTGGCGAATTTGCAGAGCACCCCCGGTATCAGGGCGGCGGCAGCAGCCATGTCAACAGTGCAAAGGTCAGCTGTGCGCTGGAGCACGCCCCCGGTGTGGCCTATGCACAGGGCTACCGCACCGACGAGGATACCGTTGATCCTGCGCTGGAACAGGCCGCCGTGGCCACTGCCGCAGACGCAGACGGCGCGACCGGAAAAAAGGATGATGACGCTTCCTCTATGTCCATGATGATGGGAATCCAGCTGAATACTCTGATCGATTTCCACGTCCTGACCGAGGAGCAGCTGAACGGCATCCTGAGCCAGATCAATCAGGCGTAAGGCAGGGATTGCACGATAAAATAAGTCCTACTCTCTCCACTTTATTGCCATAATTTTTTCAAAACTCTCTTGACGATTTTCACATACAGTGGTTTTTTTCTTGTAAATCCCACCGTTCTTGTGGATTGTTTTGAAGTCATCCACAAGATGTGGTCGTGTTCATTTTGAACACAGCC
>OIXQ01000688.1_pt1 | contig 14558 bp, 16 predicted proteins | sample 1587791 | NCBI WGS metagenome assembly OIXQ01 (sample SAMN03283273) | human gut metagenome | biome: human-associated habitat; material: feces | host: Homo sapiens | place: Peru | collected 2012
CTATCCGGGGGATTCCCACACCAGTCTGCGGACTGGTTCGGAATGACAACGTATATTGGGGGCTTTTTTGACACGCTGTGCCGCCGCCCTATGGGCGGCGGCTTCTTTTTGCCGTTTTCCAAAAAGAAGTTTTCAAAAAACGGTTTTCTTTTTCTGGCCTATATGCTACAATGATGTTATAATCTAAATTCAGGAGGGAATTACCATGGAAAATCCGATCATTGACCCCGATTATGTACCGCCCTATTCCCGGAATACCACGGATATGTCCGTTGGCGACTGGGTGCTCACCCTGATTCTGACGGCAATTCCCCTGGTGGGCTTTATCTGCCTGATCGTCTGGGCAGTAAGCAGCTCCCCGGAGAAGCGTTCCCGGAAGAATTGGGCCATTGCCCAGTTTATCATCACGCTGGTGATCCTTGTGCTGACTGTGGTGCTGATTGCCGTGTATGGCGCGGCCATCATGGATCTGATGCGCATGTAAATCCACACCCCCCGGTCTGATTTTCAGACCGGGGGTTTTTCTGCCCTGTGGAGACGCACCTTGATTTCTTCGAAACCGGCGAAAAATGTCGAAAAGAGTTTACATAACGACTCTCCATAATTGTTTCCTCTCTTTTTCCACATGAGTTATCCACATTCTCCACAGGTTTCTCCACAGGCCTTTCCGGAAAACCCCTGAAATTGGAAGGGCCTTCCCCGGTGGTACCGAAAAAACTCCACAGCCTTATCAAAAGCTGTGGAGTTCCAAAAGTTTACATAACACGTTTAGTCGAAGAGCAGTCTGGCGGAGAACACCCGGGTATTCTCACTGCCGTCCTGCCGGTGGGCATCCATGTACAGACACCGCTCCTCGGGATAATCCCACCGAAGCTCCAGCTGCTGGCCCTCCCTGGCCTCGCTGAGATAGCAGACGGTGAATTCCCGGATTTCGTGGGCGGTGTGGTAGGTGCTGGGAATCAGGTCGCAGATCCAGTCTAAGTACCGGCAGTTGTTCATGTGCCCGTTCCGATCCAGGTCGGTGAAGCACACCTGGCGGTTCCGGCTGTTTTTCAGCAGCTTGGCGGGAAGACCCGTGGGTACCGTCAGCTCGTTGCCCCGGAGGGTGCCGGCCAGGGCAATGCCGCTTTTTCCCGGAAGGATCATGTTCCGGGTGTCCAGATCCATCAGCACCCAAAGGCTGATGGAACGGAAAACCTCCCGGCCTGCCTCGTCGTAGGCAACCATGGAACGGGGGAAGGCCACCCGGGTAGGCGGCATGGGCCAGGTTTCCACATGGATGGTCTCTCCCAGCCGGGGAAGCCGGGTCACCTGCACCTTGTGCCGGGTGACGGCCCAGAACATCCGCTGCCGGGCCAGAACGTCATAGCCGACGGTGAGCTCGGTGCTGTGCATCCCGGCTACCTCCTGGGCGTAGGAGAGAATCCGGGAGGGCAGCAGCCGCCCGCGGCAGTCCACATCCCGCTCGGTGATTTGAAAATTTGTCTGATAAATGGGTTCCATGAAAAATGACCTCGCAATCTGTTAAAACCGACCTCCCACCGGTCACGATGGGAGGGTAAGAATACTGGATTAGTTGGGAATATCCTCCTGAAGGGTCAGCGTCAGCCGGTACTGCTGGCCTCTGCGGTAGAGAATGGCCTCCACCTGCTGGCCTACCTCGCAGTCGTAAATGGCGGCTTTCAGATCGTCCAGGCCGGTGATCCGAGTGTCCCCCAGGTACAGAAGCATATCGCCCACCTGAACGCCCTTCTGGGCCGCGTCGCTGCTTGCGTCCACCTGGGTAATGTAGAGCCCCGCAGGCATCCGGTAGTAGTGCTGATAGAATTTGGACAGAGCCTCACCGGAAATTCCCAGGGTAGGCCGTCCGGACACATAGCCCTGGGCGATGATCTGATCCACGATTTCCTTCACCTGGGTGCTGGGAATGGCAAAGCCCAGACCCTCCACACCGGCAGTGTCGGCGAAAGCGCCGATTTTGACGGTGTTGATGCCGATGACCTGACCGTAGCAGTTGATGAGCGGCCCGCCGGAATTGCCGGAGTTCAGGGCGGCGTTGGTCTGAATCAGGGTCATGGTTCGGCCGTTGACCTCCACATCCCGGTTGATGGCGGAGACGATGCCGTTGGTATAGGTACCCCGGAATTCCACCCCCAGAGGATCGCCGATGGCAACCACCGTGTCCCCTACCCGCAGGCTGTCGGAATTGCCGAACCGGGCGGGGGTCAGATCCTGGGCATTGATGTGCAGCACCGCCAGATCGGATACCGCGTCATAGCCTACGGATTGGGCGGTGAAGGTCCGGTCGTCGGTGAGCAGCACGGTGATTTCCTTGGCATCGCTGATGACGTGATAGTTGGTCACGAGATATCCGTCGGACGAGATCGCCACGCCGGTGCCGGAGGAAGTGCTCCGGCTGCCCACGCAGGAAATGGAGACCACCGAGGGAATATTCCTGGCGTAAATCTCTTGCAGGGACAGGCCGCCGCCCTCGGGAATGGTGTCCACGCCCTTGGGGGCTGCCTGCAAATCCATGGTGCAGCCGGCAAGGCCGGAGGGCTGTGAGGCAGTCGGAGTGGTGGCCTGGGGAGCCTGGGTTTCCGGAAGGGTTTCTTCCGTGGTAAAGGAAATGGCCAGCTCCTGGGAAGGCTCCTCCCGGTTCAGCTTCTGGAACAGCCGGATGTTCAGCACCCCCAGCACGGTGACGATGCCGCACAGGAAGATGATGAAAATCAGAAGCAGTGCCACCAGGGCACCCCGGTTTTTCGGCGGCTCGGTGGGGCCGGTATAATAGGTATTGTCGTCCCATTCGGGATAGTTTCGATTGCGTTCGTTCATAGATGACCTCAGTTCACAAGGGGCATGGTAAAGGTAAATTCGGTTTTCCCGTTTTTGGAGGTGACGGAAATGTTCTCTCCGTGGGCGCAGACGATGGTTTTCACAATGTAAAGCCCCAGACCCCAGCCGTCCCGGTTCTGGGAGCGGGATTTGTCCAGCTTATGGAATCGGTCGAAGACCAGGGGCAGCTCCTCCGGCGGGATGGTCTGGCCGTCGTTGGAAACGGAGACGTAGGCCTTGCTGCCGCCCTCCCGGATGGTCAGCCCCAGAGTGCCCCCTTCCGGGCAGAACTTGACGGCGTTGTCCAGCAGATTGTAGATGACCTGGGTGATGTAGTCCTGGTTTGCCATGGTGTAAACCGGGTGCTCCGGGAAGTTTACGTCCACGTTCAGCTTCTTGTCGTTGATCTTCTTTTCGAAGGTGATGAGCACCTGACCGGCGCATTCCTCCAGATCAAAGTGGATCTTTTTGTCCTCCGGAATCCCCTGCTCCTTTTGCAGCTGGGAGATATCCAGCATACTGCGAACCAGACGGCTCAAGCGCTTGGTCTCATCGGAGACGATGTGCAGGTAATGCTCCTGATGCTCCGGCGGGATGGTGCCGTCCAGAATCCCGTCCACATAGCCGGAAATGGTGGTCATGGGGGTCTTCAGCTCGTGGGACACGTTGGCAACGAATTCCTGCCGCTGATATTCGCTTTTTTGCAGAGAAGAGGCCATATTATTGAAGGCCAGAGCCAGCTCCTCCATTTCCTCGCTGGAATCCTCGTCGATTTTCACCCGGGCATCCAGCTCTCCGTGGCCGAAGGCGGTGGCGGCGTTGGCTAGCTCCTTCAATGGCTTACTCTCCCGCCGGGCAAAGGCGGTAACGCCCAGCACGGCTACCAGCACCACAAAGACGGCGGCGGTGGTGAAAATATTGCCGATTTTGTCCAGAACCACCCGGGTTCCCGCGGTGGGGGTGGAGACCATGACGATGCCCAGGTGCTCCTCCCCGCTGACAATGGGAGCGGAGACCACATACCGCTCCTCGGAGTAGAGGTTGCGGATAGTGCCGGTGGCACTGTAGCCGTTGTTTTCGTAAACCTTGTCCAGATACTCCTGATTCAGCTGCCAGCCGTCGTGGTCGCAGCCGGTGAGATTGCCGGAGCACAGGATGATATAGCCCTGATTGTTGCAGATGACCACATCCGCCTGGGTGATCTGGGAGACGATGTCCAGGTTGAGCATCAGCTCCCGGCTTGTCAGATTGTTGTCCATTCCATAGGCACTGGCCAGGTTTGCCACCACCTGGGCATCCTGGTGAAGCTGGGATACGGTGGTATCCTCCAGAAAGCTGTTCACCTGATACTGGAAGGACGCGCCCAGAATGGTCAGTGCCAGCAGAAGGGTGGTTGCCACCATGGAAAAACTGCGGCTGAAGGAGCTTTTCATTCCGGTTGTACCTCTTTATTTCCTGAAAATTTATGATTTTATTATAGCATATTCGCCGGGCATTTCAACCAAAGCAAAAGAAAGTTTACAATTTTGGAAAAACCGCCCGCTGTCCGGAGGGACGGCGGGCGGAGTATGACTTAACCGAGCAGGTGGGCGGCTTCCTCAAAATCCGAATTGGGAACGTACAGGTCGTAGGAAATCTGGTACTCCGGCAGCTGGCCAAGGGTTCCGGTCTGGGGGTTGGCGTTGTGGGACTTGACCAGGGGCTTGATGCCGGCATTTTCCAGAATTTCCGTTTTCTTCTTCAGCTCTTCGGAAGAGAAGGTGGAAAAAACCAGCCGGTGGGTCAGTGGATACAGGGGATTCATAGCGCAGTCCTCCTTCGCAAAATTGACAAAATGTGTATTTCTTGTTAGAATAAACCCAACCCCATTTGGGGCCGGAAAGAGCATTGCCATAATACGGATAGGCGGTTGGCTGCATCTCCGAAAGGAGGTGAGAGCCGTGCCGATTACGCTGACCTTACATATTGGTAGTTATACCATTACGATCACCGTAAAACGCAGAAACCGCCACTCGGCCAAGTGACGGTTTCTATGCTTTGTCTTAGTTAACCCGAATTGAGCCAACCGCTTATCGGCAATGCTCTTTTCATATTTATTATACCACAGAACGCCGCAAAGTCAAGGCATCTTTACTGCTGCAATACCTCGAACTTATAGCCCACGCCCCAGACGGTTTTCAGGCTCCAGTTGGCGTGGACGTTCTCCAGCTTCTCACGAAGCCGTTTCACATGGACGTCCACCGTCCGGCTGTCGCCGAAATAGTCAAAGCCCCAGACCTCGTCCAGCAGCTGGTTGCGGGTATAGACCCGGTTGGGCGAGGAGGCCAGGTAGTACAGCAGCTCCATCTCCTTGGGGGGTGTGTCGATCTTCTTGCCGTCCACAATCAGCTCAAAGGCATCCATATCGATAATCAGCTTGTCGAATACCAGTCGGCGAGCCTTTTTTTCGGTGGTGACTCCGGCTGTCCGGCGGAGCACCGCCTCAATCCGAGCCAGCACCTCCTTCATTTCGAAGGGCTTGGTAATATAGTCGTCGGCGCCGGCTTTCAGGCCACTGACCTTGTCGTCTGTTTCCCCCTTGGCGGTGAGCATGATGATGGGCACCTGGGACTCCGCCCGGATTGCTTTGCAGACGCTCCAGCCGTCCATGACCGGCATCATCACATCCAGCAGCACCAGGTCGGGCTTGATGGCCCGGAATTTGGCCAGTCCCTGGCCGCCGTCGCCCGCTACGGTTACGGCGTAGCCTTCCTTTTCCAGATACATTTGCAGAAGCTCCGCAATATTCCGGTCGTCTTCCGCGATCAAAACCGATATAGCCATGTTCTCTTCCTCCTATTGTTTCCTTTTTTTATTATTATAGCGATTTACGCCGTCGAAACGTGAACAGTTTGTAAAGAATACAACCCAAATTTGTGAACAAGAAATAGTTGTTGCATTTCCGCTCAGATGGCGGTATGATAGGGCTGACAGATAATATTTGTTTGAAATGAGGATTTCCTATGATTGAGTTATTGAAAGCGGTTCTCTTTGGCATCGTGGAGGGCGTGACGGAGTGGCTGCCCATTTCCTCCACCGGCCACCTGATTCTTCTGGACGAGTTCATCACCCTGAATATGTCCGAGGAATTCAAGAGCATGTTTGACGTGGTGATTCAGCTGGGAGCGATTCTGGCGGTGATTGTCCTGTTCTTCCACAAGCTGAATCCCTTCTCCCCAAGCAAGACCGATGAGGAGAAAAAGAAGACCTGGCAGCTGTGGTTCAAGGTGGTGGTGTCTATCATTCCCTCGGGCATTGTGGGCGTTCTGTTTGATGATTGGATGGATACCCACCTGCACAATGGCATCGTGGTTTCCATTGCGCTGATCGTCTACGGCATTGCCTTTATTGTCGTAGAAGCTCGGAACCAGCACGGCCATTTCGAGCGGGGCAAGGACGGCGCGGCACATCTGAAACTTACCACCGTCAACGATGTGTACGACATTACTTACAAGACGGCTCTGATTATCGGCCTGTTCCAGTGCCTGAGCCTGGTGCCCGGCACTTCCCGCTCCGGCTCCACCATCCTGGGCGCTATCATCATTGGCATTGGCCGTCCGGCGGGTGCGGAATTCTCCTTCTTCATGGCCATTCCCACCATGCTGGGTGCTTCCGCCATCAAGGGACTGAAGTTCCTCCTTTCCGGCGTCAGCGCCACCGGCACGGAGATTGGCGTTCTTGTGGTCGGCTGTGTGGTGTCCTTCCTGGTGAGCCTGCTGGTCATTCGGGGACTGATGCAGTATGTGCGCAGCCATTCCTTCTCTGCTTTCGGCGTTTACCGGATTGTTCTTGGCATCGTGGTTCTTGCTTACTTCGCGTTCCTGGCATAAATAGACGGGCACTTGTGCCTGATAATGGGAGGTTTCTATGGAGTATTTTCTGGAAAATGACTACCTGAAGGTGACGGTCACTACCTTCGGAGCCCAGGTCAAAAGCGTCATCCGCAAATGTGACGACGTGGAGCACATGTGGAAGGCGGACAAGAACGTCTGGGGCTATCACGCGCCGGTTCTCTTCCCCCACTGCGGCAAGGTGACGGACGGCATTATCGAGGCCAAGGGTTCCAAATACAAATCCGCCCAGCACGGCTTTGCTCGGCTGCTGGAGCACACCTTCGTGGATCAGAGCGCGGATACCCTGGTGCTGGAGCTCTGCGCCAACGAAAAAACCATGAAGGTCTTCCCATACGATTTCCGGCTGGTTTCCACCTTCACACTGGAGGGCAGCACCCTCCACCATACTCTGACCGTGGAAAACCTGGACGAGAGCAATCTGCCCTTCGGCATCGGCTACCATCCGGCTTTTGCCATTCCCTTTGACGACAGGCATACCTTCGCCGATTATGAGATTCGCTTTTCCGAGCCGGAGTCTCCCCTGTGCGTCAACTGCCGGCCCTACGGTCTGCTCCACGGCAACCTCTATTATCTGGGCAGCAACATCCGGGAGATTCCCATTGACGAGAAGCTTTTCGCCAACGACTCCCACTGCATGGTGAACCTTCGCTCCCAGACCATCGGCATTTACGAGAAGGACACGGGACGGGCGGTGGTCTGCGACATTGCCGACTTCCCCTATACCCTGATTTGGAGCAAACCCGGCCAGCCCCAGTTCGTCTGTATTGAGCCTTGGCACAGCCTGCCCTCGGCGGAAAATGGCAGTACTCAGTGGGAGAAAAAGCCCGCCGCCGCCATCCTGGCTCCCGGCGAGGAATGGAGCTGTACGCTGAGTACGGATTTTGTACGATAATACACCCGACCGGTGGGCGTTGCCCACCGGTTTTTCCTGTTTTTTGGCCTTTATTTTCTGCTTTACCCTCTTTACGAAACGGAAAAACTGTTGTACAATACTTCATATCACAATGGGAGGTGTGGGCTGTGTACTGCCTGAAATGCGGCAAGGAAACCAATGACGATCAGGCCTTCTGCCTGGAATGCCAGAAGGAAATGGCAAAATACCCCATTGACCCCGGCGTTGCCGTGCAGATCCTGCCCCGCAGGCAGACTCCCCAGAAGAAGACCTCCAAGCGCCGGATTACGCCGGAGGAGCAGGTGAAGATTCTGCGCAAGCGGGTGCGGCTGTATGCCTGCCTGTTCCTGGCGGCGTTGATTGTTGTGGTGTGTTTGTGCGTGCCGCTGGTTTTGCAGATACAGGACGAACGGGGACAGATCGGCAAGAACTATGTGACCATCAAGCCGGGCACTGTGCCTACCATTCCGGTGTCGGAGCCAAAGTGATTGTTTCACGTGAAACATCCAAAATCGGAAATCAAAACTGTTTCACGTGAAACAAGGAAAAGCAAGGAGAGAAAGATGTGCAAAATCATTGCGGTTGTCAATCAGAAGGGCGGCGTGGGGAAAACCACCACGGCGGTGAATTTGACGGCGGCCCTTCATGAGATGGGGGTGCGGGTGCTGCTGTGCGACTTCGACCCCCAGGCCAACGCCACCTCCGGCATGGGGGTGGACAAGCGGAAAATCAAATACTCAGCCTATGACGTGACCATCAACGAAACCCCGCTGAAAGACGCCATCATCCACACGGACTACGGCGACGTACTCCCCTCCTCTGCGGATCTGGCAGGCGCCACCGTGGAGCTGATCGGGGAAACCCATCGGGAGCGGGTGCTGGAAAAGGCACTGTTCCGGGCGAAGGAGGACTACGACCTGATTTTCATCGACTGCCCCCCTTCCCTGGAACTGCTGACGCTGAACGGCCTGTGCGCGGCGGACGGAATCCTGGTTCCGGTGCAGTGCGAGTATTTTGCGCTGGAAGGCCTCAGTGATCTGATGAGCACCCTGCGGATGGTAAAAAAGCGGATGAATCCCCGGTTGGAGATTTTCGGCGTGGCGCTGACCATGTTCGATGGCCGCACCAACTTCTGCACCCAGGTAGCCCAGGAGGTGCGCAAGCACTTCCCCGGCAAGGTCTTCGCCACGGTGATTCCCCGGAATATCCGCCTGGCGGAGGCACCCAGCCACGGCATCCCGGTGACGGCCTACGACCGCACCAGCCGGGGCGCCAACGCCTATCGGGCCATGGCAGAGGAAGTCAAAGGAAAATTATAAGGAAGAGGTGACGTGATGGCAAGCAACAAAGGCCTTGGCAAAGGCCTGGGGGCACTGCTGGGGGACTTCAGCGAAGAGCCGGTCAGCGACAGCGCCTATCGGCTGTTGCCCATTTATAAGGTGGAGCCCAATCCCGACCAGCCCCGGCATGATTTTGACGAGGAGGAGCTGGAAGCCCTGTCCGAGTCCATTGCCGTCCACGGCATTGTCCAGCCCCTGACGGTTCGGGAAATGCCCAACGGCTACTATCAGATCATCGCGGGAGAACGGCGCTGGCGGGCTGCCCGGCTGGCAAACCTGAGCGACGTGCCGGTGATCGTGGTGGAGGCCGACGACAAGAAGGCCATGGAGCTGGCACTGATTGAAAATTTGCAGCGGCAGGACTTGAACCCGGTGGAAGAAGCTCTGGGTTATCAGTCTTTAATCGAGGAATACGGCCTGACCCAGGAGGAAACCGCCGCCCGGGTGGGAAAATCCCGTCCGGCGGTCGCCAATTCTCTCAGACTTCTGGGTCTGTGCCCGGAGGTGCTGGAACTGCTGAAGGCCGGAAGCCTGTCTGCCGGACACGCCCGGGCCATTCTGAGCCTGAAAACCGAAAAGCAGCAGCAGGAGGCGGCGAAGAAGATCATCGCCCTGTCCCTGTCCGTCCGTCAGGCGGAGACCCTGTGCAAGAATATGGGCAAGCCCCCGGCGCCGGAAAAGAAACCGGTGTTTGCCGTGGACTATGTGGCAGAGTGCGAAAAGAGTCTGAGCAAGCGCTTAGGCCGGGGCGTGAAAATCGTCAACGGCAAGAAAAAGGGCCGCTTTGAGCTGGAATTCTACGGCGAAGAGGACCTGCAGAAGCTGCTGGACGCCCTGATGAAGCTGGAAAAATAGACTTAATTTATATATCCTAATTTATATATCCTAATTTCTTTAAGAGAGGTTATTTACAATGTTAGACATCAAGCGTATCAAGGAAAATCCCGATGCCGTGAAGGCCGGCCTGAAGGCAAAGGAAGTGGACTGCAATGCCACCGTCGACCGGATTCTGGAGCTGGACGTGGAAGTCCGTGGCCTGAAGACGGCCACCGAGACGGCCACCGCCCAGAAGAACAAGCTGGCCAAGGAAAACGGCAAGCTCTTCGGCCAGAAGAAGGGCATGGAGAAGAAGGGCGAGGACACCTCCGCTCTGGACGCAGCCATTGAGGCCAACAAGGCCGAGTCCATTCGCCTGGACAAGGAAATCGCCGACGACGCGGAGAAGCTGAAGACTCTGAACGCCGAGTACCGCACCGCCATGCTGAGCCTGCCCAACCTGCCCGACCCGGATCTGCTTCCCGGCGGCAAGGAGAACAACCAGCCCCTGCGCTATATTGGCCCTAAGCACGCCTTTGACTTTGAGCCCAAGCACCACGTTGACCTTTGCCAGAACCTGGGCCTCATCGACTACGAGCGGGGCGTGAAGCTGGCAGGCTCCGGCAACTGGATGTACACCGGCATGGGCGCCCGGCTGGAGTGGGCTCTGCTGAACTACTTCATCGACACCCACATTGCCGACGGCTATGAGTTCATCCTGCCTCCTCACATGCTGGAGTATGCCTGCGGCGAAACCGCCGGTCAGTTCCCCAAGTTTGCCGACGAGGTCTATAAGATCGCCAACCCCACCGATGATCGGGTGCACTACATGCTGCCCACCGCCGAGGCCGCTCTGTGCTCCATCTACCGGGATGAGATTCTGAATGAATCCGATCTGCCCCGGAAGCTCTTTGCCTACACCCCCTGCTTCCGCCGGGAGGCCGGTTCTCACCGTGCCGACGAGCGGGGCATGGTGCGGGGACACCAGTTCAACAAGGTGGAGATGTTCCAGTTCACCCGTCCCGAGGATTCCGACGCGGCCTTTGAGGAGCTGGTCACCAAGGCCGAGAAGCTGGTGGCAGGACTGGGTCTGCACTTCCGCACCGTGAAGCTGGCTGCCGGCGACTGCTCCGCCTCCATGGCCAGAACCTATGATATCGAGATCCTGATCCCCTCCATGGACGGCTACAAGGAGGTCTCCTCCGTGTCCAACGCCCGGGATTACCAGGCTCGCCGGGGCAATATCCGCTTCCGCCGGGAGGCCACCGGCAAGCCCGAGTTCGTCCACACCCTGAACGGCTCCGGCCTGGCTACCTCCCGTATCTTCCCGGCTCTCGTGGAGCAGAACCAGAGAGCCGACGGCTCCGTCGTCATTCCCGAGGCCCTGCGTAAGTATCTGGGCGGCATGGAGATCATCGAGAAGAAGTAAGCAGCCATCCCGGCGGTGCGCCGCCGGGAATTCCGAGCGGAAAGGGAGAAACGGAAATGGACAAGGGAAATAAGCCCAAGTGGTGGGATGAATTCGTAGCCTTTGCCGTCAAGGGCAACGCCATGGCCCTGGCCGTTGGCACCATCATCGGCGCGGCCTTCTCCGGCATCACCAAGAGCCTGACGGATGACATCATCATGCCCATTGTTTCCATCTTCATCGGCGGCGTGGACTTTTCCGAGATGAAGCTGACGCTCCCCCGGCTCTTCGCCGAGACCCTGGACGAAAACGGCCGGGTCATTGAGAACACCCTGAACTACGGCAACTTTATCTCCGCCGTCATCAACTTCCTGATTCTGGCGCTGGTGGTGTTCTTCCTGGTCAAGGGGCTGAACAAGCTCTCCGAGGTTGGCAAAAAGCAGGAGCCTGCGGCCCCTGCCGCCCCTCCCCAGCCTACCGCCCAGGAAAAGCTGCTTATGGAAATCCGGGATCTGCTGAAAAATAAATAAGGAAAATTGCTGTTAAGGGTGTCCCCTGCCGGGATACCCTTAGCAGCCTTTCTATGTAGAGGTAACTATGAAATATCTGACCCAATTTTTGAGAATTCTCGCATTTACTCTGGCGGGGGAGCTGTTGCAGCGGCTGGTTCCCCTGCCCATTCCCGCCTCGGTCTACGGGCTGGTGCTGCTGTTCGGAGCTCTGAATACCGGCCTGGTCAAGCTGGAGCAGGTAAAGGACGCGGGCGGCTTCCTTATTTCCATTCTGCCCATCCTCTTCGTCTCCCCGGCGGTGGGGATTCTGGACAACTGGGAGGCCATCCGGGGCGCGCTGATCCCCATTCTGGCGCTGACGCTGCTGAGCACCGTCCTGACCTTCGGCATTGCGGGACGCGCCACCCAGGCGATGATGGGAAAGGAGGAAAAGCCCAATGACGCTTCTGGAGAGCATTGATCTATTTCCCATGATTCTCACACTTCTGGCCTTTCAAATCGGACGGATGGCACAGGAAAAGTGGAAAAAGCCAATTTTTAACCCAACGCTTATCGGCATGATTCTGGTGGTGGCTGTTCTTCTGGCCACCGGCATGAATCCGGCGGGCTACACCGCCGGAATGGTGCGGCTGTCCTGGCTGATGACCCCGGCAACCATTTGCCTGGCGATCCCCATGTATGAACAGTTCCGGGTGCTGCGCAGGAATCTGAAGGCGATTCTGGCAGGCGTGATTGCCGGTTCTCTGGCCTGCATGGGCACCATCCTGGTGCTGAGTCTTCTGCTGGAATTTGACCAGGAGCTGATTGTGTCCCTGCTTCCCAAGTCGGTGACCACCGCCATCGGCGTGTCCCTCAGCGAGCTGTTCGGCGGCATGGCAGGTGTGACCACCGCGGTGATTATCGTCACCGGCATCGGCGGCAACATGCTGGGGCCTGTGTTATGTAAACTTTTCAAAATTGAAGATCCGGTGGCTCAGGGCGTTGCCTTCGGCACCGCCGCCCACGTCATCGGCACAGCCAAGGCCAACGAGTTGAGCCAGCTGACCGGGGCAGCCAGCAGTCTTTCCCTGGTGGTAGCCGGACTGCTCACCGCAGTGCTCATGCCCATTCTTACACATGTTATGTAAACCAAGGAGGCTAACAATGGAATACCGCATTGAACACGATTCCATGGGCGAGGTTCGGGTCCCCGCGGACAAATTCTGGGGCGCTCAGACCCAGCGCAGTGTGGAGAACTTCCCCATCGGCGTAGGCCTGGAAACCATGCCCAAGGAGATCATCCGGGCCTTCGGGTATCTGAAAAAGGCGGCGGCCATGGCCAACGCCGCCATCCGTCCGGAGAAAATGACGGACGAGAAGCTTACCGCCATTTCGAAGGCCTGCGAGGAGATCATCGCCGGGCACTGCTACGACCAGTTCCCGTTGGTTGTCTGGCAGACCGGCTCCGGCACCCAGTCCAATATGAACGCCAATGAGGTCATCGCCCACATGGGAAACGTCCATCTGGGAAAAAATCTGCTGCACCCCAACGACGACGTGAATATGTCCCAGTCCTCCAACGATACCTTCCCCACCGCCATGCACATTGCCGCGGTGCTGGCCATTGAGGATCAGGTGATTCCTGCCCTGGAGCGGCTCATTGGGGAGTTCGAGCGGTTGGAGGCGGAAAACCGAGGAATCATCAAGTGCGGCCGCACCCATTTGCAGGACGCCACCCCCATTTCCTTCTCCCAGGAGATTTCCGGTTGGCGGGCCAGCTTGGAGCAGGATCGGGAGCTTCTGAAGCGGGCGCTGCCGCCGCTCCATGAACTGGCGCTGGGCGGAACAGCTGTGGGTACCGGCCTGAATGCCCCGGCGGGCTTCGACCAGGCTGCCGCTGAGGCGCTGACCATCCTCACCGGCAAGCCCTTCCGCACCGCCCCCAACAAATTCCACGCCCTGACCTCCAAGGACGAGCTGGTCTTCGCCCACGGGGCACTGAAAGCCCTGGCCTGCGATCTGATGAAGATCGCCAACGATGTCCGCTGGCTGGCCTCCGGCCCCCGGCTGGGTCTGGGAGAAATCACCATTCCCGCCAACGAGCCCGGTTCCTCCATTATGCCCGGCAAGGTGAATCCCACCCAGTGCGAGCAGACGACCATGGTAGCCGTCCAGGTCATGGGCAACGACACCGCCGTGTCCCTGGCGGCCAGCCAGGGCAATTTCCAGCTGAATGTGTTCATGCCGGTGCTCATTTACAATTTCCTCCAGTCTGCCCGGCTTCTGGCGGAATCCATGGCCGCCTTCCGGGAGCGGTGTGTGGCGGGCATCACCGCCAATCAGGAGAAGATGAACGCCAATCTGCGCAATTCTCTTATGCTGGTCACCGCCCTGAATCCCTACATCGGCTACGAAAACGCCGCCAAAACGGCAAAGCTGGCCTATCGGGAAGACATTTCCCTGAAGGAGGCCTGCGTCAAGCTGGGCTTTCTGACAGCGGAACGCTTTGACATGGTCTTTCATCCGGAAGAAATGGTGTGAGCGGCCGCATCGGCAGCCGTTAGATCGGATGCGGGAACCATATCGCCTACAAAAGTGGGGCTGCCTCAACGAGACAGCCCCACGCTTGTTTTACACGTTCTCCGATGTTCCGTAATAGGCGTTCAGGTACATCTGCTTGATTTCCCGCATCAGGGGGTAGCGGGGGTTGGCACCGGTGCACTGGTCGTCGAAGGCCTGCTCCACCATGGCATCCAGGCGGTTCAGGAAGTCCTGCTCGTCGATGCCATAGTCCCGGATGGTCTTTTTGATGCCCACCCGCTCCTTGAGCGCGTCAATGGCGCGAATCAGGTTTTCCAGCTTCTCCTCGTCGGTGCTGCC
>OIXQ01000689.1_pt1 | contig 14532 bp, 13 predicted proteins | sample 1587791 | NCBI WGS metagenome assembly OIXQ01 (sample SAMN03283273) | human gut metagenome | biome: human-associated habitat; material: feces | host: Homo sapiens | place: Peru | collected 2012
AGTTCAGCATGATGAGGGCGGGCTTGCCCAGACCCTGCTTGCGCCGAACGATCAAATCGCTGTACTCCAATTCCCGGAAGATTCGCGTGGCGCTCTAGCGGCTGCGGCGGAGCTTTGTCTGTGCCTGCTCCAAGGTGAAGTACAGCCGGATCGTGCCGTCCGGCCAGGCGTAGCCGTTCTGCCAGGAAATGCTGGCTCTGTCCAGCAGTAGCGCGCAGAGCACCTTTGCGTCGTTGCTGATATCCCGCAGGGCTTCATCTTGGAGAAGGAACCTTGGAAGCGGCACATAGGATGCCGCCGGGCTCTGCGTCGTGAGCCTTGCAAAAAGTTTTCATCTGACCTCCTGTACCATCCATCAATCCATTTTTGTGTTGATTGATTCTCGTGTATTTTGATTTATTTCTTATTAGTTAGAGGATGAATTTCAGCCCCGATTGAAGGCACGAAAACCGTCGTCCTGAAATCTAGGTGGAACGCTCCGAAGCGTCAGCTTGTCCACCGTCCGGAAAACCGGTGACGGAAAACCCACACATGGAAAATCCCGTTGTGGTCAAAGCTCGTCTTTCTGCCGTGCTTTTAGCAGCTTCCAGATTTCGGCTTGCCGTGCTTTCAGCTCTGCAACATCGTCCTCATAGCAGTGCCCTGTGCTGTTGATGCGGCGGCAAATCTGGTTGATGTTCGTGGCGGCACGGCTGACAGCGGCAGCTAACTTTTTCTGCTCGGTGTAATCCACCTTGATGATGTACCCATCAATTAGCATTTTTCGGGCATACGCGCCGAAATTGTGGGTGTCGAGTTGATTCATCTTGTGGCGAACTACGCTCAATTCCTGCTCGTTCAGGCAGATTTCTTTGCGGATGGCTCGTGTGCGGTCTGGCATATCAAAGAACTCCTTTCACTTTACAACGGACATTTTTAAGTCAAAACGCAGGTATCGAAATGAGAATTTTTCAAAAAATATGCGCCCCTGCTTTTGCAAAAGCGGGAGCGCATTGTATCTGCGGATATGAGATTTGGGAGAGTAGCAAGCACATCCGGTGTCCGTACACACCGGAAAAATGAGCGGTTCAGCCCTGCGTCCGAACTGCTCATTTTATTATTGGGGAATCCCCACATCCCTTTCATGTCTGAATTGAAAATACTTCCTGAACTTTTCAGAAAGCCTTTACTTTTATTCGCTTTGACGATTATAATTATACTGTGATTTTATAAGAAGACGCAGAACGGAACTGCAACAGGAGTACCGCCATGAAGTATTTATCTATCGCGCAAACCGCCGAACGCTGGGGTATCTCCACTCGCCGTATTCAGATTTTGTGCGGCGAGGGGCGCGTCCCCGGTGCGATCCGCATTGGCACAGTCTGGGGAATTCCAGAGGACGCAGAAAAGCCGGCGGACGCGAGAATCAAGAACGGCAAGTATATCAAAAAGCCTGCCGAAAATGAAAAATGAGCCGCAATTATATCAGCGACTCTAACTCGAAATAATGGGGTCTATTCCACCTCGCGGGTGCGAATGGGCGCACTGACCCCTTGGTTACGACTCTATCCAAATCGTCGATTCGACAAACGATGACGGCGGTAGAAATACCCTCATTTGAAATGAGGATAACACGATTACGGAGGAAATCAGCCATGCCAACACTTGAATGGATTGGAAAAAGCAAGGTGATCAATCACCATCAGGACGTGCCGTTTCGGGTGTTGGAGCGCAAGTACAGCTTTGATGAAAACGGGCAGCACGAGGCGGACAACGGCAGCGAAAACATGATCATCCGGGGTGATAATCTGGAAGCCCTGAAAGCGCTGCTGCCCCGGTATGAGGGGCGCGTCAAGTGCATCTATATCGATCCGCCCTACAACACCGGCAACGAGGGCTGGGTCTATAACGATAATGTCAATGACCCGAAGATCAAGAAGTGGCTGGGCGAGGTTGTCGGCAAAGAGGGCGAGGACTTGACCCGCCACGACAAGTGGCTGTGCATGATGTACCCGCGGTTAAAGCTACTGCAAAAGCTGTTACACCCTACCGACGGTTCCATTTTTATTTCTATCGACGAAAACGAAATTCAAAACTTAAAACTGATTTGTAATGAAATTTTTGGCTCAAATCATCATGTTGCTACAATAGCGTGGCAGAAAAGATATTCTCGTGAAAACCGAGGCGCAATTGGTGACGCACATGAGTATATTCTTGTATATGCGTCGGATGTTGAAACCTTCAAGGTAATTCGCCATAAAGTGGAATTTGATGAGAACTCTGCCAAAGTATATAAAAACCCCAACAACGATCCCAAGGGACGTTGGCGTGCTGTTCCGATGACTGCACAAGGGTATAGGCCAAATCAAATGTACCCAATTACTACGCCAAGTGGAAAGGTCTGTTATCCTCCGCAAGGGCGTTGTTGGAGTACCGTAGAATCTGAATACAAAAAGTTACTTGAAGCAGGACGAATCTATTTTGGAAAGAATGGAGATTCACAGCCAAGCATCATTCGCTATCTGTCAGAAGTCGAAGGGATGATCCCTTGGACGTGGTGGCCTCATGAAGAAGTCGGTCATACAGATGAGGCTAAAAAAGAGATTATTACGATTTTGGGCAATGCCGATTCTTTTGACACACCTAAGCCCACTCGATTAATCAAACGGATTTTGCAAATAGCAACAAATCCCGATGACATCATCCTCGATTCCTTCGCCGGTTCCGGCACCACCGCCCATGCTGTCCTCAACATGAACAAGGCTGACGGCGGACACCGCAAGTTTATCCTCGTCGAGATGATGGACTACGCCGACAGCATCACCGCTGAGCGCGTGAAGCGTGTTATTAAGGGCTACGGTGAGGGTAAAAAAGCTGTGGAGGGCACAGGCGGCAATTTCAGCTTCTATGACTTAGGCGAGCCGCTGCTTGTGGGGGATTGCCTGAATGAAGCGGTTGCCCCGGAGAAAATCCGGGAATACATCTGGTTCATGGAAACCAAGCAGCCCTACGCCCAACCCAGCGGCGGCAATCCCTATTACCTCGGCAAGCACAACAGCACAGGCTATTACTTCTACTACGAGCCGCAGCGCGTGACGGTGCTGGATTATGCGTTCCTCTCCACCATTACGGAAAAAGCCGATGGTACGGTGATCTACGCCGACCGCTGCGCCATCAGTGAGGACAAGCTGGCAAAAATGGGCGTCACATTTAAGAAAATTCCGAGAGACATAAGTAAATTATGAATGCGGAATGCGTAATTCGGAATTGTTTGGCATAGGGAGATGGCGGCGTGGAAAAAGAAAATGTTATCGTTGAAAAAAGCAAATCGTTCGCACTGCGAATTATTCGGCTCTATCGCTATCTTTGCAGCGAAAAGAACGAGTATATCCTATCAAAGCAGCTTCTGCGGAGCGGAACAAGTATCGGCGCAAACGTAAAAGAGGCAATTCGCGGGCAGAGCAAAGCCGATTTTTATGCAAAAATGAATATCTCACTAAAAGAAGCGAGTGAAACAGAATACTGGTTAGAGCTGCTGCATGAAAGCGGGTATATCGAGAAAAAACCGTTTGTCAGTATTTATGAGGATTGTCAAGAGCTGATAAAGATACTTGTGACGATCACAAAATCTCAGAAAGGAGCGCCGTAATTCCGCATCCCGCATTCCGAATTACGCATTGAATTGTCGTGGAACTGAAATCATATCAGAAAAAGGTAATAGCGGACTTGACCCGCTATCTGGAACTGCTGAACGAAACAAAGAGTGACACGGCGGCGTTTCGCCTGTTCTGGCAGGAGAAATCTGCCCTGGCTTTAGGGTTATACCAAAACGTGATACCCGGTGTTCCGAACCTCTGCTTCAAGGTGCCGACGGGCGGCGGCAAGACCTTTATTGCCTGTAACGCCGTTCGCCCTATCTTTGACGCGCTCCCCGCTACCAAAACAAAGGCGGTCGTGTGGCTTGTTCCCTCGGACGCGATTCTGACGCAGACGGTAAAAGCCTTGAAAGACACGTCCCATCCCTACCGTCAGAAAATCGACGTGGATTTCGGCGGACGCGTGGAGGTCTACACCAAGCAGGAGCTTTTGAACGGTCAGAACTTCAACCCCACCGCCGTAACGGAGCAGTTGTCGGTTATGGTACTGTCCTATGACTCCTTCCGTGGGCGCGGCAAGGAGGTCTTGAAAGCCTATCAGGAGAACAGCAATCTTGCCGCGTTTGCAAAGGTGCTGGGCAAGCCCGACAACCCCATTGAAAAAGCGGACGAAACCGCCCTGTTCCAGATCATCAACCAGCTTAACCCGCTTGTCATCGTGGACGAGAGCCACCATGCACGGTCGGAATTGAGCCTTGAAATGTTGGAAAACTTCAATCCCTGCTTTGTGCTGGATTTGACCGCCACACCGAAAAAAGAGAGCAATATCATCTCCTATGTGGACGCGGTGCAGCTGAAAAACGAACACATGGTCAAGCTGCCCGTGATCGTCTACAACCGGGACAGCCAAGCCGAGGTGCTGATTGATGCAATCGACCTGCGGAACAAGCTGGAAGAAATCGCAGATGCAGAGTACGCCAAGACGGGCAAATATATCCGTCCTATCGCGCTGTTTCAGGCGCAACCGAAGGGCAAGGAGGACGCGACCACCTTTGAAAAGCTGCGGGACAAGCTGGTGGATGCTGGGATTCCCGCCGAACAGATCGCCATTCGCACCGCCGATGTGAATGAACTGAAAAACACCGATTTGATGTCCCCAACTTGCCCGATTCGCTATATTATCACGGTCAATGCGCTGAAAGAGGGCTGGGATTGCCCTTATGCCTATATCCTTGCGTCCCTTGCCAATAAGACAAGTCAGGTTGACGTAGAGCAGATTTTGGGACGGATTCTCCGTCTGCCCCATACGAGCCAGCATACGCAGAGCGCACTCAATATGTCCTATGTGCTGACTTCTTCCAACGACTTCAACAATACCGTGGCGCATATCGTCAAGGGCTTGAACAGCGCGGGATTCAGCGATAAGGACTATCGGATCGGTGAATCCACAAAACCGCAGATTCCCGAACAGGCAGCAGAGCAAATCACGCTGCCTGCCCCGCAAGGAATTTCCAAACCAGAAAGCGTCGAGGACGATTTTTCGGGGCTGGATGGGAAATTGATCGGGGCAGAGTTGGAGCGGCGCAGAGAACAGGTGCAAACGCCTGAAATCGCTCCGAAGGCTGACACCATGCTAGACGCTGCCGCAAAGGTTGAAAAGGCATATACAGATGCTATCCAGCAGACCAGCAATGATCCGGTAATGGACAATCTTCCGTGGGAGGTGCGGGATAAAGTGAAATCATTCCAAGTAAATCCGCAGTTCAGGGAGGATATTGAAACGCTGCAAATCCCGCAGTTTTTCCTGAAAGTTGAGCAATCTTTGTTTACGAACGGTTCTTTTGAACTGCTGGACAAGGAAATGCTGGCAGAGGGCTTTACCCTCAAGGGCAAGGCATACGATATTGACTTTGCCGCCGCAGACGATGAAATCCGCGAAATCGACGTGCGGGAGCAGGACGGCGGTTTGCCGAAGGTGTTCAAGATGGAGAGCGCCGAGCAGCGGTACTTCAAGGAGTGGTTCAACAATCTGCCACCAGAAAGTAGGGTGCGTCAATGCAAGGAAATGATGTTCAATCAGCTTAACAAGCTGAATATGGTAGACGCCGCCGAACTGAAAGCCTACATAAATCGTATCGTGGACGATATGGACAAGGCACAGCTCGCCGCGATGGAGAAAGCCCCGCTGGGCTATGCGGCGAAGATCCGTGACAAGATCGAAACGCTGCTGGAAGCCCACTATCGGGAAACCTTTGAAAAGTGGCTGGAAACGGAGCGTATTGTCTGCACGCCCTATTTCCGTCTGCGCCCCTCTATCCATCCTGCCACATATACCGACATATATGCCCGTTCTCTGTACACGGCGGAGGATGGTGATATGAACAAGCTGGAACAGAAGCTGGTTGTGGAATTGACCGCCCTGCCGAATGTCCGCTGGTGGCACAGGAATATTGCAAAGCAGGATTTTGCAATCAATGGCTTTATCAAGCATTATCCCGATATTCTAATTATGACCAAAAGCGGCAAGCTCATCTGCGCGGAAACCAAGGGCGACCACCTGAAAAATGATGATAGCAGGGAGAAAATTGCACTCGGTCAAGCGTGGAGCAGTCATGCGGGAAGTCAGTTCCGGTACTATATGGTGTTTATGGAAGATAATAATCTCCCCACAGGCGCGGTCAACATGCGTAGTTTTGCAGAAATCGTTGCTGCTTTGTAAGGAGCTTGTCATGCGCATATATAAAAATTTTAAGGAATCAAACAATGTCACGCTATACAATGGTGATTGCAGAAAGCTGTTGAAACGATTACCTGACGAAAGCGTGGACTTGGTTGTAACATCGCCCCCGTATTGTATTGGGAAAGCCTACGAGGATCCACATGACGATATCGAAACCTTTAAGAAGCAACATCAAGATATTTTTAGTGATCTCTATAGAGTCGTAAAACCTGGCGGAAGTATTTGCTGGCAAATTGGATATCATGTGTCTGATAAATGTGTGGTACCCCTTGACTACATTGTTTATGACATATTTACATCCATGAGTGAGGGATTAGATAATCCTTTGATATTGAGAAACCGCATTGTTTGGACATTTGGGCATGGGTTAAATAGTACGACGCGATTTAGTGGTAGGCACGAAATGATTTTGTGGTTTACAAAAGGTCTACAGACTGTTTTCAATTTGGATGAGGTGCGAGTTCCTCAAAAGTACCCAGGAAAACGATTTTATAAGGGACCGAATAAGGGCCAACTCAGTGGCAATCCAATGGGTAAAAACCCTTCTGATGTGTGGGATATACCAAATGTAAAAGCAAAACACATTGAAAAGACTGCTCATCCGTGCCAATTTCCTGTTGCTATTCCCCAACGGTTAATTAGAGCATTGACGAATAAGAATAATCTAGTATTAGATCCATTCATGGGTTCTGGTACGACCGGAGTTGCAGCTTTGATAGAGGGCAGACGCTTTGTTGGATCTGAAATTCAAAAAAGCTACTTTGATATCTCTGTGGAACGGATTAAAGATGCATCCAATGGCAAAGCCAAGATACGCGAAGATAAACCTGTCACAGAACCAAACCCGAATGCAGCAGTAGCAAAATTGCCTGCTGAATTTCGGAGAATAAGGGAGGCAAATGATGAATAAAAAAAAATCTATAAAGAGAAAGCCTCTTACTCAAGAGCAAATTATTGATAAGCGAATCAAAACCGTGTTCAAACGGAAAATTAGAAATATTTTTACTGGGATGGGCTTCACATATATCCCTACCAATGATCACGAAATGATTATTGGGTTGCGAAAAGTAGAAATCGATGCCCTGTTTATCTTTGAAAATATCTGGCTACTATGTGAGGACACCATTAAGTCGACTAACATCAAAGAACATATTAGAACCAAAAATGAGGCGTTTGGCGAAATAAAGAAAAATCTATCTTCATTTCGAGATAAATTGGTCGAACTTTTTCCGGATAAAGCTGAGCTATTAAATCGATATGATGTAGGACGTATTAAAGTATATGGATTATACGTTTCAAAAGAAGAGGTTTCTCTTTCGGAGGACGAAGATAAACTGTTTTCAAATTTAATTTTCATCCAACCAAAAACTTTAAATTACTTTCAATGGATTTCGCAATGTATCAAACTTTCGGCAAGGAATGAGATATTCCGATTCTTAAATATTAAAAATTCGGATATCGGTAACATTTCAAGTTCAAATGCAGACACAAAAATCACCGCGCCAATTATTTATCCCAGATCTTTTACTGGACTTAAAAATGGCGTTCGCATTGTCTCTTTCATGATGTCTGCCGAGAATTTGTTAAACACTTGCTATGTCCTGCGAAAAGACAACTGGTCTGAGTCTATTTGGCTGTATCAACGGTTAATAGAAAAAGGAAAGATAAAGAATATCAGAAATTTTCTGGCGTCAAAAGGTTCAGCATTTTACAATAATATTATTGTTGCTTTACCGGATACTGTGGCCTTTTGCGATGAGGCACATCAATATAAAACGATAGATGAAATCGGTGAATTAGAAGGTAACTGCCAGCTTGTTCTGCCGAAAGAAATGAATAGCATTTGCGTAATTGACGGGCAGCATAGAATATTTGCACATTATGAAAGTGGCAGCCAGTCTAACCAAGAGAGGACAATTGCAGAACTCAGGAAGCAACTCCATTTACTTGTCACTGGATTAATATTTCCAAAGGATATGCCACCGGAAGAACGGGCAAGAATTCAAAGCGAGATTTTCTTGGACATTAATTCGAATGCAAAACCCGTTCCGCAAAATGTATTACTGCAAATTAAACGCATCAATAATCCTATTGCAGATGAGAGCATAGCACAGTTTGTGATTGAACATCTTAACAAGCAAGGTGTATTTCAGAACCTCCTGCAACTCTCTACGCTCGACAATGGAAAAATCAAAACGGCATCTATTGTGAAGTTTGCTCTCAGATATTTGGTTACTGTAACTCCCACAGAAGACAAAAAAAGTTTGTTTAATTACTGGGATGGTGACAAGGATGCTCTTTTAGCTATGGATGGAAACGCCATCGAAGAGTATGTAAAATTTTGCGCATCGACTCTCCGAAACTATTTCGGAGCTATCAAGAAGAATCTGCGCAAACAATGGGATGATACTGATTCAAAGCTTCTATCTGTTATTTCTATCAACGGATTTATCATTGCATTGACGCGGCAGTTAAGCATCAATGGGGTAAATGATTTTGATTTTTATGATCGCATTTTTAATGGATGGACAATTGATTTTTCAAAGAACGGCTTCAAATATACATCTAGCCAATATCGAAAATTCTCAACTCAAATTCTGCGTGAAGCCTTTCGAATATCAGACGAAATAATTGCTACCATATAGGATGATTCCCCCTACCAGATCAATCACAAATTGATCACGATAGGGGGAATTAGTCTCTCCTGAACACATGGCTAAATTGAACTGGGGTCACAAGGATATTTGTTTCTGTCAATATCCTATTAGTAAATAGAAAAAACGTCTTCTGCACAGTACATTTGGCTCTCTTCTTGAATTGTTTTGCATATTCTATCGATGGATTTATATTGTTCGTCAGATATCTGTGCCTCAAAATAAAATTTTAATCCACGGATTGTAACAGAATATAATTTCATGCTTTATTACACCTCCCAAGAAACTTAAAGTGGCTTTAGATTTTAATGAAATTCAGAGCTATTATATACAAGAAGATAAACTTATATCTTAAAATAAAACACGTCTCTTCAAAATCCGGGTTGAAATCTGCTCGGATTTTGATTATACTATTTTTAACCCGAATCGGAGGTTGAATGAGATGAAACAACTGGGTATGCGCCTTCGCGCATTGCGGGAAGGCATTGGCTTATCCCAATCAAAATTCGCCGACGTGATCGGCTCTACGCAGTCCAGCATCAACCGCTATGAAAACGGTCAGGCAACGCCGACCGTTGAGCTTTTGCGCAAATATGCGGATTATTTTGACGTTTCAATGGACTATATCTTTGCCCGCTGTGATGATCCGCATGGCAAGTTGTATGAGGCAAAACCTCCGGTTGACGCGAACAATCCTGAACTGAGGAAGTTTGTTGAGATGTGCTTCGATCCGGAATCACCGATGAACGAAAAGCTGAAAGAAGCAATGCTGAAAATGCTTGGGGAGGCGAAGATATGAGCAATGAATTAACCCATAATCCGGGACAGTTTGACGAGGTTATCCATATCATTGATAATGCCCGCAGCCGCGCCATGAAAGCGGTCAATGCAGAGCTTATTCAGATGTATTGGAGCGTCGGTGCGTATTTGTCAGAGCTTTGTTCTGCATCAAGCTTTGGCGATAAGATCATTGACGAAGTTGCCTCATACATTGCACAAGAGAACCCCAACATCAAAGGTTTCAATCGTCGCGGTCTCTATCGTATGAAGCAATTCTACGAGACCTACAAGGACGATGAATTTGTGACACCACTGGTGACACAAATCAGCTGGACAAACCATCTGCTTATTATGTCTGGCTCCAAGACGGCAGACGAACGGCATTTTTACATGGCGCTCTGTGCGAAGGAACATTATTCCAAACGCGAGTTGGAGCGTCAGATCGGCACATCGTACTATGAGCGTTCAATGATTTCTGCCAAGAAGCCGATGCCTGAATCCGTTTCGCATGATGTGCGTGAAAGCATCCTCGATACCTATGTGCTTGAGTTTCTGGACTTGCCGGAGCAATTTTCTGAAAAGAATCTCCGTAAAGCAATCATCGAAAATCTGAAGCAGTTTATACTTGAATTTGGTCGGGACTTTACCTTTATCGGTGAGGAGTACCGTGTTCAGGTCGGCAATACAGATTTCTTCATCGACTTGCTGTTTTATAACCGTGCGCTTTCCTGCCTTGTCCCGATTGAACTGAAAATCGGAAAATTCAAGCCGGAACACATCGGGCAGATCAATTTTTATCTCGAAGCACTTGACCGCGATGTGAAGAAGCCAAATGAAAATCCAAGTGTAGGCGTTATTCTTTGCGCCAGCAAGGATGACGCGGTTGTCGAATATGCTTTAAGCCGCAGTATGTCGCCCACACTTGTTGCAGATTATCGGCTTTGTCTTCCCGACAAGACGCTTCTACAAAACAAGCTGCGTGAACTGGCAGAGCTTGCGTTGGAAAGCGGCGAAGGCAACGAGTGTGATAAAGAATGAACGCTGTTATCTACGCCCGCTATTCCTCAGACAGCCAGCGCGAAGAATCCATTGAAGGTCAGCTCCGTGAGTGCCGGGAGTATGCTGAACGCAACGGAATGACGGTTGTTGGAACCTATATTGACCGTGCATTGTCCGAAAAAACGGCTGACCGTCCGGAATTTCAGCACATGATCAAGGATAGTGCAAAAGGAAGAAATCCTTGTCAATATCCAGACTGCTGAACTGCAAAAGCCGAAATTTACCCGTGAACAGATGACGGCATGGTTTGCCCAATTCCGTCACGGGGATCCGGAAAACCGGGATATTCAGAAACGCCTGATTGATACATTCGTGAATTCGGTATATGTGTTCGATGACAAACGGTATTGACTTATAACTATCAGCATGGGACGCAGACGATCTCGCTTGAAGAGATCGAGTCGGCGCTCGGTTCGGATTTTGATGGGGCTACTCCACCAATAAAAAAAACGATCCATGGCATGACTCCATGGATCGTTTTTTATTGGTATAAAACCCGCAGCACCTCTCTTTTGTGATGCACCGCGCTTCTATTTCTCATTCACTGAATCATCGGCAGTGTCGATCCACCGACAGGAATGACGTAAACGCTCGCCTTCGCTCCTCTCTTTTTCAGCGCCTGGTCGACAGCCTGCTGGAGGTCATGGAAAGGCACCATATTCGCTTTCCTGACAAGGGCATCGTCCATATCGGTCACGAGATAGATGGTACATTTCTGCTGTACAAGGCCGAGCGCCGCCGATTTGTGACCACCGAGCTCGAAGTGCTCGTGAATGGCCGCGATGCGCTCTTCCGGTGTCGGATAGCTCTCGATCCAGCGGGTGAAGGGCGCGCTGCCGTAGCCTTCGTGGCAGGATGCGGCAACGATCATGATACCGCCCTCTTTCACAGCGTGCTTCGCGTTATCGATGGATTTCTGTGCCTGATAGAGATTGATATCCTTCGGATAGCCGCCAGTAGAAACGATGACGACGTCAGCCGGTTTCTTGATATCCACTCTATAGAGGCCATCCAGGAAATGGCAGGCGTCACGATGCGCTGCGACGGGATCTCCGGCTGCGGCATAGGCGATCTTCTTATGATCATCCAAGACTACATTCACGATGAAATCGGCAGGGCAGTACGCTGCCGTTTCTTCGATGTCCTCGCGCACAGGATTTCCATCGAGATGCCCCGCATACGCACCGGGGCGGATCATATTTCTATGATTCGACTGGATCGAGGCAAGCGAAGCGCAGCCCGGCATGATGGCTTTCATGCCGCCGGAATAACCGGCGAAGTAGTGGTACTCGACATTGCCGAGAAGGATGCGGCGGTCGGCTTCGGCAACCGTGCGGAAGATATCGACGGAGGTCCCATTCCTGCAGGTGCCAAGATGCACGCAGTCTTCCGGATCGCTGTCGATGCATTTCACTTTGTGATACGCGCATTCACCGGCAAGGCGCTCTCGCTCCTCTTCTGTCAGATGGCGATGGGAACCCAGGGCAAAGACGACGGTGATATCTTCCTCGCGGACGCCCGCAGCTTCCAGCTCTTGCAGGACACAGGGGATCAGAAGCCAGGAAGGCACGGGGCGCGTAACGTCGCTCGTGATGATAACGACCTTTTCCCCCGCCTTCACGATCTCAGAGAGGCGCGCCGAGGAAATCGGATGAGCAAGTGCCCGGCGGATTTCCTCTTCTTCGATATCTGCCTCTTCGCAGTGATGAGGGAGGAGTTCTTTCACCGGATGGCTGTCATCTACATGAAAGGAAATGTAGTCTTTGAAGTATTTGATACTGAAATCCATGGTTTGGCTCCTTATACATGAGAAATGAAGGCAGCGGCTTCGCCGCCCTATAAAAGCAGGCGATATCTCCAAGCTCTTTTCTTCCATTATAGCGTTCTAGGATGATATGGCGAATATCAAGTAGGTATGAGTAAGTATGGACATTATGCATTCATTCGATAGAAGAGCGGAGACTCGTGGCTCACATACCACTTTCTGGCATCGTCCTTTATATGCATGCTCATGGGTTAAACAGGTTCCGAAGGCTCAAAGCGTTCACAGGGTTCTCATCTTTCGTGAATACCGCATATTCTAAAACGCCGCGGAGATTTGAAACGAGCGGGTTTCTCGTACCGCAAGCCTAATCCCTAGCTACTAGTCACTAGTCACTCAAGGCTCCTGATCCCTCATCCCTGCTTTCAAACTTTCCCTAACTCCGAATCCCATATTTCCCTCTTGACAACTTCCCCGCCCCGTTCTATAATCCAATCATACGAAACAAGCGATGATGAAGAAGGGTGCTTGAATCTTTTTCAGAGAGACAGCGGTCGGTGTGAGCTGCCAATGGGACAAGGACTTTCCACTTCGGAGATAAAGATGAAGAATCTTTCGGGATCTGCCCGTTACAGGAGACTAAAGATGGCCGGAAGGCAATTTGGGTGGTATCGCGGGTGCTCTCGTCCCTTTGAGGATGGAGGGCGTTTTTTATTATCCGTATACTGACTGATGCACCGGTTAAATTGGGTGGTACCGCGAGAAAAGAGAAGCTCGTCCCATGGGACGTCTTCTCTTTTTGTGTTTTTTAAGGAGTTTGCCATGAAACGAGTTTACAACTTTAACGCCGGTCCCTCCCCCATGCCTTTGGAAGTTTTGGAGGCGATGAAAAATGACCTCACCGATTTCAAAGGAACGGGCATGGGCATCACAGAGATCAGTCATCGTTCGAAGGAATTTCAGGACATGCTGGATGAGACGAAGGCTCTTCTCCGCGAGCTGATGCACCTCGATGATGACTACGAGATCGTATTCATCCAGGGCGGTGGCACGATGCAGTTCCTGATGACGGCGTATAATTTCCTTCATACCCGCGCCGCCTATGCCGACACCGGAGTGTGGGCGCACAAGGCAAGAAATTCTGCCGCCTTTTTCGGAGAAGCCTATGATGCCAATTCCGCAGCGGACAAAAATTACTCCTACATCCCCGACACCTATGAGGTGAAGCCGGGGACGGACTACCTGTACCTCTGCGCGAACAATACGATCTACGGCACAGAGTACTGGAAATTCCCGAAAGTCAATGTGCCACTCATCTGCGACATGTCTTCAGATATTCTCTCCCGCGACATCGATTTTAGCCAGTTTGACATGATCTGGGCGGGCATCCAGAAGAACCTTGGCGCAGCAGGCGTGGCGCTCGCGATCCTGAAGAAATCTCTCCTCGCCACAGCACGGACGGATATACCGGAATTTCTTCAGTATCAGACCTTCGTCAAGAAGGACTCGACCTTCAATACACCGCCGGTCTTCTGCATCTACTCGCTGAACCGCATGCTCCACTGGATCAAAAACATGGGCGGTCTTCCTGCCATCGAAGAAAGAAACAAGGTCAAGGCCCGGCTCATCTATGATGTGATCGATAAGAGCGATGGCTTCTACAAAGGTCATGCCGAAAAAGAAGCCAGAAGCCGCATGAATGTGACCTTCAATCTGGCGAATGCCGAGATGGAGGCCGACTTCGTAGCCAAGGCAAAAGCCAATGATTTCATCGGTGTCAAAGGCCATCGACTGGTCGGCGGCCTCCGCGTCTCTCTCTACAATGCCGTCACACCGGAAGCGGCAGAGGCTCTAGCTGACTTTATGAAAGAATATATGAGAGTGAATGGATGAAAGTGACTAGGGATTAGGGATTAGGGATTGGGAGTGACTAGTGACTGGTGACTGGTGACTAAATACCAC
>OIXQ01000692.1_pt1 | contig 14466 bp, 10 predicted proteins | sample 1587791 | NCBI WGS metagenome assembly OIXQ01 (sample SAMN03283273) | human gut metagenome | biome: human-associated habitat; material: feces | host: Homo sapiens | place: Peru | collected 2012
GTTGTCGCCCCTGTATAGGGGTACAGACTTTTCAACTCTCGCCGGGACTTTTCAGACAGTCTGGGGGGAAGCTCGGTGGGTAAACGAGCTTGCTTTGAAGCCTAAAAAAGCCCATTCCTTGAAAAAAGTAAAAACTATTCATGAGTTCCTTTGATTATCAGCAAGTTACAAGCATAAAATGTCCGATTAGAATAGTCGGGCCGGATGCAGAATGTCCGATTAGAATAGTTTTTTGTCCGATTAGCATAGTCCCGTTACCGAATTTCACCCGTATTTTTGCGGCGACTCAGCAACGTGTGGCAAAGCCGGAGACAAGCCAAGGAACAGGACAACATATCTCATCAATATCTAAATCAAAAGCAGTATGAACAAAAGTCTAACAAAACCTCTCATCCGGCCGCTAGGCGGCCGATGGGCAAGAGTGTGTCTGACGGCGCTGCTCACCGCGGTCGTCACCGTCGGCGCACAGGCGCGGGCCACCTGCGAGGGCGGCACGCCGTCGCAGACGCAGACGCAGACGCGGGCGTGTGCTGACAGCCTGGGAGGCGCACAGGCGCGGACCGCGTGCGACATCGTCTTGACGCCGCCGCGTGACCTGAACAGCGAGCTGCGCCACCGCACGTGGAGCGTCTACACGCAGGGCGGTCTTTCCTGGGCCACCGGCGTGTGGTACCGTAACCTCGACGCGAAGAGGAGCTACAGGCAGTCTGCGGCGGCCGGCGGCGGATTCGACCTCACCATCCGGCCATGGGTGCGCGTTGGCGCCGAGTACATCTGGTCGCGCTACCGCCGCGAGCAGCGCCTCTCGGCGCTCGACGCCGAGACCATGCCCGTGAAGGCCTACGGCAACTACATGATGAACCTCCACAACGCCAAGCTCGGCGTGGGCCTCAACCTCATGGAGATGTGGCCGGAGCGCCAGGCCCAGTGGCTCAACATCTGGGCCGGGACGGGCGCGGGCTACACCTTCGGGCGCGGCAACGAGTACGGCATCCATTTCAGCAACACCCTGACGCAGGGCGGCCAGACAACCCCGCTCACCGGCGGCGCGTCCATCAGCAACGACGACGCGGTGACGATCACGGGCAACGTCCGCACGACGAACCGCCACGAGAGGTTCAACACATTCTACATCCCCGCCTCGCTCCACGTCGAGGCCGACCTCGGCCGCCGCCTCACCGTCGGGCTGAAGGGGGAGATGGACTGGCTCCTGAACCGCGGTGACATAGCCCCGGGGCGCTACGCCTTCGCCCTTGTCACCCTGCGCTACAACCTCGTGCCGAGCCGCGCAAAGGTGCAGCGCGCCTACTACGAGGGCGAGATCTCCGCGCTTGGCGGCCGCCTTGAGTCCCTGCGCCTTGAGGCCGCGCGTTCAAGTGCGCGCGCCGCCGAGGCCGAGGAGGCGCTCCGCCTGGCGGAGACGCAGAACGCGGACCTCCAGGGCCTCCTCTCCGACTGCGAGGAGTGCATGGCCAGGGCCGAGGCCGAGGCCGAGGCATCGGCCGCCCCTCAGTCGCATTTCGTGCAGTTCGGCCACGACAGCTCCTCGGTTGAGGGCTCCGAGGCCGACCGGCTGAGGGCCTTCGCCCGCGGCGTGCGCGGCGAGAGGCTCTCCCTTGTCGCGGAGGCCAGCACCCCTGGCGGCGAGGAGTACAACGTCAGGCTCTCCGAGCGCCGCCTCCGCCGCGTGGTCGAGATCCTCGTCAGCGAGGGACTCTCCGCCGGCGACCTGCGGCCCGCGACCGCCATCGGGGCGAGGAACGGCAAGCCGTCGGCAGAGGGCCGCAGAGTGACCATCACCGTAGTCAAAGAGTAAGAAGTAACGCAATAATAACACGAACGCCCGCGCCCCGGCAGCGTTCCCTCCCCCTGCGGAGGTTCAAGGAGGGGCCCAAAGACTCATGAAACGTATAAAATTCATTGCGCTCGCCATCAGCATGCTGCTGGCGGTACCCGCGTTCCTGACCTCATGCCAGGAGGACGCGCCGGAGATCACGGCGGAGAGCTGGGAGCTGGCCCAGCGGCCGGAGGGTGTGTCCGTGGTGGAGGGCGGCACGCTGGCGGGCCGGACGCTGGACGATTTGGCGGCTCTGGACCGGGAGGCGTTCTGGGGCAAAAACTGCGCGGATATGCGGGAATTCCCGCTGCTGGCAAAGCTCATCGACGCCCGGAAGGACCTGTCCATCCAGGTCCACCCCTCTGATGAGACGGCCCTGCGGGACCGCGGCGAGGCGGGCAAGGCGGAGATGTGGTACATCGTGGACTGCGACGAGAACGCCGGCATCTACTTTGGCTTTGCCCGCGAGATCACGGCGGAGGAGTTCCGCCGCCGCGCAGAGGACGGCACCATTTGCGAGGTGCTGAACCGTGTGCCGGTGAAGAAGGGCGACGCCTTTTTTATCCTGCCCGGCACCATCCACGCCATCTGCGCCGGTATCCTCGTCGCCGAGATCCAGCAGAACTCCGACACCACCTTTCGTGTCTACGATTACCGGCGCCGCGGCGCCGACGGGCAGCCGCGGCCCCTGCATCTGGACCGCGCCGCGGCGGTGCTGCGCTATACGCCGATGGCGGCGCGGGCCTGCCAGCCATTGGGCGTCACGGCCCATGCGGGTTGGACGGAGACGGCGCTGTGCGCCTGCGACTACTTCTCCGCGGCGCGGCTGGACGTGGAGACCCGGGCGGCGCTGACCTGCGGCGGCGACTCCTTCCGGCATCTGCTGTGCGTGGAGGGGGAGGGGGCCGTCGTCCACGGCGGCGTCCGGTATCCCCTGCGGCAGGGGGACTCCTACTTCCTGCCCGCCGCGTTGGGAGACTACGCCGTGGAGGGCCAATGCCGCGTGCTGCTGAGCCGGGTGTGACCGCAACAGACGGTTGCTTGTCTGCGGCGGTGATCTGTGCTACATTGATGGTACAGCAAGGAGGATTCTCTATGGATACGAAGGATATGATACGCAGGCTGAGAACGGAAAAGGGTCTGTCACAGGATGAGCTGGCGGAGAAGCTGTTTGTCACCAGACAGGCGGTGTCCCGCTGGGAAAACGGCGAGACCACGCCGAATACGGAGACACTGAAGCAGCTTTCCCGGCTGTTTGATGTCTCCATCAACACGCTGCTGGGCGCGCCGCGGCAGCTGGTCTGCCAGTGCTGCGGGATGCCGCTGGAGGATGCCGCCACCAGCAGGGAGCCGGACGGCGCCTTCAACGAGGAGTACTGCAAATGGTGCTATACCGACGGCACGTTCAAGTATACCAGTAAGGAGCAGCTCATCGACTTCTGCGTGGCGCACATGGCCAGCGAGAGCTGGCCGGCGGAGCAGGTCCGCGCCCACATGGAGGCCGTGGTGCCGAACCTGAAGCATTGGAAAAAGTGAAGCGGTGACAGAAAAAGCCCCAGCCGTAATGGCCGGGGCTTTTCAGTCGGCGGGGCTCAGTTCAGGAAGTCCTTCAGCTTCTTGGAGCGGGAGGGGTGGCGCAGCTTCCGCAGGGCCTTGGCCTCGATCTGGCGGATGCGCTCACGGGTGACGTTGAACTCCTTGCCTACCTCCTCCAGCGTGCGGGTGCGGCCGTCCTCGATGCCGAAGCGCAGCTTCAGCACCTTCTCCTCGCGGGGAGTCAGGGTGCTGAGCACGTCCACCAGCTGCTCCTTCAGCAGGGTGAAGCTGGCGGCCTCGCTGGGCTCGCTGGCGCCCTCATCGGGGATGAAGTCGCCCAGATGGGAGTCCTCCTCCTCGCCGATCGGCGTCTCCAGCGACACCGGCTCCTGAGCAATTTTCAAGATCTCGCGGACCTTGTCCACGGGCATGTTCATCTCCTCGCTGATCTCCTCGGGGCTGGGATCGTGGCCCAGCTCCTGCAGCAGCTGGCGGGAGACGCGGATGACCTTGTTGATGGTCTCCACCATATGGACGGGGATGCGGATGGTGCGGGCCTGATCGGCGATGGCGCGGGTGATGGCCTGCCGGATCCACCAGGTGGCGTAGGTGGAGAACTTGTAGCCCTTGGTATAGTCAAACTTTTCCACGGCCTTGATGAGGCCCAGATTGCCCTCCTGGATCAGGTCCAGGAACAGCATGCCGCGGCCCACGTAGCGCTTGGCGATGGAAACCACCAGACGGAGGTTGGCCTCGGCCAGCTGCTGCTTGGCGCGCTCACCGGCCTTCAGCTGCTTTTTCAGGGCTGCCATCTCATCCTCGGGCAGGGTCTCGCCGGACTCCTCCAGCTCCGCCAGACGCTCCTTTGCTTCGCGGCCGGCGCTCATGGCGGTGGCCAGCTCCACCTCCTGATCGGCGGTGAGCAGGGGGACCTTGCCGATCTCCTTCAGGTACATGCGGACGGGATCGTCGATGTTGAAGCTGTCCACCAGCGAGTTGGGGTCGACCAGCTCCTCCTCCTCGATCTCGGCGATCTCCTCCATGGCGGGCTCGCCGTCCTCGTCGGGCAGGGCGGCCAGGAAGTCCTCGGTGCCTACCTCGATGCCCAGCGTCTCCAGCGAGTCGTAGATAGAGTCCATCTGGTCACCGTCCAGATCCATCTCGTCCAGTACGTCGGACAGCTCGCCGGCGTCCAGACGGCCCTTCTTCTTGCCCTTGACGAACAGGTCCTTCAGCTTTTCGTTGGCGTTGAGCAGCGCGGCGGCGGGCAGGGCGGCGATGGCCTTTTCGTCCAGCTTGCCCCTGCTGGCCACCGGATGCTTACCATCGTCGGCCTTCTCGGAATTTTCCGCGGCCTTCTCCGCCTTGACGGCGGGCTTGGCGCTTTTGGCCTTATCGGCGGACTTGTCCTGAGCCAGCAGGGCGTTGGCCATCTCCTCCAGCTCCTTGGCGGTATATTTCTCGTCAGTCATGTTCGCTTTCCTCCGTAACCTTTTTTATCTTTATATGTATCGCGGGCGGCAGCCAGCGCGTCCATAGCGCTGCGGCCGCTGCGTTTGACACCTTCCTCGCGGATGATGCGGATATAGTCCGCCAGCGCCTGAGGCGCGTTGGCCGTGGACTCTGGCTTTTGCAGGAGGGTGGTGAGGTGGCTCATCTCCTCCGGTGTCAGGCTGGCGCTGAGCGCCGCCATGCTGCTGCCGCTGCCGCGGCAGCGCCACAGCTCTCCGTAGATGCGGCCCAGCAGGGGGGAGGAGAATTCATCCTCCCGCAGCGGCGGCTGGTCGGGGAACAGGCTGTCGTCTTGCATCAGCAGGCGGATGACGCCCTCCTCCGCCATGGCGCTGCGCAGGTCGTCGTAGCGGATGGCGCGGTCCGCCGGCTGGAGCGAACGGGTCAGGTTCAGCTCCTGCCGCTCCCGGGCCTTGCGGTCCCGGGCGGCGCGGCGCTTGAAGGCCCGCTGTACCTCCAGCTTCATGGCTTCCGGCGACAGGCCCGCCGTCTGGGCGGCGCGGTTGGTATACACGTCCCGCTCCACGGCGTTTTCCAGACGGCACAGCTCCTCGGCCATCTCACCGGCGTAGCCGATGCGGCCCTCGTCGGAGGTGAGATCGTAGCGGGCGGCGATCTGGGTCATACGGAACTCCACGCCGTTCTCACTGCCGGACAGCAGGTTCTCGAAGGCGGCGGGGCCGTAGTTTTTGATGAAATCGTCGGCGTCCTGCTTGGTGGGCTTGCCGTCCACCATGCGGTTGGGCAGCTTCAGCACCTTGACGCTGAACTCGGAATTGTTCAGCAGCTCCAGCGCCCTCTGGGTGGCCAGCTGACCGGCATTGTCGTTGTCGTAGCACAGCACCAGCTCCTTGGTGAAGCGGCTGAGCAGGCGGGTCTGCTCCACGGTGAGGGCCGTGCCCATGGAGGCCACGGCATTGTCGAAGCCCGCCTGATGCAGTGTCACCACGTCCAGATTGCCCTCGCAGAGGATGATGTTGGGCCGCTTGGTCTTTTTGGCCAGATTCAGCCCGTAAAGGATACGCCGTTTACTATATGTAATGGTCTCGGTGGTATTCATGTACTTGGGCTCGGAGTTGTCGATGACGCGGCTGCCGAAGCCCACCACGTCGCCGCGGGTGTCGATGACCGGCAGCATCAGGCGGTTGCGGAACTTGTCGTACAGGCGGCCGTTCCTGCCGTTGACCACCAGACCGGCGGCCAGCAGCTCCTCCTTGGTGTAGCCCCTGCGGGTCATGGCGGTGAGCAGGCCGTCCCACCGGTCGGGGGACGCGCCCATGCCGAAGCGGACGGCGATGCTTTTCCGAATCTGCCGCCTGTCCAGATACGCCTGCACCGCCGCACCCTCCGGCGAGCACAGCAGGTCGTAGTACCAGCGGGCGGCGTCGCGGTTCAGCTCCAGCACACGGCGGCGCAGCCGGTCCGCGCCGTCCTGCGGGCCGTCGTCCTCTGGCACCGGCAGGTTGGCCCTCTTGGCCAGAAACCGCACGGCCTCGGGGAACGTCAGGTTCTCGATCTCCATGATGAAGTTGATGACGCCGCCGCCCTTCTTGCAGCCGAAGCAGTGGTAGATCTGCTTGTCCGGCGATACGGAGAAGGAGGGGGTCTTTTCGTTGTGGAAGGGGCACAGGCCAAACAGGTTGCCGCCCTTGCGCTGCAGGGCGACATAGCCGGACACCACGTCCACGATGTCGCTGCGGGCGATGAGCTCGTCCAGAAAGCGCTGGTCAAACACGAAGCGTACCTCCTCTCCGGCAGAATGCGGGCTTGCACGGGGCCGTGCAACATTTCTCACAGTAGAGTATACCGCAAAAATCGGCGGCTTCCTCTTTTTTTGCGAAAAAATTTGAAAAAACCTGCTGCGGGAGGGACGGATACCTTATATAATATTACAGGGCGCGGGCGGCGCAGGGGGTGCGGTGCGCGTCTGCGGCGGGCAAATTGTTACGAATTGTCCGCGCGTGCGGCGGCGCGGCGCGGAAAAATGCCGCATTTTGGCAGGGAATGCGCGGCAAGAGGCGTAATTATCGTATTATTTGCGCCATGACGCGCATAGTGCGCGAAAAAGTGGGCATCGATGGAGGTGTGTTTGCTCCTGAAAAGTTATGGATATTCTGTGAATTGCGGAAAAATAGGTACATTTCTGAAAATTTAATCCTTTTTTAACATTTATTTATGAGTTTTTTCGTATTTTTCGGGGTCAAGTCCCTTGATTTATTTCGCGGATATGGTATACTGTCACCGTGAAAGGCGAACCGGACCTTCCGGAGCCGGCTCCGTGGTGTAAGCTGTCGGAGACGGGGAAGGCGGGGATGGGAAACCGATCAAAAAATTTTTTATGGAGGAAACAAACATGAAGAAGATCATCGCAACTGTTCTTGCTATGGTCATGGCCATGGCTCTGTGCGTTACCGCTTTCGCCGCTGTGAAGTACACTGCTTATGACAAGACCGGCAAGGAAATCGCTAAGGACGTTACCTACGAGACCTGCAAGGCTGAGTTCGACAAGAAGGCCGGCGACGGCATGGTCGCTCACTATGACGTGACCATGAACGGCGTGACCAGCTACTATGTTGTCGCTGCTGATGCCAAGACCTATGACCTGAAGCTCACCACTTCCGGCAAGGCCCCCCTGTACCTGGTTCAGGTCGACAGCCCCTACTATGTTGCCAAGGCCGTTGCTTTCAAGGCTGTTGGTGATGGCTGCGGTCAGCTGGACGTTGACACCGACGAGACCTACTACACCTCCACCAAGGATGATGTCGTGACCTACTATGTGGCTGACAAGAAGGGCGCAGTGAACGTTCTGGTCGACAACAAGCTGGTTGCCGTCACCGTCCTGGGCGACGATCTGGAGCTGGTCGCTCACGAGTGGGAAGCTACCAAGTACGACAAGAATGACAACGCCACCCAGTACACCTGCAAGAACTGCAAGACCGTTGCCACCGTGTATCCTTCCAAGGATGCCGCTACCGCTGATGGCAAGAAGAACGTCGCCGTTCTGGACAACGGTGACATCATCGGCTTCAACTTCACCGCTAAGGGTGCCAACGCTTCCACCACCACCGATGGTAAGGGCTCTCCCAAGACCTTCGACGCCGGTGTCGCTATGTACGCTGGCATGGCTCTGATGAGCGTCGCTGGTTCCGCCGTTGTGATCGGCAAGAAGAAGGAGTTCTAATTAGAACTTAGTTCTGAACCAAAAAAGAAAGACCGCTTCGGCGGCCTTTCTTTTTTTTGCGTACTGGGAGACGCTGCGCCCTCACGCGCCGCCCGCAGCGACCCGCTGATTTATTTTCAAAAGGAATGTTCCGCGCTTCCGAGCGTAGCCCAGCGGGCCGCACCGACACTTGCCGCCGCTGGCGGCAAGTGCGCAATTTGATAATCGCCCAAACGGGAGGGCGACCATTGCTCTCTGCGTGCCATGTCAGCGGCAGCGAGGGTAGGCGCAGAGGCGATTCGTTGCGGAACCTTTTTGCACCGCAACGCAATCGGACGAAAGGAATTCCAAAAACCATTGGTTTTTGGCGGCGTTCTTTCCCCCATTTCTTCCGCTGCTGGAAGAAATGGGGCCGCCGGAGGCATGAAAGAGAAAAGTTAGCGGGCCGCTGCGGCCAAAAGTGACCCGCGCCCGAAGGCGCGGAACTCTCCCTTCGGAAAAAATGAACGGGCCGTCGAGAACGCCGGCCCCTACGAAGTGCATGACCGGAGCTGCGGCGAAATGCCATGGGCGGGGTAGAACTCCGCCCATGCAAAATGCAAATATCCCTCCTCGCGCACAACAAAAAAAGAGACGGACGCTGCCGCGTCCGTCTCTTTCTTTCACACTTGCTCAGTACGCCAGCTTCTCCGCCAGATACGCCTTCAGCTCGCTGATGGGCACGCGCACCCTGCGCCCCGCCCAACATCGTTGCGCGGGGGCCCGATCTGACTTCCTGTTGGGGCGAAATGAATTCGCCCCAACGTAAGATTTTGGCTGCGCCAAAATGCTTACACGCCGCTTCCGCGGCGGAGGGAGCAGGTGCGCCGTCTACCCTGCCCTGCCGTTTAGTACGCCAGCTTCTCCGCCAGATACGCCTTCAGCTCGCTGATGGGCACACGCACCTGCTCCATGGTGTCGCGCTCGCGGACGGTGACACAGTTGTCGCCAGCCTTCTCCGCATCGCCCACGGTATCGAAGTCCACCGTGATGCAGTACGGAGTACCCACCTCGTCCTCGCGGCGATAGCGCTTGCCGATGGAGCCGGTCTCATCGAAGTCGATCATCCACTCCTTCGCCAGCTCGGCGTAGACCTCGCGGGCCTTGTCGCTGAGCTTCTTGCTCAGGGGCAGCACCGCCGCCTTGTAGGGCGCCAGCGCCGGATGCAGGTGCAGCACCACGCGGACATCGTTCTTCTCCGCGTCCACGACCTCCTCGTCATAGGCGTCCACCAGCACGGCCAGCACACTGCGCTCCACGCCAAGGGACGGCTCCACCACGTAGGGGATGTAGCGCTCGTTGGTCTCGGGGTCGAAGTAGGTCAAATCCTTGCCGGACACGTTCTGGTGCTGGGTCAGGTCGTAGTCGGTGCGGTCCGCCACGCCCCACAGCTCGCCCCAGCCGAAGGGGAACAGGAACTCGAAGTCCGTGGTGGCCTTGGAGTAGAAGCACAGCTCCTCGGGGTCGTGGTCACGCAGCCGCAGGTTCTCGTCCTTCAGGCCGATGCCCAGCAGCCAGTTGTGGCAGAAGGTGCGCCAGTAGTTGAACCACTCCAGATCGGTGCCGGGCTTGCAGAAGAACTCCAGCTCCATCTGCTCGAACTCGCGGACGCGGAAGATGAAGTTGCCCGGGGTGATCTCGTTGCGGAAGGACTTGCCGATCTGGCACACGCCGAAGGGCAGCTTGCGGCGGGTGGTGCGCTGGGTGTTGACGAAGTTGGTGAAGATGCCCTGCGCCGTCTCCGGCCGCAGGTACACGGTGTTCTTGGCATCCTCGGTGACGCCCTGGAACGTCTTGAACATCAGGTTGAACTGCCGGATGTCGGTGAAGTTGTGCTTACCGCAGGTGGGGCAGGGGATGTTCTTGTCCTCGATGAAGTCCTTCATCTCCTGCTGGGAGAAGGCGTCGATGGGCTTGGGCAGCTCCACACCGTTGGTCTGGCACCAGTCCTCGATGAGCTTATCGGCACGGAAGCGCTCCTTGCACTCCTTGCAGTCCATCAGGGGATCGGAGAAGCCGGCCAGATGGCCGCTGGCCACCCAGGTCTGGGGGTTCATGAGGATGGCGGCGTCCTGCCCCACGTTGTAGGGGTTCTCCTGCACGAACTTTTTCCACCATGCCTTCTTGATGTTGTTCTTCAGCTCCACGCCCAGGGGGCCGTAGTCCCAGGTGTTGGCCAGGCCGCCGTAGATCTCGGAGCCTGCGAAGATGATGCCGCGGTTTTTGCACAGCGCCACGATCTTATCCATGGTCTTTTCCGTGTTTTTCATGTGAACGTCTCCTTTATGTGAATATTTTTGGTCTCTATGGTCAAGCCGCCTCCGGCGGCGTTACCTGCACAGTCACGACTCCCGCATTCCAATCCGTCTGGTCTGTGGACACACCGTACCACCACATGGTCCCGCCGTCCGGCAGGTGGTACAGGATCGCATAGAATTCTCTTGGGTGCAGCGCCATGGGATAGTTGCTCTCCGGCAGCTGATCTCCCGTGGTCTGCCACGCGGAAAAGGCGTCGTATCCGCCCTCCACGCGCCAGAACTCGCGGCTGGCGTAGTCACTCCAGTCGGAGATGTCCTGCTCCCCGAAGTAGGCGGCTTCGTATGCTTCACCGGCGATGGTCAGTGTGTCCGTGCGGAGCGGCTCCAGCTCCGGCTTTTCCTCCCGCGCCAGATTGGCACAGGTCACCGTCACCTTGCTGCCGTAGTGCGCCGCGATCTGAGCCGCCATGGAGGGCACGGTGCCGGTCTGGTGATCCATCCCGTTGGGGTCAGCGTGGGCGCTGCCGCAGAAGGCTACCACGCTGACACCGTCCAGCGCGTCAAAGGCGTCACAGAAGTTGGCCGCCATGATATGCTCCCGCTGCACATCGGCCGCATCGTCTGCGCCGCGCCGATAGTACATGGCGCCCTGCTTGATGCTCCGATCCACCGTGCGATATTCATCGGTATCGGTCTTTCCCTCGTCCTCCAGCAGCCGGCGCGCTTTTTCGCCGGAGGCGGCGTACTGATGCTCTATGTCAAAGCCGTGGAACACCGTGTCCGGACACGTCTCCTTGATCTGATGGTAAAAATCCGCCACCACCTCCGCATGGAACAGCGTTCCCTCGCAGGCGCCGTACACCATGTCCCAGTAGGCGTCGTCCTCTGCCGCCATCCAGCGGTTCAGCAGCAGCGTGGAGCCTGCGCCCATCTCTATGAACAGGTGGCGCATTCCCTGACCGTAGCAGGTCTGCCACAATGCCAGCTCCTTATCCAGACAGGCAGCGTTGGCGTGCTCCTCGCCGTAAATGAAAATCTCCCCTGTGGGCGCACCTGTTTCTGCCGGTGCGCCGCAGGCTGTCAGCCCCAGCAGCGCCGCCAGCAGCAGCGCCGCGATCCTCTTTTTCATAGACAGCCCTCCTTCATTGCAGCAAAAAACGCCCTGATGCCATTGCTGACATCAGGGCGAACTAAGTTTTAGTCCGTGGTTCCACCTGAATTTGGATGATTCCACACTCTTACTGCCGGTAACGGGGCGTCCGGCGGGCATTTCCTCCCGCAGCTCCGGGCAGCCACGCCCTTCATCGCCTGTAACAGGGAAAGAATAGCATCTTTTCTCCCGCCCGTCAAGCCTATTTTTCGCTGTCCGGTGAGTCGGCGTCCTCGGGGCAGGGCGCAGCATCCGTGACAGTGCCGTCGCCATACACGTACCGCACGTCGTCGGTCTGGCCCATGGCGCCCTTTGAGAACGTCACCGCCCAGCAGCCGGTCTTCACATCGTACCAGCCGTAGGCCATGTCGTACTCCCCATCGTACTGTGCCCGGGCCAGCTCGATAGCTTCCTCCTCCGTGGGGATGCCCCGCCCGATCCGGGCCGTGCCCAGGATAGCCAGCACCTCATCGCGGCAGCCGTCCCACGCGGCCCTGTCCATCACGCCGTCGTCATCGGGCATACATACATAGCTGCCGGGTACACCCCGAAACGCAATATTGACCCAGACAGTATCCTGCCCGCCCTCCGTGTACTGCCAGGCCGTCTGGCCGCCGGAAAGCGTCAGCTCCTGCTCCGTCACGCCGGTACCGCAGATGCCGTAGCCGTCCAGCCAGCAGGTGAGCCGGAAGTTCACGGCGTCATCGTCCGTCTTCCAGAACCGCAGCCCCGCCTGCCCATCCTCCTCCAGCGTCTCAAAGGCCCAGCCATCGGGGATGGTCAGCGCCATGTCCACGTGGTCTCTGGTATACTCCGCCAGCTGACCCGTGATCTCGGACGGGTCCGGTGCGGGACTGACCTGCGGCTCATCCCCCTCCAGCGGCAGCGGAACAGCCGACCACTCGCAGGCCATCAGTACCGCGGCGCAGCCCAGCGCCAATACGCACAGCAGCAGCTTTTTCATACTCTCGCCCTCCTTTTGTCCATATGACGAAGCAGGGAGGGGAAATGTTCCCCTCCCTGCCAGAGTTCAGATGTCCAGCAGCTCCAGCTCGCTGTCGTCCACCTTTCGCAGCTCCTTCTTATTCATCATATCGTACATGCACGGCACCACGAACAGCGTCATCAGCGTGGCGTACAGCAGTCCGCCGATACACACCAGCGCGATGGGCTGGATCAGGGCCGTACCGGCGTTCTTGGCCAGCGCCGTCACCACAAGGCCCAGGATGGTGGTAAGGCTGGTCATCAGAATGGGCCGCAGACGGGTGACGCCCGCGTCGATGATGGCCTCCCTCCGCGCCATACCGTCCTGCCGCTGCTGGTTGATGTAGTCCACCAGCACAATGCCGTTGTTGACGATGACGCCCACCAGCATCACGAAGCCGATGAGACTGACGACCGACACCTCGATACCGGAGACCAGCAGTGCCAGGAAGCCGCCGGTGAAGGCCAGCGGAATGGTGAACATCACGATAAACGGGGACTTCAGGGACTGGAACTGGGCCACCATGATGAGGTACACCAGCACCACGCCCAGCAGCAGCATCAGCATCAGCTGGCTCATGGCATCCATGATCTGTTCGTTCTCGCCGTTGAACTCCACGGTGACGCCCTCCGGCAGCGTGACAGACCCCAGCGCCTTCTGCACCGCCGTCGTGACCTTGGTCACATTGTAGCCGTCCGCCACCGCCGCCGACACGGTGATGCACCGCCGCTGCTGGTCGCGCTGGATGCTGTTGAGGGACACGGTCTCGCGGATCTCCGCCACCTCGCCCAGCTTGAAGGAGCCATCGTCGTCCTCCTCCGTCTCCTCGCCGGTGAGCTGGCTCAGGCCGGAGGCATCGCTGCCGCCGCTCATGGCGGCGGACATGGAGCTGTCCGGTGTGATGGTCAGATCCAGCAGCTTCTCGCGGGTCAGCTTGCTGTCCGCCGCCGCGTCCACCATCAGCTCCATGCTCTCGCCGTCCAGCGTCACATCCGCCACCGTGGCGGTATCCTGCAGCGCCGCCGCCACCTGCATGTAGATCTGGGCCACGGTGATACCGCGGGTCATGGCCGCGTTGCGGTCCACCACCACCTGCAAGGCAGGCGCCGCGTCCTCCAGACCGTCGGACACATCCTTGACGCCCTCCACCTGTCCGATGCGCTGGCCCAGCGCACGGGCGGCGGTCTGCAGGCCCTCCATATCGTCGCCGTAGACCTGCAAAGAGATGCCGCTGCCGGTCATATAGCTCATCATACCGCTCATGACGCCGGAGGCCTTCACCGTACAGGGCAGGTCGGCGCACAGCGCCTCGATCTCCTTCCCCGCCTCCGAACCGAACGTGCCCTCCGGCATGGTGATGTAGCCGGTCACATCATAATCGCCGTTGGAGGTGCTGGTCAGGCTCAGGCCGCCCATCGTGCCGCTGCCCATCATAAAGCCGGCATCGGACACGTTGTCCACCGACATGACGCGCTCCATCACCTCGTCTGCCAGCTGAACGGCCTCCTCGCGGGTCGTGCCCTCCGGCATGGTGACGGACAGGGACAGGTTGTTCATGTCGATCTCCGGCATGAAGGTGAAGCCGCGGCTCACCGCGCCCCACATGGTGGTGACCAGCAGCACCAGCGACAGCAGCAGCACGCCGGCCTTGTGATCCAGGGAGAACTCGATGGCCCTGCGGTAGGCCGGGTAGAGCTTATCCAGCAGGCCGGGCTTGGGGGTGAAGTCCCGGCGCAGCATCCCGGAGGCCATGGCGGGCACAAGGGTCAGCGACACCAGCAGGCTGGCCATCAGGGAATAGGTGATGGTCAGCGCCAGGTCGGTGAACAGCTGGCGGGTCAGACCCTCCACGAACACGATGGGGGCGAACACGCACACGGTGGTCAGCGTGGAGGCCGTCACCGCGCCCAGCACCTGGCCCGCGCCGGACACCGCCGCCTGGATGATGGTCGCGCCCTTGGCGCGGAGGCGGTAGATGTTCTCGATGAC
>OIXQ01000693.1_pt1 | contig 14459 bp, 13 predicted proteins | sample 1587791 | NCBI WGS metagenome assembly OIXQ01 (sample SAMN03283273) | human gut metagenome | biome: human-associated habitat; material: feces | host: Homo sapiens | place: Peru | collected 2012
GGGGGTGTAGGGCTTCGCAGAGCTGGGGTCATACCCCCAATCCTTGCGAAGCATGGAATGGTTTCGCGGGTGCTTGGCAATGTAGGCCAAAAGGTCCTCGGTGGGCATCCGGCGCAGGGCGTTCACAAGCGTCCAGCTGCCGGTGTCCGCGTCAGGGAAACAGTCCACGATGGTCCGCAGAACGCCGATGAAGGTGTTGCGTGCCGCCTCGACCCAAGCACGGTTCTGGTTTGCGCCCGCCAACAGTTCCGCAAACAGAAAGTCGGCGAACTCCCGCATCTCGGCTTCGTGGTCGGCCGCTTGACGGATCTCCTTGATGATGTTGGGGACGAACAGGTTGGCCTTCGAAACAGCCGCAGGGTCGTGGGTGATGACTTTGTCGTTCGGTTTGAGAAAGCGGTCGAGGAAGGACCGCTTGATCTCAAAGAAAACGCCTTTCATGGAAGGGTCTGCCTTTAACAGCAGCGCGGCGGCCGGTTCGGTGAAAGAGGAGGTCTTGCCCGTGCCCACCGTGCCGAAGGTCAGGCAGTTGACTCCCTTCAGAACGGGAAGCTTCACGGCGGTCCCGTTGGAAAGGGTGACAGGGATGTCGCCGATGCCCTTGGGCCAGCTCGGCGGGGCGGTTTTCTGCATCGCAGAGGGAAGTTCATAAAGCATAGCGGAACGCTCCTTAGTCGTCATCGCTGCTGCAGTCGGCGCCGCCGTCATCGCCGCTGGAAGCGCCGGTGTCGGTGGATGCATCTGCATCGTCATCCGCAGAGACGTCGTCGCTGCCCGGAAGGCCGCTGGAGTCAGAGGGGGCATAATCGTCGGCGATATCGGGCAGATAAGCGTCGGTGCTCTCCATGAGGTCGGCGTACTCTTCGGTGGACATGGAATCTCTCAGGCCGTCTCCGGGGTTGGGGGCGTCAAAGGTGTCGGGCAGGGAAGCCGACAGGTCGTTCCATGCCTGTTGATCTGCATAAGATTCGTTGGTGAAGGAATTGCTGACGATTTCAGTGTGGCCGTCGCTGTATGTTACGCTATCGTTCACTAAGAAGGTGCTCGGGCGGTCGCCGGGGCGGCCGTCCACGATGGCAGTCTTGGTGGAATCGATGGTTGCGCCGTTCTGAAGGGCGGTGCGTTCCCCCTGCTCCATGGAGTAGTAACCGCCGTGGTTTACGTCGGCATTCTGCGGAACGATGTTATCCGTGGTGTTGCTTCCACCCAGAGAAGAAGCGTTGACATGACCTTTTTCGTCGCCGGGAAGGTAAGCGTCGGTGCGGCTGGGCATGTGAGAGTGGTTGCCCTTCTCAAGGGACAGCGGACCCTCCCAAGTCACATTGCCGTTTTCGGGATTGGTGGAACTATAGCTGTTTGATCTCATAAGAAATACTCCTTTTTCCATGCCGTAGAAGCTCCGACCTAGTTGTATCACAAAAAGCGGATCTTCTACATAAACTTTCGTTTACATTACTTCAAAACACTCTTGATGAGCAGATAAATGCCCGCCACGATGATGACGCAGGGCATCAGTGCGTTCAGCAGAGGGAGAAAGGCCGTCAGGCGCTGGATGAGGAACACGCCGAATTTGGGAAAGATAATCGCGAGGAACAACAGAAGAAACGCAAATTTCATAGAAACTACCTCCCATTAAATAGACTTCGAAACGATCTGCTGGGCAAGTTCGGAGCTCGCATCGACCAGCACGACCTTGCGGTTCACGGAACCTTCCTCGCCCGTGCCGACTCCAAACTGATAGTAAGGATCGTCTGCAGGAGAAATGGTGATGGCCGTAATGCGGTTTGCATCGACGCCGAAACTGACCAGAGAAGCCTTGACCGTTTCCGCACGGGTCCGGCCCAACTCAGAGGGAAGGTCGCCGGCACAAGTGCCGTAGAGCACGATGGACAGGTCCGGGTGGTTCAGCATGTAGTCCGCGATGGGCTGGATGGCGGCGCGGGCGGTCTGTCCATCCAGATATTCGGCGCTGTCCGGCTGGAAGCGGACCTGCTCTTCCGTGATGGCGAGGGGGCTTTCAAAAGCCTTGTTGTTGTTCAAAAGCTCGGCGCTCAGCGGCTGAAGGCCGCTGCCAGTGCCGGCGACAGGCATGGTGGAAACGGGAGCGTCATCAAAGTCGTAGGAGTCGGAAGAGGGCAGATCATCCTTGAAAGTGACCTTCTTTGCGCCCAGTGCCGTGAACAGCTGGCGGTAGAAGGACTTGAGCTTGTCCTTTTCTTCCGCGTTCAGGGCGGGCTGGTCGTCCCCGAGGTCGCCGCAGGAGTACCAGATGACTTCATCGACCGAGGACATATCGAGGTGCATTTCCGCAGCCACGGCGGCAGCGGAACCCTCGACATCCAGCTGATAGACGGGGGTCTGGATCATGTTGATCAACCCAGTGGTAGACCGGCCGCTGGCGTAGTAGACGAGGATGTTTTGACGGCCTTCGACCGCGTTGGCGTTCAGGGTGCGGACCGCTGTGGTCGTGGCCGCGGCAAGGTCGATCTCGCCGGAAACAGGATGGTAGTTGTCCAGACGGGAAGCAATGTCAGCCTGAATGCTGGAACGGACACGCTCCATCATGGTGGCGTTATAGCCGCGGTCACTGAGGTCCTTGACCGTGGAAGGTTCGCCGATCAGGGCGGTGCTGCCCTCGGCAGAAATGAAAGCGTAGGTGCTGCCCGGGCGGCTGGGCAGAGAGGACAGCTCCTCGATGCTGTCGTTGAGGACGGTCTCACCATCGGCGATGGCGGCGACCAGTGCCATATTGACAGGCTCTTCGGACTGGACCTTGGAGCAGCCGGCGAGGTTCATCAGCAGAGCGAACACGAGGGCAATCATAGCGATCGTTTTATTCATAGCAATTCTCCTTTTAACTTAGGAAACTTTATCCAGGTGGACAGCGGCAGGGGTGATGTCGTCAGCGGATTCGGTGGCTTCTTTGGGCAAAACAGCTTTGCCAGACTCGGCCATCTCCTCAGTAAAGTCGGCATCGTTCACCTGTTCGGTGAGCAGCTTCCGGCAATGGAGCTTCAGGCCGACGCGGAGGGCTTCGATCTGGTGTTCTGCAGCGGCACGCTTCTCGTCGTCCCACTCACGGACGTCCGGGGCGTTTTCCAGCAGAGCCAGCTCGTTTTCCAGAGGGGCCAGCTCAGTAACACAGGCTGCCAGCTCGCCCTTCTTGCGGTCGCGGATGGAGATCTTAAAGGCGTTTTTGTCGAGCGAAAATGCGAAGGAGAGCACGCCCGTTACGGTGGTCACGAAGGCCGAGATCAGGGTGATTCCGTACTCCGCAAGAGAGTAACTCGCTTTGCCGACAAACTCGCCATCGGCGTTGATCGTGCCATAGGTCACATCCATCGAACCGAAGCGGATCATGACCGAAGCGACGACCGACAGAAGAAATGCACCACCCAGAAAGCCGCAGATCGTCCAGAAGAGGGGCTTGGTGGTGAACTTCTCGTCCTTGCGGTTGAGCATCTCAGCGAGTCCCCACATGCAGCCGTCCGAAGCGACGGACATGCAGAGCACGATGATGACAAGCAGAGCACCGTTGGTCAGCAGGATGCCGGAGAGGAAGGAGTAGTTCACGAGTGCATCCATCAGCATCGCAGCGATGGTGACAGGGCCGCCGATCGACAGGACCTTGCGGCCAATACGGAGCGGGAACTGCGGTTCCAGACCCTCCAGCGGCTCGATGTCGGCTTTCAGAGTGTCGGCTTTTTCCTCAAGCGGTTCGATGCGCCGCTGAAGCGCAGTCTTGCGCATTTCCCGTGCGGAAAAAATGCGGGTGAGCTGGTTCTCATGGTTGGCCACTTCAGCTTCGTGGCTGGCATAAGCGTGTTCGATCTGAGCATCGATGTAGTGGTCGCACTCGGAGCCCGCATTGTTGTGGTCGCAAGTTTCGAGGACGCCCTTGAGGTGGGCCTCGGCATCCGCGTAGTACCCCGCGATGACCGCCGGGTCGTTCATCGGATACCCCGAAGTGACGTAGTTTTCGAGGCCCATGCCTTCGGTCGGCAGGTTGGCCGGAGCGTAGTTGTCCTGAAGGACCTGATAGTTGCCGGAAGCTTTCTTTTTCTTGAAAATGTTCATAGTTTAACCCTCCTGCTTCTGTGCTTCTTCAACGATTGTCACGAGCGCGTTCCAAGTGTTCGCATGAGCACTTAAAATCTGCTGGACGGAGTCCTCGTAAACGAGGTCAGGCAGTACGTTTTGATAGATGGGCTTCATCAGAAGGCCGTGGCCGTAGGTGGCGTAGACGCTCAAAAGAGACTCGGCGGTGGCCTCCATCTGGTCGTGGGCGGTGTCGTATTCTCCGCGAATGACGTTGACGAGACCGGCCATGTTCTTGAGGATGGTCTGGCGGTCGGCCTTGCGGGAAGCCCGCTTGCCGGCGGCTCTCTCGCGAGCACGGGCCTGTGCGCTCGTTTCGCTGCGGGCGTTCTGTCCGCCGGAGTCCGCGAGGGCGGCGGAAAGGGTGGAGTACTCGATCAGAAGCTGGTCGGCTTCCGTCCAAGCCTTGGTGAGCTTGGTTTCGGCCTCTTCGCGGCGAAGCACACAGGCGTGACGGAAGCGCTTGGTCTGGCCGGTGATGTAGCCGGAAGATAGGGTGTTGGTCTCAGGGTCAAGACCGCCGGTGTGAAGGATCTTACCGTGAAGAAATCCCTTGCACCAGATCAGAAAACGGGGAGTGTGAAGGCCTTTCATCGGAAGAACAGTTGCAGTTTTGCTCATAGGAGTTTCTCCTTTCGTTTGTGTGTGACGTGCTGTAGAAGCTGTGATCTATTTATACCATACAAGGTGTTTTTTCGACTATAAACCTAGAGTAACATGGATGGCGTTTTGCTGTTAAAACTTGTATACACCCGGGGCCAGCTCACAGTCTTTCATCTCAACAGGGAGCGGACGGAACACGCTGCCCGGGAAGATCAGTCCAAGCGTCAGGGAAAACAGCGCCCACAAAAGGAACCAAAGTGCGCTTTGCGGGATGCCCGCTTTCAAGCCGATCTCGAGCAGAAAGCTTCCCACGAAAGCAGACAAAATGCTGCTGGAGACCAGAAGGGGAATGCTCGAATCCTCCATGTAGGCAAACAAAAGCAGACTGCCGATGGCAGAACCAATGATCGTCAAAAACAGCACCCGAAGGACGCCGTAAAGGGCGTTCAGATGGCTCATATAGCGGATGGAAAGCAGGTCGCGGTCAGAATAAGAAGTGGCGGCGGCTTTCATGGCCACAGCAAGGTCTGCGGCGTCCTGAATGTTCACAAAGACGCCGCCGGTGGTCTCCGCCATTTGGGTCATAATGGCACGGTCTGCCGAGCCGAGGCCGACCGTGCTGATGTTGATGCCCAGACGGCTGTACTCTTCCAAGGCCGCGTTGAACTCCGGCATGTTGCCCCTGAAAAACAGGAAGCCGCGGCTCAGGTCGGTGGCGGAACCGTCGGTCAGAAAGATGACTTTGGGATGTGGGCCGCCGTCCCACACGCCGTTCTTGTAGTCGTTCAGAACTTGAAGGATCGTTCCGAAGATCGCAGTTCCGCCGTCGCTGGTGATAGAAATGACATCATCACTGGGATCAAACGGTCCCATATCGCGGATCATCCGCGCAGTGTCAGAAAAGGTGTAGACCATGTAGGGAAAGTCAGGCTCTTCCGCTTTCATGATCTCCGGGATCGCCTGATAGCGAAGGCCGGAGGGGTCATTCGAACGCATGGAACCGGACTCGTCAAGGATGAAAATATAACTTGTGGCCGCGATTTCCTGACGCTTCGGCGTCAGCTCATAGAGAAACTCCAAGGACGTTGACAAGAAGAAAATGGCTAATGTTCCGAGAAGAAAATAGCCGATCATTCGTTTTCGACCGTGGTACAGAATGCTGTTTTGGTCGAACGAACCGGTTACGGCAGAACTGACCCACACGGCCACAAACAACAGGACAAATAAAAGCGAGCACAGAAGCCCGATCAGGACCGGAGTGGGGACCGTGCCGCGATAGGCCGTATAGAGGTACTGGCTGGCAAAACACGCGATGATGCCAACCGCCACGCTGGCAAGGGCCGCGACGCGGTTGATACGGGGCTGAGCATTATTTTCCATGTTTCTTTCCTCCTTGAGCGGTTTGAATGGGATAAAATTGAATGAAGCAGTTCTTGAAATTTGACAAAATTTCCCGTGATCTATGAGGATAGAGTATCATAACAGGGCGGTTTCGACGATAAAGCGGAAGTTAACAGAGGGGGAAAATAAAAAAGACGGACAGCTGCAGCTGCCCGTAGTCCGGCACGATCTGAAGATTGAGTTCAACTATCATTCTTTGCGTCATACCCATGCTACAATGCTTATTCAAGCAGGCGCACCAATCAAGGATGTCATAATACAACGAAAAGGGCTGAACCGAAAGATATTGTTCAATCGGTTCAGCCCTTTTTCTGCTGTTCAGGGGTGTATTTTCAAAAAGCGGTGGCAAATGGGTGGCAAATTGACGCTTTTCAAACCTTGAAAAAGTCAAAAATCAAGGATTCATGCGGATAAATGCCGTGATGCACTCGGTATGACTTTCGTTGCCCAAACACAGATCGATATTATTTTCAACGATAGTAAGTCGGAATTTGATGGATTTGAGCCACTGACCGTTGGGCTGACGCTCCGGGTAGATCTGAATTTCAGAGATCAGGTGTTCCATCAGCTTCTTGCGTTCAAGGGGGTTCATCACATTATAGAGCTTTTCAAAACAGGTGAGAACTTTGTAAATGTTATCGCCTGTGACTTTATCCGCTTCGATCGCCTGCTTCTTTGCACGGGCATCCATCAGGTCGTTTTCGGCTTCCTCGATTTTATCGTACATCCTATAAAGCCGCTCATCAAGGTCAGATTTGCGGATGATATAGTGGCGGTCATCCGGGTCGAGCGTGTCGATCTCCTCCATGATTTTTGACTTGATGGAGTAATACTGCCGCAACTGCTTTTCAGCGGCAGCAATTTCCTGTTCAATGGCAGTGGTGTCTACTTTGCTGTTGATCTTCTCCTGCATCATAGCGGCAAACTTTGGATTGCTGACCAGTTTGATGATAACCTCCACCACGGCATTGTCCAGAACTTCCTCTTGAATCTGCTTGTTGAAATCGCATTTCTGCCCACGCTGCATCTTGCGATGCTTGCAACTGTAATAAGAAAAAGATTTATAGGGTGTGCCGTCTTTCTTGCGTTTAGTGCATTTGTTGCTGTACATTCCGGCACCGCAAACGGGGCACTTGACAAGTGCGGATAATAAGTGCGCCTGTTCCGTCTTGCTGCGGTTGACTGGCTCATATCGTTTGGATTGCGCCAACAGCTTGACCTGTGCGGCGTTCCACAATTCTTCCGATACGATGCCCTCGTGCAGGCCATCCACCAGCAAATAATTCTCCTGTGGAACCTGATGATATTCATTCCGGGTGCCGTGAATCTTTTCGAGTTTGCGGCGACCAAAGGCGATCTTTCCGCAGTAGACAGGATTTTTCAGAATGGCCCGAATCAATGTTGCACTGAAAAGGGGAGAAGTGCCGTTCTGACGGGCAAGTTTCTGAAAACCGTGGGTCTCCAGATATTTGGAAAGGCCATTTGCACCTGTGTCCGTGTTTACATATTGCTCAAAAATCGTGCGAATGGCAGGGGCTTCATCCTCATTGATTTGCAGCACACCGTCAACCAAACGATAGCCATAAGGCGCAAAACCGCCGTTCCAGCGGCCTTCCCGTGCTTTCTGGATGCGGCCTTCCATGGTTTGGACACGGATGTTCTCGCGCTCGATCTCTGCAACAGCAGACAGGACAGAAATCATCAGTTTGCCGGCGTCTTTAGAAGAATCAATGCCATCCTCCACGCAGATCAGGTTCACACCGAAATCCTGCATCACCTGCAAGGTGGATAGCACGTCGGCAGCATTGCGGCCAAAACGGGAGAGCTTGAACACCAGCACATAGGCAACACCATCCTTGCCGGATTTGATGTCCTCCATCATCCGGCAGAAAGAAGCACGGCCTTCAATAGATTTTCCCGATTTGCCGGCATCCTCATATTCGCCGACGATCTGGTAGTCATTGAAGTCTGCATAGGCTTTCATGCGAGCCTTTTGTGCATCCAGCGAGTAGCCATCGATCTGCATAGCCGTAGAAACACGGGTGTAAATGTAAACCTTTGTCTTTTTCTGTGACATAAAAACCTCACAAAACAGTTATTTCTTGTCTGCTTTCTGCTCCAGAAACTTAATGGAATCCAGATAATCCTGTTCCACATCGCTGAGCGTTTTAGCCTTGTATTTCCGATATTCGACAGTAGCTTTGTCCACTGCTTGCTTGTGGGTCACACTGCCATTGCCAACAAGAAGCTGCTCGCCGCTCATGGTCAGAATACGGTCAAGGTGGTTTGCCCAATCCTGCATGGTCATGGGCTGTTCACGTTCTGCCTGACGTTCTGCGAAATCCAGATAACCGGAAACCAGCTGCCCCATAGCACGAAGCTCTTTCTCGTTCAGATAGTTTTTGGCAATAGTAGCTTCTCGTAAAGTGGGCTGGTTTCCTGCAAAAGTGGTCAGACCCATAAATTCCTTTTCGGCATCTGCACGGTTGTAAATGACCTCGGCGGCAGTCTGACCGTGGATGGCATAATGAATTTTATTTTGAACTTTTTTGAAGAATTGGACGGAGATTTCTGCTTTTGGGTCGTAGTCAATGCTGGTTGCATAGATTTCCAGAACTTGACGGTAGAACACCTTTTCAGAAGCACGGATGTCACGGATGCGTTCTAACAGCTCTTTGAAATATCCACCGCCGCCCAGATTTTTCAGGCGTTCGTCATCCAGCGCAAATCCCTTGCGCATATATTCCTTCAGGATGCCAGTTGCCCAGATACGGAACTGTGTGCCTCGTTTGGATTTGACACGATAACCTACAGAAATAATGACGTCAAGATTGTAGAATTCGACCTGATAGGTCTTTCCGTCTGCGGCAGTTGTTGCAAATTTTGCAACAACTGCATCTCGTTCAAGCTCACCCTCTGCAAAGATGTTTTTGATATGGCGAGAGATCGTGGATTTATCGCGTTGGAACAAATCGGCCATCTGGTCAATAGAAAGCCAAACGGTATCCCCATCAAAGGTAGTATCGATTTTGGTCAGGCCATCTTCTGTGGTGTAGATGATGATAGAATTATTGGGAGAGTCATCTGGACGATTCATTTTAAGCACCTCGTTCCGTGTATGTAATACAGTGGAAGGGGAGACCTTACCACTGCGTTGGGACAAATATTACAAGAATATTATATCATGCTGCAAGAGCGGTATCAACAGCATCTTGTTGATTTTCGTTGTTGGTTGAGGATACCGCGTTGCCTATTTCCAAGACCGATGCGTACTTCTCGATCACGTCGGCTAGAAAGGTTGCGAATGCGCTCCATTCATCAAGTGTGGGCGTAGAGCATTCCGAGGGGGCAGGGCTGGTTTCTGTACGGTGGCAATTATTCAATAGGCAGCTCCATTTCCTTGTAGCTGGATGACTTTTGCACCCGGCAATTTTTGTTTTCCGACATTTTCGTTTTATCCGATCAAAAGTTTCAGTCGTTCCAGCTTTTCCTGTGCGTTCTCCTTCCGTAAGCTGACCCCAATGCAGGAAACAGGAACGCACATTTCCAGCAGGCGGTCATAGATGCGGGCATGAGCGGTATCCTGTGGGTGTCGTATCTCGTCTAGCGTCAGGTTGGTGGTGACGATCAGCGGCTTACGGCTGCGGTATCGGCTGTCCACGATGTTGTAGATCTGTTCCAGTGCGTACTCGGTGCCACGCTCCATGCCGAAATCGTCAATGATGAGCAGGGGATAGCGGCAGAGCTTGTCAATGGCTTCATTCCGCCCGGAAAAGCTGCTGTTCAACTCGTTCAGGATTCGGGCAAAGTTTGTCATACGCACAGGCACTTCCTGCTCCATCAGAGCGTTTGCAATGCACCCGGCAAGGAAACTCTTGCCGGTGCCTACACCGCCCCAGAGGAGCAGCCCTAGGTTCTCTGAACGCATGGTCTGCCACTGCTCTACATAGCGGTGTGCATGGTGCATCTGCGGGCTGTGGTCATTGTCGTTTTCAAAGGTCCAGTTGAGCATTGTCGGGTCAGAAAACCCCTCAGTTTTCAGCCGCCGCACAAGGTCGCTGTGCTTTTGCTGGTTGATAAGGACTTCTTGTTTTTTTCTTTCCGTGCGCTGGCAGCTGCATTCAATGGGGTGCTTGTCCTTGCCCATCAGGGAAATGCCCTTTGCAAAGAATGCTTCTTTTGGGGTATGGCATTTTCCGCAGTAAAGCAGACAGTCCTTGCCATAATAATCTTCGATATTTTCGGGAATACTAGATAGGGGCTGTTCCAAAATTTTTTCAATCGTCTTTATAGGCTTTCTCCTTCCTTGAATGTGTAGTCCGGGATGCCCGGTGTCGATTTTTGTTTTACTTTCTGCCGCTTTGCCCAGATGCGCAGGGTAGCGGCATGGTCGGCATATTTTTTGCCGGTGGACTGGATATAAGCTGAAAGCTGCTCGATCAGGCTGTCCAGCCCGGAAAAGTCAGTCTTGAGCTGCTTGTACTCTTTCTCCGTCAGAAAGACATTGCGATATTCGCCAAAGGTCAAATAAGCATTTGTTGTTCTTATCAGGTGGTTATCTTTCAGGTTGTTCTTATTACGTTGGTTAGGTGTGCATTTTTGCGTAATCATACTGCTCGTTTCTGCACAGTTATGCTCGGCATTTTTGCTTACTGTGACTGCGCAATTTTGCGTAGTATACGGAACCTTGAGCAGAATGCGGCTGGGCTTGGAAAAACCGTTACGGACACGTTCCATGAGTTGTGCATTTTCCAGTTCAGTAAAAGAGCGTGTTATGCTGGAAATACTGCATCCCAAATCTTTTGCAAGATTGGAAAGCGGATAGACTACATAAATGCGACCCTGTGCATCGATCCAGTTGTTCTTTTGAGAAAGCGTAGCCCGGTCAAGCAGCAGGGTATAGAGCAGTTTTGCCGTGTGGCTCAGGTCTGTATCCAGCAGAAAGCGGGCATAGGGCAGATATTGCGGCAGTGGCATATTGGGTTTCAAGTAATCCGAAATGGCATTCACCTCCATTTTTATATCCGAATTAGCGCTAGACCGTTTGAGAGTTTTGGTTTCCATCGTTGTTCAGACGATCTTTTACCGTCTGAAGATACCGACTGGCACGGTCGATAAAAATCAGCAGTTTCTCATTGTTCTTTGGTTCGGTAAGAATATCCGGGTATTCACGAAAGCACATTTCCCACCGCCGGACAAAATCCTCCTGCGCTCCTTGAATCTCGCACATCATGGCTTCGCCATCTGCCAAGCGGCGAGGCGAATAGATGCTCTTGACGGCATCCTTGAGATTCTGCTTTTCTTCCTTGTTGAGTCCTTTCTTATGCCCCTGAATGTCTTGCTTGAAGGTCGTTATAAACTCATTGCCCTTTGAAGGCGAAGAATACGAATCCGTGATACTGGAATCCCGTTCGCCTTTAGGCTTGCGAAGCTCTGCCACAACTTCGGGACGCTTTTCCTTTGGAACCTTTGCAATCGAGGAAATTTCACGGTCGGTTGCCCGGATCTTTCCACTCAGGATTTCTTTCTGCGCTCCGGGTACTGCCTCCTCCGCAGCTTCCACACCTTTTGCAAATTGCTCTGCACGGTAAACATAACTTTCGGATGTTCCATGTTCCGCAGCGACCTTCGACCGTGAACCGTGCTTTGTGCGGTCTGGTTCATTTTGAACCAGACCACTTTCAGATGCCAAAGTATACTGATTGCCGTGAAACGATTTGATTTGCTTTTCCGCTTCTGCCTGCTTTCCGATCAGGAACTTTTTTTGTTCTGGGGTCAGGTTTCGCCGCCCAAGCTGATTTTTGCAGATCCATACGAGTGCTTCATAACGGCTGGAAAATTCTTTTTCGATGACTTCAAATGGAATAAATGGATATTTCCGAAGAATTTGATAGCGTGTATGTCCATCCACAATATAGCCGTTCCACGTGATGATCGGATTCAGTACACGTTCTTCTTTTAGGATGTTCATTTCCAGTTGGTGGGTTTCCTCAAACGACGGAGGGTTGATTTGATTCTGGAACTCCGGATCGATTTTAAGCTGGCTCAGTTTTGTCATAGGCAAACCATCCTTTCTGAAATGAAATAGAATATCATTGTTCTTACGCCGTTCTCTCTGCATGGTGTTCCTGCCCCATTCCAGCGGCGTTTTTCGGCTCTCCCACTTGGGGGTCATCGCCGGGTATCCCATGCAGACGGTCATGCGATTTTCAAGGATCAACGATGGATTTGAAACTAGATTAACACATCAACAGAAAAATTTTTAGGACACATTACGTCCGGTTTTTACGAAAATCGAGCTGAATTTCTACTAAAAATCGGACATTCTTTGTCGGAACTTGCGAAAAAGCAATGAAGAATGTGCTTCTGTGGGCTTAGTGTATCACATCGCCAATTTTATTTTTAGGAACTGGTAGTTCCGGTTTTTAAGGGATATGAAATGAATTTCAAGGCAAAATCGGAACTACTGGTTCTGGTTTTTCGTATCAACGTGATTTCAAATTTTGGGTGCCGTTCTCTCTGCACGGACTTCCTACCCCCTTCCAGCGGCGTTTTCCGGCTCTCCCTTGCGGGGTCATGGCCGGGTATCCCATGCAGACGGTCATTCGGTTCTCAAGGTTCGATGAAGGCTTGTAGAAAGCCTATCACAATCAAACAAGTGTTTTTAGGACGTATCAGGTCCGGTTTTGAGGGAGAAAACCGGACTTGGGAGGTCCGGTTCTTGTGAACGGCTCTGGATAGAGCATACCATAAAATTGCTCGATTTTTTAGGAAGTGATACTTCCGCTTTTTGCCTTCAAAACCGGAAGTAATAGTTCCGGTTTTATGCAATATTGAATGAATCAACGACGATTTTTCAGAAACGAATTTTTCTACAAGAAATTTGCTTATTCAGCGTCTGTTAAGATACGCAGTCGGCACAGTTTATGTACTGAATATCGGGTTTGGGCGAAGCCCAACAATCGCTTTTGAAGTCGGATTTGTAAAATCAGATTCAAAAATTGCGAGTTGGTACCAACTCGCCCTGCTTGCTGCGGATGCAAACACGAAAACTTCCTGAGCAGAAAAATAACCGTCCGCTTCAAGTTGAACTTGAAAACGGACGGTCCTGATTACAAAATGATTTTCAAATTTGGAAATCGCATTGAGAGGCTTCATAGTTGTAGCAAGCAATGCAGACGTATATACATCTGCTTATTTTGCTTTGCAAAATACTTGTTGGGAACACCCAAACCCTTGAACTGCACCGTGCCGGTGCAGGCTAGATGCTCTCGCAAACCTCACTCTAGTTTCTCCCACAGTGCATTCAATGCGGCAGCAGCATCCGCATCCATGCCCTCGTTCAGGCGGCGGGCGGCGTACCAAAGGGTAGAGCTTTCGTTCTGCATCCCGGCAAGGGCAGTGTCTTGCAGTGGCAGAGCAAAGTCTGCCACCGACAGAACATCTCCTTCTTCCGGGTCGGTGCCGTCCAGCGTCTGGAAGCAGCCGTACCGCTGCTCCATGGCGGCGGGGTCGTCTATGATAAACAAGGTACTCTCGCACAGATAAAAATCAGAGTTCAGCTTGTCCTCGCTGGACTGCATCAGCCGCTGCAGGGAGGCATCCTGCCCGTCATAGTCCAGTGCCAGCCAGATGCTCTTTACCATGACCTTCACCTTGCCATCGCCGTTCACGTCCCCGGCAAGGGCTTCCAGCTGGGTCTCCAACTGGCTGAGAAAGGCAGTGTCCGGGTCGGTGCGGCTTACCACTGCCACCGTGTAGTCCGGCTGCACCTCGGTGACCCGGTTCCAGACAAAATACCCCACCATCAGTACGGCGGCAGCAACCAGCACCACATAGTACCAGTGGTAGTGCCACCAGTTGGCGCGCTGCTGCGCCGGGGTCAGGGGAGGGGGAGTTTCTTGGATCAGATCCTCAGGTTTGATATCCCGTTCGTAGCGGTAGGATGCCATAGCTGTGTCCTCTTTTCTCTGGTAAAATTTACGTTGGTTCTATTATAACACAATTCCCGGACAGTGAAATACCGTCCGGGAATTTCTGCGTTTATGGCTCAGATGGACTGTCCATTGGTGGCGGCAACTTCACCATACCAGAATGCGCTGTCTTTCGGGATGCGCTGCCCGGTGGCGTAATCTACATACACCAGACCGAACCGCTCCCGGTAGCCGCTGTGCCACTCGTAGTTGTCCAGCAGGCTCCAATGGAAATATCCCCGCACATCTGCACCGGCTTGGATGCCCTCCGACAACTTTTCCAGATACCGTGCCAGAAAATCGATGCGGTCCACATCGTGTACTTTGCCGTCTCGGTAAACTTTATCCGTACAGGACAAACCGTTTTCGGTGATGAACATGGGC
>OIXQ01000694.1_pt1 | contig 14457 bp, 6 predicted proteins | sample 1587791 | NCBI WGS metagenome assembly OIXQ01 (sample SAMN03283273) | human gut metagenome | biome: human-associated habitat; material: feces | host: Homo sapiens | place: Peru | collected 2012
TGGGCAACAGCCTGATGGTGGGCTGCGCCAAGATGGGCCTCAACTTCATCGCCTGCGCCCCCAAGAAGTACCAGCCGGACCCCGCCCTTGTGGCTGAGTGTCAGGCCATCGCCGCCGAGACCGGTGCAACGCTGACCTTTGAAGAGGACCCTGCCAAGGCTGCAAAAGGCGCAGATGTCCTCTATACCGATGTTTGGGTCTCGATGGGCGAGCCGATCGAGGTCTGGGCCGAGCGTATCAACGATCTCGCTCCCTACCAGATCAACCAGCAGCTGATGGAGCTGGCCGGTCCCAAGGCCGTCTTTATGCACTGTCTGCCCGCCTACCACGACCACAAGACCACGGTCGGCAAGGAAATGGGCGAAAAGTTTGGCCGCGACGCAATGGAAGTCACCGACGAGGTCTTTGAAGGCCCCCAGAGCATCGTCTTTGACGAGGCCGAGAACCGGATGCACACCATCAAGGCCGTCATGGCCGCTACGCTGGGCTACGAGGGCTAAATCATCTGCCCTGCCACATAAGCAAAAGAACTCCTGTCCGTGCCATGCGGACAGGAGTTCTTTTGCTTATGTGGCAGGAGAATCTTTTTTACGCCAGCTTCAGCACGCCAGCCTGTTCCAGACGCTTGCGGAGCAACGCGCCCACGATGCAGGAGACCACGATCTTGGCGAGGTCCAGCGCGATGAACGGATAGACGCAGACGGTCAGCGCATAGCTCAAATCACACTGCATCTGGAACACGAACCATGCCGTGCCCAGCACATAACAGGCGGCATCGCCGAGGATCAGGCCGAGGGCGGAGACGACCGGCTGGCCGTGGCTCTTTTCGATGAACATGCCGCCGATGAAGGCCAGCAGCAGGTAACCCACCAGATAGCCGCCGGTGGGGCCGGCCACCTTGGCCAGACCTGCACCGTAACCAGAAAATACCGGCAGACCCACGACACCCAGCGCCAGATAAATGGCCACGCTCAGGGTCCCGAACTTGGGTCCCAGCAGCCATGCGGTCAGGCAGATGACCAGATTGGCCAGCGAAATGGGGATGGCCCCGATGGGCACAGTCAGCGGGCCAAGAACACACAGCACCGCGGCCATGACCGCCGTGACTGCCATTTGATACGTCGTCAGTTTTTTCTCCATGATTCCCCTCCGATATTCGGGTCGTTATTGTCGTTGTTGTCGGTCACGCTCGCCAGTATACCCCGGCCCGCCGCAAATGGTCAACACAAAATTTCAGTCAGGGTTTACAATCCGCGATTTCGCTTGCCAAACGGCCCGCCGCCCACTATACTGGAAGCAGAATCTCCAAGGAGGCGTATCACATGGGCGGAGGACATCTTTCCCGGCCGGATTTTGGGATGCCGCAGCCGGACCCGGCACACCCGCTGACCGAATTTTACCTGCTGCTCCAGCATGGGCTGGACCGCGAGGGCGTGTTTGCGCTGCCCGCACTCTGGGCAGACTTTCAGGCACCGGCCCGGCGCATCTACGCCGACGAGGCCGAAGCCTTCCTCACCCTGCGCGAAACGCCCGGCGCGGCCAGCACGCCCCTGCTGGCACCCCGGATTTTGCAGCTGCTTTACAGCAGCCTCCACGTCCTGCCCGACGGCACCCCCGCCGCCCTGCTGCTGACGGCAGCACGCCGTCTGACCCCTGCCGCCGCTGCGGCTGCTGGGGCCGTGACCGGTCTTGTGCTGGATCTCTACACCGGCGAAACGGTGCTGCTGACCGCCGTGCTCTGCGGCGCTGCCGCCGCGGCAGCGGCTCTGCAGAGACGTGGGCGGCTTCTGTCGCCGCTGGCGTTCTGCGCCGTGGCCGCCGCCGTGTACCTTCTGCTGGACGGGCCGGACCTGCTACCGCTGCTTTGCCAGAGCATCGCCGGGGCGGGCCTGTATCTGCTGCTGCCGGAGCATCTGCTGCCCCGGTTGGCGCAGCGCGCCGTCAGCACCGCCCGGAGCGCTCCCGATCAGACGGAGGCGGCGACGCCCGCTGCCGCGTTCCGTGCCGTGTACGACAGCTTTTTTACCGATACCACGCCGCCTCGTCCGGAGAATCCCGCCGTGCTGTTTGACCGGGCCGCCGAGCAGGTGTGCGCCGGGTGCCTGCTGCGGCAGGACTGCTGGCAGACCCGCTACATCGACACCTACAACGCCTTCAACGACGCCTGCCCCCGGCTGCTGGGACGAGGCAACGCCTGCGCGGAGGATTTCCCCCTGCACTTCACCAGCCGCTGTCTGCACTTTCCTCAGCTGCTGGAGGCGCTGAACGACCAACTGCACCAGTTCCTGCTGCGCCGCGCCCACCGGCTCCAGCTGGAGGAAGCGTATCAGGTGGCGCGGCAGCAGTACGCCCAGATGTCGGAGGTGCTGTCCTCCGGCGTGCCGGTGTCGGCGCCGCCTCGCTTTGCCTGCCGCACCTCCATCGCCCTGCGGCCCAGAGAAGGCGAGACACTGTGCGGCGATCAGGCGGCGTCCTTTGAGGCGGGCGGCGCGGCGTGCCTGCTGCTGTCCGACGGCATGGGCAGCGGCGAGGCCGCCCACCGCGAGGCCGCCATGACCGTGCGGTTACTGAAGCAGTTTTTACAGGCGGGCGTGGAGCCGCTGCCGGCCCTGAAAACACTGAACACGGCGATGCTGCTGCGCTGCCGCGAGGGCGCGGGCTTCACCACCATCGACCTGCTGCGGCTGGACCGCAGCACCGGTGAGGCCGCGCTCTATAAATACGGCGCGGCGCCGTCGTATCTGAAAAAGCTGGGCCGCGTCACGCGGTACGGCGGCGCGGCGCTGCCCGCGGGACTGGAGGGTGCGGACCGCCAGCCCGATGTCATCCGCTTCGTCCTGCCGCCGGACGGCTGGCTGGTGATGGTCTCCGACGGCGTGGTCGGCGGCGACGGGGACGAGTGGCTTCAGGATCTGCTGGCCGGTTGGGGCGGCGGCACTCCCGACGCCCTGGCCCGCCGCATCCTCACCATGTCCGCCGAACACGGCGGGCGGTCCGATGACTGCGCCGTGCTGGCGCTGCACCGGCTGCGGGGCGAAGAAAATGGCCCCGCGCAGGTATAATCTGCCGCCGCGCCGTCCATACTACTACCGTCGCCCGATGCGATAGGGCGGCGCAGTAAACGAACAGCAAGGAGGGCATATGCTTGGTTAAAGGTATTTCCCGCCGCGTCATCGTGGTGGATTCTCCGGACCCCCAGATCTTCGAACAGGCCATTTTCATTCTGCGCACCGATGGCGGCGGCGTCAGCTCACAGCAGCTGGTGGATCAGGCCGTCCGCATCGCCAAGAACTATGCCCGCTGTCAGGGTCTGCCGCGCCGGCGCGTCCGCGTCCCCGGTTGGCTGTGGGCCGCCATTGGCGCGGCGGCCATCGGACTGACGTGGCTGCTGTGTACCCTGTTCTGATCTTCCCATGGTTTCAGCGGGCAGCGCCCGTTTGAAATTAGTTTTCCATCATTTTTCTCCTCACTTGGAGCGGACGTGACCCGTCCGCTTCCTTTTTTTGCGCAAAAAACCGCAGGAGGGCTTACCCTCCTGCGGTTTCGTGTCTCAGTGCTTCTTTTTCCGCGTCACGACGATGCCGATGATCGCCGCCACGGCGATGACGCCCAGCAGCACCCACAGCCATGTGAGCCCCGCGCTCTGCTGAGGAACGGCGGCGCTGTCCTGTGCGCCGGTCTGGCTGTCGGCAGAGTCCGGCAGGTCGTCCACGGAGACGGTGCCCTCGTCGATGCCGGTGTCCTCTGCGCCGCCGGCGCCGCCCGTGGTACCGGTGGTGTCGCCGGCCGTGCCGGAGTTGTCCACGTCCACGGTGCCCGTGTCGGCGCCGGAGCCGCCGTTGTTGGGTTTGTTGTCGTCGGGCTTATTGTCGGCGGGCTTATTGTCATCGGGCTTGCTGTCGTCCGGTTTGCTGTCATCGGGCTTGCTGTCGCCCGGCGTGTTGCCGCCGTTGACGTTGCTGTTGTAGTTCACCGTGATGCCGGAGGCGAAGGCCCCCTCCTCCACGGCGGTGATGGTGTCCGGCAGGTCCACCGTTTTCACGTTGGCATTGTCCGTGAACGCGCCCTTGGCGATGGTGTTCACAGGGATACCGGCGATGCTGGCCGGCACGGTGACTGCGGCGTCCTTGCCGAAATAGCCGGTGATGGTGATGGACTCGTCCGCGATGGTGTAGTGCAGCGCACCCTCGGTGTAGACGGTGGCAGCCAGCGCTGTGGCCGTCATGGCCAGCGCCATGAGCAGGGACAGCAGCACGGGGATGAGTTTTTTCATAAGTCGCTCCTTTGCTTTGCGCACAGGGGCATAGTCCGCGCGGACTATGCCCCTGTTTTGGGTTAGGGTCGGAGATGGCGGATCAGCCAAGATCGATGTCGCCGCCGTCCGGTTCTCCGGACGTCGTGATGATATCCTCACCGTTGGTCAGGATGACCTTCATCTCCGGAGTTTCATACTGCTTCTTGTCCATTTTCAGTTACCTCCATTAGTAGTCAGACTGTTGTAGCTGCCGGACAGGATCGTATCGCTGTACACGTACACCATGGCGCCGCTGCTGTCGCGCAGGATCATGTAAGCGCGGCCATACACCGTACGATCCGCAGCCGACACGGTACCATTCAGGACTGTTACGCCCGTCGCGTCAGTGTTGGTTGCCTTCAGGATAAACGTATCATCGGGCTTGGCGCCATTGGCATCCAGCTTCATGGCGTCCAGCGCACCCTCCTGGCCGTACTGGCTGTTGGTACTCACCAGAATGCCCTGCTCGGTGACCGTGTAGCCCTCGGGCACAGAGCGCGTTGCCGTGAAGGAGACTGCGTACTTTGCACCCTGCTGGCTGGCGCTGATCTCCGTCAGTGCGATCACGGGCAGACGATCCACTGTGGTGCCGGCATCAACATATTCAGCCGTCAGGGTCAGATCGCCGCGAGGCGCGATCTTCAGGGTCTCCGTGTAGCCAAGCACGGTGTCGCCGTTCTTCCAGCACTTGAAGACCTTTCCGTCAATGCTCTTCGCTGTTACCGTAGTGATCTTGCCGACTGTAGCCGTGTAAGTTGCCGTCTCGTCATTCGGGTAATTGACGGTTACCGTGTAAGAGCCCGCGCTGAATTCGTACACCGGCTCCACAACGATGATACCCGTCGTGGTAGTGGCCATGGCGGCGCGAATCTCAGCTTCCGTCATGGACCAGCGCACGAAGGTGGCGCCCATCTTGATGGGAGGCTCGGGGAACTGGATCTCCTGCGTATCCGTGTAGCCCTTAGAGCTGATGACCTGCTGCGTGTGGGAGATGAAGACCACCATGGCCTGGTGCTCTTCCTTCTCGGCATACACGGCCTTCAGGGTCGTGGCGCTGCCCATGGAGAAGGTGTAAGTCTTCGAGGTGGAGACCACCTTGCCGGACTCATTGACCCAGTACAGGAAGTTCTCGCTGCCCTTGAACACAACGGTGACCTGCGTGCCAATGGGCATCTTCTCCAGCAGGTAAGAGCGCTGCGTCGCGCCGCCGTTGACCGTGAATTTGGAGGCGGAGACCTCCAGTGCGAACACGCCGCCGCTGATGGGCTCATAGACCGCGATCATGGTGCAGTCAGCGGTGGGCTTGACCTCGCAGGTCAGGTCAGTGCTGTACGGCGTGCCGGTGTACTCGTTGACGAACCAGCCCACGAACTTGTAGCCGCTGATGGCGGACGCCGTGACCGTGGTGCCCTGCGCGTAGGTGATGTTGCTGCCGCCGCCGGCCACATTGGCCACGGGGCTGTCGCTGCCGGTGGTGCGGGACGTCACCTTGACGGTGAACTTGCCGATCTCCACGCCGTAGCGACCCTCACTGTTGGCAGTCGTCACAGGCGTGAAGCCAGGAGCGCAATACTCCTTCTTGACGATGCTGCTGAACTCTCCGCCGGAGATGTTGACATCCTTGGCGGTCACGTCGCGGACCAGAACAGCGTCTGCGCCCTCGGCGCCCAGCACCTTACCGCCGGTAATGTCCAGGCCCACCAGGTTGGTCTGGCTCTTGTCGTTACCGATCTCACGGATAGCGGTGGAATACTTACTCTCCACCACAGCGTTGCCGGAAATGTTGATCTGGACCTGACCGGCGTAGCCGATGTAGGAGTCGATCATGATGGCAGAGCCGTCATAGCTGATGCCGTTGGTCTGGGAATACTGATCGCCGATGACATTGTCGTTGGCAACGCCGCGGACTGTACCGCCGGTGATGTTCAGCGTACCGGACTTGATACCGATGCCGCAGTAGCCCTCCACCAGGCCGCCGGAGATGTTCACCTCGCAGGGCTGGGGCAGATACATAGCAAGCTTCTCAGACTTGACAACTGCGCCGTCATACACGTTGATGTGGGACACGCCTCTGTCAGTGCCGTTCCCCTGGATGGCAGGCATCTTCTTACCGCTCTGCACCATGCCGTAAATATTCAGCTCGGGCGCATAGGTCTTTCCGTCGTCATCCTGGCCCTTGATGAACACCGCAGGATATGTTTGCTCTTCGCTGTCCACAACGATGGTGGAATCCTTGTCGATGGTCACGTTGCCGTTGTAGTTCACGCTCAGCAGAGAGCTGCTGGCCGCCTTGCCGGTGATGTCCACATCCACCAGCGTCAGCTTGCCGTAGGCATAGTTCGTCTTGCCGTCGGGAACATCAATGGTACCGTTCTGGATGGTCACTTCGCCGTAGGTGACAAAGCTACCGGTCACGGTCATCTTGTTCAGGTCGATGGTGATATTCGCGTTGACCTCGATGCTGCTCTCGGCGACATCCGCCAGCAGTCTCACGGTCTGGCCGTCCTGAGCCGCCGCAACGGCCTTGGCCAGCGTCTTGTACGCCTCAACGGAGTTGCCGTCCTTGTCCAGAATCTGGGCGGTCATACCGGCAGCAGCCGTGAAGGAGCCGTCCTCGTTCTTGGTGATACCAGCGCCGGGAGCCGCGAAGCTGGGGGCCTTGCCGTCCACCTTCTTCTCGGGGGAGACGTTGGGGTCGAAGCCGACGAACGTACCGCCGCTGATGGCGACATTCGCACTGCCGTCCACATACGCATCATCGATGCAGTTGAACAGATACTTGCTGCTGCCTTCCCACTTCTGGTGCAGGTCGAAGGTGCCGCCCTTGACAGACAGGGTACCCTCCTGCACCTGGACCACGCTGACGTTGCCGTAGAAGGTGCCGTTTTCGATGGTCAGGTCGCCCTTCACCACGTTGATGGTGTAGCAGTCGTTCTCCTTGGCATCTATGGTGCCGTTGCCGGTGATGGTCACCTTGGCGCCATTTGTGATAGACAGGATGGCGACGCTGGTACCGTCATCGTTCCAAATCGCTTCCGTGTTCTTGATGGTCTTGCCGTTCAGGTCCAGCGTGATGTTCTTGTTGATGGTCAGCTGGGTGTTCTGCTCGACATCCGCCAGCAGGGTGATGGTCTTGCCCTTTGCAGCCAGACGGATCGCATCGGCCAGCGTCTCATACTTCTTGCTGCCGACCTTGGCAACATACTGACCTACCTTGACGCCGTAGGTGCCGTCCGCGTTCTTGGTGGGGATGAAGCCATCGGCGCAATAGGCATCGGGAATACTCTTATTGAACGTACCGCCGGAGACCTCGAAGTTGTCAGAGGTAGCTGGGGTATAACCGTGGAAAATGTTGTCGCCCGACTTCTTGTTGACGAAGTGGCCGCCGGTAACCCGCGTGATAGCGGTATAGCCCTCCACAACACCGGTCATGACAACCTGCGGATAGCCCCATTTAGGTGTCGCGGTCTGGATAAACTCGCCGCCGCTGATGGTGGTATCACCGTACACCAGAATAACTGCGGTATAACCGCTGCTCGGCGCATAATCCAGCGTGAACGTACCGCCGGTGATAGTCAGCTTGGAGCCTTCCTCGCTCTTGACCACGTTCAGACCGCCGGTGTAGGTACCGCTGGTGATGGTCAGGGTGCCGTAGTTGTCGATCATGGAGGAGCCATTGTTGCCCGCCGTGGCGGTGACATCCGTCAGCGTCAGGTTGGCATTGCTGCCCTTCGTGACCTCGATGTTGTAGTAGCCGGTGCCGCCCACAACATTACCGTTCTTCACGGTGACAGTGCCGCTCTGCACGGAGATCGTGGCCTTGCCGGCGTTGGTGTTGGTCAGGGTCTTGCCGCCCAGATCGAGGGTGATGCTCTTGTTGATGACCACGTCCTCAGTGGCGTCAGCCAGCAGGGTCACGGTCTGGCCGTCCTCAGCCGCGTTGATGGCCTCGGCCAGAGACTGGTACTTGGAATCGCCCACAGAAGCCACAGCCAGCGCATCGATCTGCGCCTGCGTCACGCTGGAGCCAGCCATGATACGCACCTTGGACAGGTCGCCGGTGACGTAGTTCAGGTCATCTTCCAGCATGATCAGGCTGTTGTCGCGGGCAGCAGTCATGCCCTCCATGAGAACGCCGCCCTTGCCGTCCTTCTCCGCATAGATAGGATAGGTGTCGTTGCTGTTCTTCTGCTTGTTCCAGGAGTTGTCGTAGATCTTCAGGCCGCCGGAGTAGCCGTTGTAATCCAGCGGGTTGTTGTAGCAGGCGATGATGGGGCAGTTGACCTCCTCGCCCGCCACCTTCACAACGGTGTTGGAGTAGCAGCCGCTGATGACCTGAGAGGGATACAGCGGGACAGGCGTGATACCGGCCGCGCCGCCGCCCCAGTAGGTATACTCCGCGCTGACGACACCTTCCACATAGCAGTTGGTGTAAGCACCGCCGTCCTGTGCATTGCCGACGATACCGCCAGCCCAGCATTCAGCCGTAACATCGCCGTAGACGGAGCAGTCGGTAACGGTGAAGCCACCGGAACCGGCGATGCCGCCCACCTGCATGGTGGTCGTGCTGCCAACGTTGCCCTTAAAGGTGCAGTTGGTGATGGTGGCGTAGCCGTGGCCCACGATGCCGCCCACGTAGTTGCAGCCGTAGCTCGTAACGCTGCCTTCCACCGTCAGGTTCTTGATGGTGCCCGTATAGACCTTGCCGAAGAAGCCCACGCCATTCTTCTTGTACTCAACGACCTTCAGGCCGGTAACGGCGTGGTTCTGGCCGTCAAACGTGCCCTTGAAGGGCATAGCCGGGTTATTCTTGTCTCCATAGACACCGATCGGCGTCCACAGTTCGTCCTTCAGGTCGATGTTGTTGGCCAGCTTCACGGTCTTGCCCGCGAAGTTGTTGCCCGCGTTGACCTTCTTGGCGAAGTAGAACAGGCCCTCGGCGGTGGAGATGGTCACGTTGCCGTTCTCGTCCTCCACATAGCCGTCAGCGCCTTCCTTCACGCCGTAGGTGCCGTTCTCATTCTTGGTGGGGATGAAGCCGTCAGCGCACAGGGACTTGTCCACCGCGCTGGAGAACGTACCGCCGGAGACGGCAACCTTGGCAGCCTGCGTGAAGCTGCTCTCGGTCTTGTTTGTATTATCCCAATCGTAGGCCTTGACCGCAGCGTTGCTGCCCTTGGCCGTGAACTTACCGTCCTTGACCGTGATCTCGGACAGGCCCTTGTAGCCGGTGCGGTTCACGATGGAGATCGCCGCGCCGTCCTCGATGGCGCCGTCGTTCCCGGTCTTTTCAATGCCGTCACCGGATACGGTGATGGCCGTGCCAGCGCCGGTGACGTTCAGGCTGCCGGAGCAGACCTGCACGCCCATGGTCTTGGCGTTAATCTTGCTGTTTTCGACGGTCAGCGTGCCGGAGCTGGGGAAGTAGATGCCGAAGCCGTTGGGCACGTTCAGCGTGCTGTTCTTCAGCGTCACGGTATCGTTGGTGTTGTTGCCGTTGGTCTCGATGCCGCTGCGGGCGCTGGTCTCCATCACGACGTCCTCGAACACCAGACCGGAATTGTCATACTTGATGGTGCCGCCCATGGCGGAGGGGATCAGACCCACCAGCTGGCTGCTGACCACCTTGCCGTTCTTCACGGTCAGCGTCACATCGGGGTAGTTGATCTCGAAAGCCGCGCTGTTTGCATCCTTGCCGGTGCAGGTCCAGGTGTGGTCAGCCAGATCCACCGTGCGGTTGATGCTGCCGGAGGGGAATGCTGAACCGGTGGTATAATCGCGCAGCAAGACGATATCCTTGCCGCTGGCCGTCTGCGCCTTGAACGCCTCGTCCATGGTGTAGTAGGAGGTGTCGCCGACCTTGGCCAGATAGGCTTTCGCCACGCCGAAAGTGCCGTCGCCGTTTGGAGTAACGCCGGAATTCTCCACCACGTACTTGCTGGGGTCTTTGGAGAATGTACCGCCGGTGACAGCGATAGTCGCCTTAGCGGGGTCTTCGATAGGAATCAAGCCATTGCCGTAGGTATAGGTGCCCAGCGTACCAGTGACGGTGCCGCCGGTGATACTGACCTTGGCCACCTTGCCCTCGGCCTTGTCGTAACTCACGGACGCCACATTATCGTTGACGGTGCCGCCGCTGATCGTCAGGGTGCTGTTGTGACCGCCGCTGTACGTCCAGGCCGCCACAGTGCCGTTGACCGTGCCGCCCTTGATGGCAGCTCTGTGCCAGTTCTCCACCGCGTAGCTGTTGGCGGAATTCAGCGTACCGCCGTTCAGGAACAGATCGCCGCTATCGACCTTGATCACGATGAAGTTATCCTGAGTAAACGTGCCGCCCTTGATATTCAGTCCGGGATACTTGGCGATGCTGTCATCGCCCACGCGCACCAGGGACGCGCCCTTCCCGCTGTTGTTGCCGCTGTTGTTCGTGACCTTGCCGCTCTCGAAGGTGAGCCAGCCGGCTCCCTGAATGTCGATGACATAGTGGGAGCTGACGCCGGAGTTCTCCGCGGTATCCTCACGCATGATGGTACCGGTCTTCGCCGCGCTGCTGTCCTTGACGGTGACGCGGTTCGTAACGGTCAGCGCGGGCGCGGCCTTCTCGGTGCCGCCGTTGAGGGTGTGACCGTTCAGGTCGAGGGTCAGATAAGGGGTGGAAATGGTGACGTTCTCCCTGGTATCCGCCAGCATCGTCACGGTATCATTGCGCTTTGCAGCGTCAATAGCCGCCTGCAGGGAGTCGAACTTTTTCTCGCCCACAGCCGCGACGTAGGTGGTCTTGGCAGGAAGCGTAACAGTCACATTACCATCGACATCAACCGTGATGCCGGATGCATCCGCCACAGCCGCGCTGGGAGCGGTATAGCCAGTCATCTGGTCGCCGCCAGTGCTGATCTTAACGCTGTTGCCATCGGTCTCGGCCGTGTGGATCGTGCTGATACGGTCCCCGACTGCGATGGCCGCGCCAGCGGCACCGTCATAAGCCACGTTGACATTCACGGGGACGTTAGCCGCAGTGGTGTTGCCGGAGATAACGATATCCGTGTCCTTCACGTTCAGCAGCTTGGCCATATAGCAGCTGCTGTTAGCGGCGTCAATACCGCTGAAGTTGTTGTTGACAATATTGGTTCCCTTGTTCACCGTGGACTGCACCAGCATACCGCGGTACACGTTCTCAAACGTGTTCTCGGAAACATCGATCTTGCCGCCCTTCAGATAGTGGATAGCGTATCCGCCGCCATCCTGCGTTATGTTGGTGAAAGAGCAGCCGTGCACCACGGTGGAGGCCGTCTCAATATCATTGTAGACAGCCACAGCCACGCCGTCAAAGGAGCAGTCCAGCAGTTTGACGTCGCCCTCGTTTTCGAACTGGAACTCCGCCAGATTCGCAGCCGTGCCGGAGCCTGCCCAACCGCTGTTGGCGCAGACGGTAAACGCAGTCGCTTCATAGACGAACTTCACGTTCTTGATGGTCACGTTCTGCGTCAGTCCGCTGAACAGCTGATACTGCGCATATTTGGCGTTCACACGGTTCGGCGTGTTGCCGGTGGCCTTGACGTTGTTCACCGTGCAGGCGTGGCCATCTCTGGTGTCAAAGCAGCCGCTGGCAGGAGACCACTTGACGGTAACGCCGTTGCCATCGTAGTTGTAGCCGCTGTCCACAACCGCCTTGATAAACGCATCAAGATCCATGGTGGTCTCGGCAACCGTTTCCTTGACCTCGTAAACGGTCTCAAGCACGCCAGCCGTGTTCTCCTGCTTCACCGTGACAGGCTTACCGGTGTCCTCAGCGACCTTGGTAGTTTCCACCTGATACAGCGCGGAGCCGGTGGTGCCATCGGCCGCAAGGCCGGTCACCGTGTTCGTGCCGCTCAGTGTCACATCAAAGGCCTGCGTGCTGTTCTTGATGTTCAGGAACGCCTTGCCCGCCTTGCCGGAGTTGACTGTGCAGCCGTTCACTTCGACAGTGCGCGCGTCCGTGCTGGGTTGCTCCACATAGACATTGACGCCCTTACCGGAGATGTTGAACGTGCAGCCTTCAAGGGTCATGGCCTTGGTGGAATAATCCCACAGAGCATAGTCGCCCACCGGCGCATTAAAGGTAGAGTCCTCAAACTTCGCGGTCTCATAGCCCCAATACGCCGTCTTGCCTACGAGCGTGCACTTCTTCACCACGGTGTTGCTGATACGGATGAAGCCGCGATAATCCGCGCCGTCGCTCTTCAGCGTCATGTTCTGGAAGGTGATGGTCTCACAGCCATCAAAGCTGCAATCGCCATTTCCCTCACTTTTGACGTCCTTGCTCAGGTCGCCAATGATCCATACGGTCTTATCACCCGCGCCCACGAAGGTCAAAGACTTCTTGGGAGAGGTGTTGCCGTAAGTGGTAAACTTACCCTCGCCCAGCGTGATGGTGTCACCATCGTTGGCCGCAGTGATAGCTGCCACCAGTTCCTCGCTGGTGCTGACCACGTTGCTGGCCACGGGCATCACCGCATCCCCATCATCCTGCGGGTCTGCGGAATCGTTTCCGTTCACAGAATCGGTAGGATCAGCGCTGCCCTCAGCACCGGTGGTATCGGCGTCGCCCTCAGCACCGGTGGTATCATCCGCCGTGCCGCCGTTCGCGCTGTCTCCGACCTGCAAGTCATCGGTGTTACCGCTGCTGTTGTCGTCGTCGGACACGCCCGTTCCGTTCTCGGAGACGCTCGCGCCCTGGGTGTCGACGTCGTCCGCCATCGTAGCGTACGCCGCCGTCGGCAGCAGAGACAGCATCATTACCAGCGAAAGCAGTAATGATGCCACTCTTTTGCCCATTCTCGTTTTGTTCATGTTCCCCCATCCTTTCATGTGATTTTGGGTCTGTCTGCGGAATCATGCTGTGCGCTGTCCGCACCGTGCCCACGGCACTGCACCGGCGAGTCCGCACCCTCTGCGGATCAATGGCAGGCTCCGCCGCGCGGGACGCCGTCCCATGCGGAAAAGCCATCGTTTCAACTGGGTTGAAACGGGAAAAGGGTACCCTTTTCTGCCGGTATCTCCCTCCAATGCAGGCGCCCCTTGCACCTGCGCGGGCCGGAAAATCGTCCCTTTGCGGGGTGATTTCCCTTTTCTGGATATACACGGGATAGCATAGCACCATTTCGACAAACAATCAACTTTATTTCCGCACAAAATTTTCCGTTTTTTTCTATTTATTATCGACAAAACTCGGAGCATCGTGGGTCAAAGGCTGTCCCTCCGCACATTTCCGGTAATTTTCTGCCGCCTGTGACCGGCTGCGCGGGTATCAGCCGCAAAAGCGGAGCCACCGGCGCAAAAAAAAGAAGCCATGACAACGTCATGGCTTCTTTTGGCAGGGGCAGAAAGGCTCGAACTCTCGACACGCGGTTTTGGAGACCGCTGCTCTACCAACTGAGCTATACCCCTGTGTGGTGGGCCTTCGGGGACTCGAACCCGGGACCGGACGGTTATGAGCCGTCTGCTCTAACCAACTGAGCTAAAGGCCCAAGTCTACGCGGCTGACCTGAATAAGAAATGAGCCGCCACCTTACGGATGGCGGCTCACCCTTTGGCTCCCCCTGTTGGGCTCGAACCAACAACCCTTCGGTTAACAGCCGAATGCTCTACCATTGAGCTAAGGAGGAGTGTTGGCGCTACCTATCTTCCCAGGCCGTCTCCAGCCAAGTATTGTCAGCAGAAGCGAGCTTAACTTCCGTGTTCGGGATGGGAACGGGTGGACCCTCGCCCTAATCAGCACCAACTTCCTATTTCACTTGTACCCTGAAAACCGAACAAAGAAGTCAGATGGGAGAAGGCTTAGATTGCCTGCATTATTGTAGGTCAAGCCCTCGGGCTATTAGTACCGGTCAGCTGCATACATTACTGTACTTCCACCTCCGGCCTATCAACCAGATCGTCTTTCTGGGCCCTTACTCCATAAAGGATGAGAGATCTCATCTTAGGGAGAGTTTCACGCTTAGATGCTTTCAGCGTTTATCTCGTCCGTACATAGCTACCCAGCTATGCCCTTGGCAGGACAACTGGTGCACCAGAGGTACGTCCATCCCGGTCCTCTCGTACTAAGGACAGCTCCCTTCAAATCTCTTACGCCCGCAACAGATAGGGACCGAACTGTCTCACGACGTTCTGAACCCAGCTCG
>OIXQ01000697.1_pt1 | contig 14433 bp, 8 predicted proteins | sample 1587791 | NCBI WGS metagenome assembly OIXQ01 (sample SAMN03283273) | human gut metagenome | biome: human-associated habitat; material: feces | host: Homo sapiens | place: Peru | collected 2012
CAAGTTTGTATAGAATGTATGATATAGCTATCTATTAATATAATACAGGCTGCGTTCTTTGTTCGATAACTCCATGTTTTGAAAAATAGTGTTTAATCTATTAACTATTCTTTCATAACATGGCAAATCGAATCTATAAATTGCATCTTCAGTATTTATCAGTATAGATTTATCATTACTAATCCAAAAGAACGTTCCTGCAGGCTTTGGAAAGAATTTTTGAATAATACATGTCCAACTATTTGTGTCCCATATTCGCATCTCTGATTCCATCGTTCCACCTCCACTTATAAGATGTTTACTATCATTGCTGAATTTGCAGTAATAAACCATAGATTTGCTATCTGAATTTTCAAATATTTTTTCACCGTTATTCGCTCCCCAAACTCTGATGGAATATCTTTCAGATGTCGCAATGAAATTTCCGTTTAACGAAAAGTCAAGTTCTGATAACGATGATGTTTTTTGTTGTAAAGAGAATAAAGAATCTCCTTCTAAACTTATTATTCCTACATTATAGTTTTTATCTACAATTGCCGCTTTACTATTTTTGTTGTCGTAATACAAAATTCTTTTATCTAAAAATGGTATAATTGTGTTCTTCGTCATATCGTACGCATACGTGTGGGTGTTTCCTGTGACATATGCATGGAAATCATCTATGACGGCGCTCCTGTACCACCAAATAAAATCAGAAGCTATTTTTGAATCTTTAATATTAATAGAATCAACAAGACGCCCTGATTCCACATTCCACTTTCTTATGTAATTATCGGTACAGACTCTAATAAAACACGTCTCATTGTCTGTGAAAATAGGGCTTGTACCTAAACCTTTGTACGTTGTACGTCTCACTTTATTCATGTTGAGGTTGTATATGTCATATTTGTATCCATCCCCATATATAATTATTGTAGAATCTTTATTAGGTATCCATTCTACTATATGTCCACATTTTGATATTATTTTTCTATAATTATTTTCTTTTGAATGAGTTTTCAAAGTCCAAAGCCGGACCGTGTTGTCTGCAGAACTTGAAACCATGTATCTACCGTTTGAGGAAATATCAGCGTCTGTAGTCAACCTATTATGTCCCTTAAATTCTTTTATTAAAGTTCCATCTTTATGATTCCAAAAATAAATATTCTTGAATCCTGTGCTAATAACGAATTTCCCTGTTGGTTCAAATTTTACGGATGTAACATAGTCTTCAATATCATTAAATACGGATAATAATTTTCCAGTTTGTACATGCCATACTTTGGCTGTGTTGTCAGTTGAAGCCGTGACTACATAGTCTCCTGTTGGTGAGAATGCTATACCCCTAACCTCACGTTCATGTGCCAAGATTCTTTTACGTAATTTTCCTTGCTCATTTAAAAACCATAGATAATATTTACTATTTCCTATATTACCTTCTTTTATTACCATTATTACGCTGTTATCTGTTGGACTAAACTTTCCCATTATACATCTACAGTCTTCATTCTCTAAAAACACACATTCTTTTCTCTTTTTTCTAAGATAGTATAAATATGCACATCTATCTTTAACATAGAATACTATATCGCCATTTTTATTATATACTGCATTTTCCCCCCATTTGTCTATTACTCTTGTTTTCCTTCCAGTTTTAAGGCTAAAAGAGGTCAATTCATTTCCACTAATGAGTATTTCCTTTCCATTGGGATTAAAATCTATATTATGCCCGTCTAATGATGTAATGGAGTCTATGGTGCAAACAATTTCTCCAGAGTTGGTTTTTCGAATTAATACTTTTGAATCATTATCTCTTGATGCAACTAAATCTGCATTAGGCGAGAAACATACCTTTTGGACAGATTTTGTGTGTTCTTTAAATATAGCTATCTGCTTATATGGACAATTCAAACTATCTTCTGCTGCATACAATACTTTTTCTATTTCAGGTTTTATCAGTGCATCATCCTCCCCATGTATTATCAAGTCTCTGCATAAACGCAGTGCCATATAAATGTCTCCATTATGTATTAAATCCATAGCCTCATTGAGAACATAACGACTCCTATTTTGAATCATTAATTTATTTGATTCTGCCAATTGGGTATTTTTAAATTGAATATAGATAGATATACATATCAATGATAAAATCAGAAACAGTAAAGTTATCCCTATTTTTACATGCTTGTTTCTACGTTCTCTTTGAAATCTTTGCCATAGGGTGTCGAAATTCAAATCAAACATTCGTGCAGCAACCTTTACAGCTGCTGCATCTCGTCCATTTTCACTAATATTGATTCCTAATAATTCGCGCTCGCCAGCAAGAGTTTTTAAAGATGCAGGAAAACATTCATTCTCAATATCCTTTGCATATGGTTCTCCCTCAACAATGAACGGAATTATATACTCTTCTCGCCCAGTGTCAATAAAGTTTTGTACCTCCTTACATACCCATTCACTTTTTGCAGCACGAGGTGAGCAGATTACAATAAGAAACTTTGAAGAATCAAGACCTGCTTTGATTGCTTTTGCAAGAACTCCACCACTTAAATCGGTTGTGTCTTTGAATATATGACGTGGACATTCATAAAACTCCAAATCTGGATTTTTTTTACGTATTTCAGTTGGAAGTTTATAATGTTCCAGTTTCTTTTGAAGCCATTTAGCCCATGCTTCATCCTCACGTTTGTAAGAAATGAAAGCAATATTGGTGTATTTTTTTTGAATCATACAAAATAACTATAGCATTGCGAATCTTCTTTATTTGCTTAATCTCCTATTTTAGAATCCAATTTTTCTAACTATGCTCACTTTCTTCAATAAGCTTATGCACACGATTAATATGGTTGTTGGTTGCTATTCCATCATAATGCAACATATCTTCATAAATCCCCAAGGCTTCATGTAGGTCTTTTTTTATCCCATATAATCCCTTCTCATAAATATTTGCTAATATAAACTGCATAGAGGGTGTTCCCCCATTGTATATTGCCTTCTCTAGCAAATCTACTTTAGCCTGTCCCCAAGCATAATTAGATAAATCCATTGCTTGCTCGTAATTAATTGAAGATACTATTCGTGCGAATATATTCTTTTCATTTCGCTTCATAAAAAGCAAACGCTTGGAATCTTCACCAAATTCAGATATTGGAACGGCTATATTTTGAACTGTAGAGTCATTTATGATTAAACAAACATAGCACATACTCAGTAAATCTTTGATAGTACTTACTATATCTGTATCTTTTACTTTATCAACACACAATGACTTGATTCTAAATCCATAATTAATAGCCTCTTCTACAAGACTATTATGCTCCTTTATTCTGTCACTTGTATATATAGAGCATATAGAGAGACGTTTTTCAAACTCTTGTAACTTTTTGTCAATCTCTTCTATAGACATGTTGTCTAAGTCTATAGTTTCATACGAACGATTCTTTTCTTCTTTGATGTATTTTACTTCTTCCTGTACCCAATTGGATTCCTTCGCATTCTTGCTATCACAAAGAATGAACCTGTGTCTGCTATCAATTTCTCGTTTTATTAGCGCATCTACCTCTGTGTCATCTTCAAGACATTTTAAGAAGAACATTATTGGGCGAATGTTTCTCTTTTCAAGTAAATTTCTTACTTGAATAACTTTGTCATAATCTTTATGTGAATGGGAAAGAAATACCCAAACATCTTCGTTGATTATATCAAAATCCATATTACAACCTAGTTATATTGTATATCGGTATTCTTTCGAGTCCAGGAGCATTTCCATCTTTTATTGTTGGTCTACCCATACGAGTAGCTAACCAAAGATACCTGTCTATATATGCTTTTGACACCTTATACTTTAACGGATGAATCCATGAACCAAGATTGATACAACTATCATTTTTAAGAGATGCTTTCACGAAATCTTCTAATGGATGTCCAGTCACTTCATCCATCGGTGTAGACATGAATTTATCAACATCTATGCGATTGTTTGTAAAGCAATCAGTAGCTTCCGCTGTTTGATAAGATATGTCGTTCCAAAACTTTTCTTGAAAAACATCGTCAGTGGCATAACGCTCTATCTCGTCAGGGTCAGAATACATCTTAATCATATCGTCAATCATTTGCTTGCGTTCATCTTCCTCCAATGTTTTTGGAACGCTTAATTCAAAGTTGGCTCGAAGGTTTTCAAGCATTTGTTGCTTCATGTCCTCTGTACTGTGTCGCATAAGATTGGCTATCATCTTCAATTGTTTCACCTGTGCCAGACATTCTGGTCCCATAGTGTCAGGACGAGTGTTGGAAAGGTATCTTGCCAAACGCTTATGTTGAGCCTCTGTTATATTGACAAGGTATTGTTGTGGTGTCGTCTCATAGAATTGTTGTTTAATGGGATTATAAACTTTCACCCTGATTTTCTTGGTGTTATCATAATTGATATTTGCCACCATTATCATTTCTGCTATTGTCCACCAAGATTTAGTGTAGTCTATTTCACCATTGTCGTTACGACTCTCATACACCCACACTTCATCGACCTCTCGAATATGGTCTTCCAATAAGCCGACAAGCATCCATCTGCGCATAGGAGTATGCGCTTCATCAGCGCCACATAATGAAGCCGGAGGTAAAACCTTCAGTTCATAGTCACCATCACATCCAAGTCTATGACGTTCTTTTTCCGATTGAATATCAGGACCTGTAATTATAGATTTAAACTTCTCTACTTCTTCACTGTGACAGTTGCGATAACTAATCATTACTGAAGTTTTTTCATATTTCTTCCTTCTGCGTATCTCTAATGAGGCACCAAGCATTTCTTCCATTTCCTTTTGATATTTAAGGAAATCATTAATCATATCTTCAGGAATGCGACTATATGTGTCTTCTTTCAGAGATTGTTCAATTTGTTCTGGTAACTCTTTCAAGATATGCTTAATAGTATATCTTTCACCATCTTTCTGAGGGAAGACACCTCTTAAAGGTGTAATGTTTAATGGTAGATTATTCTCGCTCACTACAATCACATGATTGAGAATATTAATTTGTGCTGTCAATGCAGGATAAACGCCACCGTCATTTACGTCTGATGGTATTGTACAATCTACTACGACAATATCTGATACATGTACTGCATAAAGAAATTGTTGCTGTTGTAATGGATTAACATCTTTCTTTATAGTCACAAGTTCAAACTCTAAATTATATTTATTAGCAATATCCTTAATACCTTCTGCTAAAGGAGTACTGCTGCGGAATTCCGGGATGAAAAATATTAATGATTTCATACGCTTTCTTTATTAAGATATTGATTGAATGTACCTAATACTGCTTGCAAAGGATTGTAGGACTGATTAATTTGACAATCAATCTTTATGAGCTGCCAATCGAGAGGAACTTCTTTTGTTAGTTCTTTGTCAGGTAGCCAGTGCCAATACTCACAATTGACTCTCTGATTCTTTTCAGTATATGACTTATCTCCTACATTTATAATACGCTCAATCTTTATTGGAAGTTCTTTTGTGTAGAACCTTAAATGAATAACACCTGTGAAATTTCTATCTAAACTGATGGAAAGATTGCAATTTTCTTCGATTTCTTTTTCCATTGCACTATATAAAACTTTTTCTACTGTTTCTAATTCATTTATTTCTTCATCTATTTCTTTTGTTTCATAAGGCGGTTCGTTGTTTAACTGACAAGACATATAACATGGGCTATACTTGCTGGTTACTTTCAATTCTAAATTACCATTGAGTTGCTTGCGTAATAAATCATATGTTTTCTCGCTATTTGCGTGATCGTATTTAACAATGCTATGTTGTATAGTCACGACTTCCTTTATAATAGACGGGATATTTTTGTTTCCCAAAATATATAGTAAATCGCAACCAAGACCATAAAAGGGAATAATTGGCTTTTCGTATTCTTTGGCATGTTCTATTTCTTGCACAAAAACATCACTGTCCGATTTTATCTTGTCACCAATACCTTCAAATAAAACCATTATTATGTTGTAAGAGTTTCTGATACCATCATCCAATTGTTTTGGCCATTCACCTCCACGCACAGTTTCAACATCTAAAAACACTTTGAGATGGTATTTGTGTACTAAAATAGATCGTATGAGTTCCGCCCATACACTTCCTCCATCACGTTTATAACTTATAAAAACATCGTATTTCATTAGTTTCTTATTTATTAGTAAGATATAACGATTCTAATTCTTTTACAACGTAAAATGGTATAATCTCTTGTGTTATATCTTGTGATGTTATTGTTATATTTGTCAATTCTTTAGTATACACTGAAATGCCTACAACTTTTTGAGGGTATATCTGTAAATTTGAAAGAAGTATATCAAAATAAGGATCTATTGGTTTCGAGATATCCCAAATAGACCATTTTACTATCACATACCCATTTTTTGTTATGATGCCAGGTATTCCCTCATTTAATAATTGATTATTACCATCGAACCTTTTTATACTTTGTATAGTCCCATCTGTATTATATTTGAATAGTTCACTTCCAATTACAGTCTTGTCATCTTTTAGAAAAATACGCGACTGTAATAAAATAGAAGCCTTATCATAATTATTTTTAATTAAGGCCCACCCTTGTTTTGTGCAAACAGGTTCTTCATTTAATCCAAAATAAGATATCAATACGGCTCTTCCAAAATGGTCATACTTTGTGATAACTTTATGGTATTTATTTTCACAATTTGTAGCTTTAGCCTTTTTGTCAAAGAAACTCATTTCTGTTATATTGCCAAAAACATCATATTTCTTTTTTACAATGGCATAATTATCATTATCTATATATGTTCTTTGCTTATTCGATTTCCAAAAACTTTCTTCTATGCAATTATCATAAATATCATACTTATTTCTTTTTATGCAATAAGCACCGTTACGATAATAATGAGAACCTTGAGATGAGAATGTTTCTGCTTCAACTAATAAATCTCGACTATCATATTTAAATATAATGACTGCTGCTCCAAGGGCATCTGTTAATTGATGATTCTCATTATAGTATGAAGTTTTAATAATGTTTCCTCGATAATCAAATTTATACTCAAAAGAAGAAATACCCATTTTGATTTTACAGGGACTATTTTTCATATTATAATATGATACACTCACAGGCTCTTTTCTTTCGTTTAATATTAATTTTCTAACAGCAAATGAATCGGCATTGTTTACCAAATTCCCTTCAATTGCATCATAACAAAAAGCATATTCAATGTTCCTATTTTTTTTGTATTTTACGACACTAACCCCATGCCAAACATTAGCAGCATTACCATTTTTGTCTTTATATATGATTGTGTATGTCCTATCATTAGCATATATTATTGAATCTGTTGCATATTCGCCAAAGATATCTGTGCTATTTTCTATTCTGTTACACAATCTATTGGATTGGTCGAAATATTTTGTAGAAACTCTTCTTCCTTTGTGGTCGTAAAGATACCTGACAATAGAGAAGCCATATTTATTGGTACAAAGCTTCATACTATTATCAAAATATTCCTCTTTTATGATAGCCCCTTCATTGTTATAGGTACATCGAACAGCATGACTGTTGCAGTTCTTTGTTATTATTGCCTCTTTCTGTTTTCCGTAATCCGAATATGTTACATAGCTATTTCCCTCATCATCAATAGAATAATCGGCAGTTTTAATAGCATATCCGTTATTTCCAATAATTAAATCATCTTTAGCATCAAAAAACTCTACAGATGTTATATTACCAACATCGTCATATTTTGTTCTTTGTGAACAGTATCCTTCTTTATTAAAACAAGGATTATTGTTAGTATTATAGCATTTTGCATATGTACAATTTCCGTATTTATCATATTTCTTTTGTATTTTGTGCACTCCTATGATTTTAGAAATACATGGTTCCCCATTATCGTTTACATAGGATTCTTCACATAAGTTTCCGTGGAAGTCATAATCATACTTTGCAATCGCATAACCATTAGAGCCGTTTCTTAGATTTCTATTGGTATCATAAAATGAAGTTTCAATACAATATCCTTTTTTATTATATTTCTTTTTCCATAAATGGCATTTTGTTTTTTTATGAGTTGTACGTAGCCTATTTTGGTCAAAATATTCAACTTGCGAAATGTTTCCATCAGTATAAGTAGCCCTTTCAATTGCATAACCATCAATACCGTTTTTAAGTTGCTTATTGTGGTCAAGAAGTTTTGTACAAATTACATTATCATTCTTATCATAAGTTGTATTGCTGATATTATACCCCAAATCGTTTATTATACTATTTCCGTTGTTAAAAATTTCATCAGTAATAAGATCTCCTTTATATTTGTAATCCACGCACATAATTCCATTATCGGAATAAGCAACCTCACCATTTTCGCCGATATTCTCTATACGAATAATTCTCTTTCTTTTATCTCTTTTTATGATTAATCCATAAATTCCAATAGCATTCTTTGTTTTACTGTTCTTTAAATTGTATGAATTTGAAGAATGAAAGGTGATTTTCTCATTTTGTCCATTTGCATTCAAATCAAAACATAGCATTTTAATATTTGATTTTTCTCTTTTCGTATCAGTATTTTGAAAATCTGAATCAGAGAATCTGTTAGTAGTATAAATTTCTGCAAGTAGTTTATTCTGTCGTCTTATATATCTCCATTCTTTTTTTTGAATACCCATTTTATCTGAGAAAGAAATACCAATTAATTGTCTGTTATCATTATATATAAGCTTGATAATAGGAAATTGGTTTTTTAGAAAACTATCATCAGAAAGCATTACAGGCATATCTGTATCATCGATTGGGACTCCTTTAGAATTGACACGTATTACCTCCGATAGAGTTCTTTGCTTATCAAAGAAATGTAGCCTCTTATATATGAACTTATATGATACGTGTCTATTGCTAATGTCCGATACACAACGAATGCCTAATGGTTTTCCATTTACCTCAGTAAAATCTGCATAAAATATGTTTTCTGGTTTTTCTATATAAAAGACACATGAAATTAAAAACAAAAGGGTTGTTATAAAGGCTATTGTTATATTCCTTATCTTTTTTCTTCGCCTTTCATGCCTTTGCCATAGCTCATCAAATCGAATCTCAAACATGGTTGCAATAACGTCAACCAAAGCATGCATTTTGCCTTCTTTTCTATGAACATCAATACCTCTAATTTCCTCTTCTTTAGAGAGTTCTTGTAATGCTTTAGGAAAGCATTCTTCTTTGGGATTTGGAGAGTGAGGAGTTCCTGAAACAATGAAAGGGATAATTTTATCTCCTTTACCTTGGGCAATAAATGTTTGAACCTCATCATTTACCCAAAAGGCATTTGCTGATTCTGGCGAACATATTACAATAAGATATTTGGATTCACTGAGTTCTGTATGAAGTGCCTTTCTCAGTTTTGTTCCACTCAAATCCTGTTTGTACCAAAATACTGGTCGGATTTTTTTAGGTAAGTTAGGATGCTCTTTACACAATTCTGTTGGGATATGGCAATATTCCAACTTTTTGTGCAACCATTTCGCCCATTTTTCATCAGAGCCGCAATAACTTATAAAAGCGTAATATGGAGGTTCGTATTTTCTCATAAATAACAATATCAATTTGAATTTTTCATAGAAACCAATATCGTGTTGTAGTCATACTTTATTGTATCTCTCAGTTCTTCGTTGGCGAGCAGTTCTTCGTAAAGTACCATACAAGCATGTGTCTTCTGTAGATAGTGTTTGTCGTTACTTGTGGCATTTTCCAATATGCGATAACCAAGCAGACGGTTGGAGGCATCCCAACGCATATGTTCGCACTTGGCAAGATTTTCAAATAAGGTGCGGTATTCACCTGTTGGCACATTGTTCTCTCTCTCGTATTCCGCAATCTGTGCAAGAATGAATTCATGTGATTTTTTGAAATTCTCATTGCGTTCTCGTGCTTCTTTCATTCTTATTAAGAGCTTCTGCATGACGAAATCGATGCAACCAAAGAGTATTTCCAAACGTTCTTTAGATATACATTTATAGCCCGTGTCTTTACAGTAACTACATGCTCCCGCCAAATGAAGTTTTGTCTGGATATGCCAAGCGTTTGACATATCTTGTGCTTCCTTTTGTGTCAATTCGTTTTTATTCCACAGTCCTTTAGCAACGTTCTGCTTCTTGCCCTTACGCCTAAGGTTCCATTCATCATCCATGTTTGCTTCACAATCGTATTCTTTATCTGTACCTAACAGATTTGATGTCTTTTGGTATTCAAAGTAGAACTCTTTCGCTTTGTTAAGTATTTCCTCGTCAATAATATTCTTATACGTAAAAAGTTGTTTCTTTGAACCAAATGGAATAAGGGAGAACTCATATAGATTTCCTTCCTTGTCTTTTTTACCACACTCATTATAAAACTTAGCTATTTCTTGAGCTTTTTTGTATTCTCTGTTATCATTGATACCAATGAAGATAGCCAGTTTCTCTGAGTTTGAACGGTATTTATATGCTAAATTAAGAAGGGTAATACCTATCGAAAGATTTTCTTTTTCATTGTCGGTACATATAACAATGTAATCTACACTGCTTATAAGTTCTTTGACCACATTTCTATTGTTTTCTATTGTACCTTCGTGGAATAAGATTGTATGCACCCCATCTTTGTTTACTTTTTCTTCCAACCCAGCACAGTGGAGATACAGACTATTTTCAAGTTGCTTTGCTTTGGGATCTATGATATCACAGTGGAAAGGATTTTCTTTCGAGTCTTTGCCAACAAACGAACTGAATTCATATAAGAAGCGGAATATTTCAAAACCTGTTTCTCCAAACCCAATAATCATACTTCTAAAAGGCTTGGTGGCTACAGCCGTCTTGGTGTCAGGTTTAACAAACGATACAGGCTGATATTCAACTTTTTTCTTCAATTCAATCACAGCTAAACTGGCAGAGTCGATAAAACGTAGGTTGAGATTAGCAAAGCTGTCCGTAATGCTGTCGTGATTTGCACGACAATATATGCGATACTTTTCATTGTCCGAATAACGCTTGCTTAGTGCCACTGCCGTATTAATGTTGTTCTCTTCGTTAGGTGAGAGACAGAAAAAATGCGTTTTTTTATAGGCATTTCTCTGTATATATCGGTGAAGCGTATTCAGCCCGACAGTTTCTTTCCATTCATTTTCGTTGATACCGATGCTTACACTTTTCCTGCTATATGTTAGGTAAGCACCTATTTCCGTCAATTGCTCTATCGTCTCGTTCCGGTTGTCTGCAAAGCTGAGTATGTGCGAGAATGAAAAACGCTCCAAGTGACTTTCTTCCATTGGTGTCTTCACGAATATGATTTGATAGTCTTTCGATTTTCTTGTACGATGTATATCCTTGGCTAAGGATATACTCTCTTGGCTCAAGTCGAAAAATACGAAGAGTTCTTTCTTTTTGCTCCAAGGCCAACGCATAAATACATATGACTTTAAGCGTGTTCCCAAGATGTGAATGATGAAGGCTGCACTAACACAAATGGCAAGGAAGTGTGTAACCGCAAATATCAGCATATAGATAACGTCTTCTTTACATTTGTCTTGCACTTCAATCAATTCTGATTCAGAAACGAACATCTCCATTGATGCAGTTATAGAACGGAGAAACAATGCCAACCAGTTACCAGCAGTTCCTTCATAATCAAAGCCAAACATATATAGCGCTATACCAGCTCCGAAGACTATTATGGCGTATGCCATCAAGTGGTTTATAATATGTTTTCTTACATTTCGTTTAGATATTACAAAAGCAGCTAATATAATAAGTAATATCATAGCCATATTATAAGAGGTTAGCCATTTGCCAAACCAACTGTGTGAAAAGCCAAATACTGTTTTTGCCTCGGCCGCATGTTTACATACACATGCATACAATATGTTTACCATAACTTTGTTCTCGATTAATTTATCTTCCTTATCTCAAATCCCAATTTCTTCGCTAACTTCAGCGTCTGCATCGCCATTTCTCTATCGTAGAGTTTTTCGCTATCTGGCAGATTGCAGTAAGGTACCATGTCGGGAGTTTCCTTCTTCTGGTCGTTACGCTCTGGACCATAACTCCAACCTTGGTCGGTTCTTGCTTTTGCCCATATCTCGTGAGCATTCTCAGCTATGGCCTCCTGCAGTTCGGTGAGATCGTCGTCGAGCTGCACATCATCAAGACAGATTGGGTATGGCTCATACACGAAGCGGTCAGTGGTGTTCACTACAACAAGATAATGGTTGGATTGCGCCCAAGCCTTGACGAATGACGAAAGGGGATAGGTGGTAAGTTCCTCTTCGGTATAAGGGTTGAAGAGGGTTATTTCATCAGACTCTATAGAAATAGAACTGATGGCTACGGCATGGTTGGGCTGTGTGGTGTCCTCTGCCACGTCATGAAGTAATTGAGTGTTGTCAATTACGGCTATCAGTTGGTTGCCTTTGGCTAAAAGACGAGCAATATCTTCTATAGTGGAGTCATAGCGACGGCAGACTGATAGGTTGTTCTTCTCCAAAAGTCTACCTATATTATATAAAGGCATACCCTTGTCTTTCAGCCAGCAGTTGCGGTAGGCTTCGTCAAGGAGCGTTTTGTGTGTGGTCTCTATGCCAAACTGATGGAGGATGAACTCTTCACACTCTATGTCGCAAAGATAGTTTTCCTTCTGCTTGGCTGCCATGGCTGTCATGGGGACAGGTTTTGTTATGGCTGGTTTTAAGGATGCCATATCTTCATCCACTTCACTTGCGATGCGGATGATTTCTTGTAATTCTTTGTCCTGTTCCGCTGCTTTTAATACACGCATGGTGTCTTCTGCTGACGTGTTGCCGTCCAAGAAGGCAGACAACAGTTCATCTGATATAATAATATGATTATCGTTCATAATGCTTTTTGTCTTTAAGTGCAACTTCGGTGAGAGCCTGTATCGCTCTTCGTTTGATGTTATAGAGGTTGTCTACAGTCACGCATAATTGCCGTGCCACATCTTCCGGAGTCTTGTCTTCTATCATCAGTAGACGTATAACCAAGGCGTAACGTTGGTTCTTCATCTGTCTTAATAAAGTCTCCATATCCATTCGTGCTTGTAAGCTTTCCGTTGACGAAAATTCACGATGACTATTGTTAAGAGGCTCTTGGCTCTCGTCATCTATCACCTTCGCCTTGCTTTTCAGCAACAGGCAATGTCTTATGGCAATGGTCTTTAGCCATTGATAGAGTGTACTTTCAAACTTAAACGAGCGCAACTTCTTCGCATCGTTCTCCATAAGGAGTATGTATATCTCGCTGATTATTTCATCGTAATCAACAATCTGTGTCCCGAACACTCGCCTGATGACGCTAAGGAACAATGGGCGGCAATCCTTGAAGAAGAATTGCGCCGTCACCTTAGGGTCATGGGCGATGAGGGAGGATATTATTTCTTTGTCGGTCATTGTTGTCTATTTATGGTTCATATTCATCATACCCATCTAATTCATAAATCAAAGTTTGTTTCTTCGTAGAAATTTCAAAAGTTAAAAGTGTATCTTGTGAATTTAAATCAAACCCTTTACTTCCGTACGAAAACGTTAGAAAGAAAAATAAGTCTTCTGTTGGAGAAATTGCTTTAAAGCATGCAGATAGATACCAATAATCTTTTTCTTCCCAATACTCTCTGTGTGGCTCTTCAAGAACTTTAATTTTAAAGTTTAAAGACCTAAAATATTCAGTCCATTGTCTATAAGACATTTCCCATGAAATTCCAAGTGCGTTCCAGTTTAAAGGAAAACCACCACTACTTATTTCTACATCTGTTATTATAGATGTTTGGGAATCTGCAAGAAATTCAATACAATGCCCCTCGTATCCTGTGTCTGGATTTATCGTAATATAGTCAGAATCATAATCTATATTAAACCGCATAGTTTCAAGGTCTTTTACTGAAGTTTCTCCAAGAATAATTCCATACAAGGGGAATAACTTTTGTTTTATGGACAAGTTGCCAGTTGTGCTTAATGGTAAGAAATCAGCAATACAATCAAAGGATTTTAAATTAAATGATTGAAAATGTCTCAAACTAATAGGCAGGTCAGATATGGTAAACTCTATAAGAGTAACAATGTTTCCCATTTTTCTGCCAGATCTTTTTTCTTCTATGAAAGTTCGCCATTCGCTTTTTACATAGGCGGACATTATATACTCAGGTTTGGTAGCTACTATTACCATGTGTGTGGCAGAATCCAATGCTTCATCTATAATCTCACCATATTCCGCATTACCTTTCTTCCTTAATTCGGTATCTGCCAAGAAAACATTGTAGTTATGCTCTCTCAAATATTGATACACCTTTCTCGCAAAAGGATAATCTTCGCTTTTACAAGAAATAAAAACATCATATTGCAAATTTCTAATATCATTTGCGCATGGAATTAATGTTTTCTTTGGGTCTTTCGTTCCC
>OIXQ01000700.1_pt1 | contig 14412 bp, 24 predicted proteins | sample 1587791 | NCBI WGS metagenome assembly OIXQ01 (sample SAMN03283273) | human gut metagenome | biome: human-associated habitat; material: feces | host: Homo sapiens | place: Peru | collected 2012
GGCGGAGGGTAGAAACGCGCTCGTTTCCATCTTCGGACCCGTAATTACGTGGATTAAAGACCGCGTTAATGAAATCAAAGCGTACTTTGCGGAAAACGGCATTGACTGGGAAACCTTTGGCAATGATCCGATTGGTACGCTTGGTAAAATCCTCAGCGACCTGTTTACGTGGCTTACTACGAGCGTAGATAGCCCCTTGGTATGGCTCAAAGACTGGCTTAATAAATCGGATAACCCGGTTATTACGGCGGCGCAGACACTCGGTAGCGCCATTGGTCAGGGCGTTATCAGCGGCATCACAGGCGCGATTGCGGAGGGGTATACGTCGGTCACGACGGTGATTGCAAACCTTATTCCGGGTGTGAATATCGACACATCGGGCGGCTCCCGAAACGGGTTGAAATCGTGGTCTACAAAGACTGCGAACAAGATATCCGGGATTTTCAAAAACTTTGGTAATCCGGCTGGCCGGTCTTTTGCATCCGGCGGTTTCCCGGATGCTGGTCAGATGTTCCTCGCGCGCGAGGCGGGTCCTGAATTGGTCGGAACGATCAACGGGCATACCGCCGTCGCGAACAATGGCCAGATCGAAGCCGGTATCGAGCGTGCTGTGAGCCGCGCCATTGAGCGCATGGTTTCCGCGCAGCAGCAGCAGACCGAGGCTATGCGTAGACTGGCCAGCAAGGAATTTGTCGCCAGAGCCGAGCCCAGCGCCGCATGGGGGCGCATGCAGAGCCAGAGCGCGAGGATGTACGCAAGAACGACAGGGGGTTAAGGGATGGCTATCAACTACAAAATGGGGTTCTCCATTAACGGTGTTCCCATCCCTGATCCCTCTTCCTTCAAGGGCGCTCAAAGCGACTTGGACACGCTTGGCGAGCGTGACGCCAGTGGTGACATTCGCCGTAACAAAGTGGCGATGAAGTGTCACGTCAATCTGGAATGGAACGGCATTTTCTGGGAGACCATGAAGGAAATGGGCGGGCTTATGAATAAGGGCGACCGATTTCAGTTTACCTATCCAGACCCTATTGAGGGCGCGCAGACGATTATCGCGTACTGTGGCGACCGAAATTGGGAAGCCAAGAAGTGCGTTGACGCGAATAGAGAACGCTGGATCGGCGATTTCAAGGTCAACATCATCGAAATTTAGGAGGGGTAGGATGTACGCGGTAAGTGAGGCGTTCCATGAAGCGATTCGAGAAGATGAGCTTCAATTACCTCTCCTTCTGTTTGACGATGCGGTTGTAACGCCACGAGATATCAATATATCTTCCGGCGGCATCGGCTATCAGGCGAGCGTTAATGAGGGCGAGGATTTTGCACCGGGCGGGTGCTCGGCGGCGATGCTATCCTTTGACCTCCTGAATGATGACAATACGTGGACGGGATATGATTTCGGCGCTTTCAAGGCGTATCTTGGGGTTCGGACGAGCGTCATTTACGAATCGCCTAACTGCGTGTGCAGAATCGACACCGGGAGTTTTCGGATTCGCGGAAATGATAAAGCCCCGTTTCTCACGCTCAATGATACCGCTGTAAGCGGTGTGACCGAGCGGGTAGAAGCGCTTGCGCTTCTCAATGATAAACTCTTGGTGTTTACGAAAAATCAAACGCAGAAGTTCACGCTTAAAAACGGAGAACTCACCGCCGGGGATTTTACGTTTTACGCGCCACCGATTCATAAGGCGGCTATCGCGTGGAAGACGATGAACTACGGCGTATGCTTCGGGCATAAGGGCACACGCGGCACGGGCATCAAAGATGAAAACAATCTTATGGTTTTCACTCCGACGAGCACCGATATCTACGAAATGGTCCCGCTCGGCGTGTTTTACGCAGAAAAGCCGGTGTTTAACTCGCGAAAAACGCTGTCTATTGACGCCTATGACGCAATGAGCCTGTTCGATACCCAGTACAAAGAGGGGTCTATCGCTTTTCCTACGACCCTTCAAAACCTTGTAGCTCAAGTGTGTAAGGCCGTAGGCGTTACCCTTGGTTCTACGCAAATGGTGAACGGCGAAAGAACGGTTTCGTCTGCGCCGGAAGCCTTTGCCAAAGCTACGTATCGGGATATTCTGGGCTGGTGCGCGGAGCTTAGCGGTTGCTTTGCCCACATTAACCGAGACGGTGCGCTTGAATTAAAGTGGTTCAGTGACGCCGGGTATTCGCTGACGGCGCATGACTACAGCGAATACGATGTCGGGTATTATACAAGGGCAGGCGTGGACAGGCTCATCATCCGCGACAGCGCGGGGGATGACGTGATTACCGGGGCGGGCGTAAACTCCCTGTACATTGTCGATAACCCGATTGCCGCGGTTATCACTTAATAGGAGGTGTGAAATCGTGGCATACACGGATGATCTTCTGGATCGGATGAAAAGCATGCCGAGCTATAAGCCCAGCTATGCAAACACATTCGGTGATTTCTCCCTTGACCCCGGAGATATCTTAAAAATCCAGACGGATAGCGGAGAAGAGCTGTTGCCCGTCTTTAGCCAGCAAATGACCTGGAACGGATCGGCCAGAACTACACTGTCTGCCAGCGGCAATAAGTCGCGTGAGGTTTTGCCTAAACAAGAGCGCGACGAATACGGCTATCGGCAGGCTATCGGCGGACAGATGCGCGGATTTGGGCAAAAACAAAAGGCTATGGAAGACCGCCTGTCCTACGCGGAAATCGATATTGACGAGGATAAAGCCCAGATACAGCTTATTACCGGGCGTGTCGATGGGGTGGAAGGCCGCATCTCGTCAGCGGAGATCACGCTGAACGGCGCAGACGGGCAGATCGGCCTTGTCGGGCGCGTCGAAACAGCAGAAGGGGATATCAAGTCCGCAGAGGTCAAGATTGACGGTCTGAACAGCGAGATCGAGCTGAAAGCGGACAAGATCACGCTGGATGGATATGTAACGATGTCCAAATTTAATGCGGAGATTGCAGAAATCAAAATCACCGACAGCTCATACGTGACAACAGCGGCACTGAATACTAAATCTTTGAGCGCCAACTATGCGGAGATTAATAATATCAATATCGGCGGAAAACAGGCGCGCTGGGAAAGCGTGACAGTCGTGACCGGCGTGACCAGAAAAAAACGGTATGCAATGGCTCCGTCAGGCTCGACAAGCATGGAATTTTACGAGTGCGCCAGCGTAAGCACTGACACGTTCACTCTTTTGATAGCATAAGGAGGAAATTATGAAGATCAACATACTTTTGCGCAATGTGAACGCAGCGCTTGCCCGCGTCCATGTGCTCGGCGCTGACGCTGAATTGCTTGCGGGCGCGATGCGCTCAATCAATAATTGCGTTGATGCAATCGAAAAGGTTCAGAGGGAGGAAAGTGAAAATGAAAATCACGACGAGCAAGGGCAAGACGCTTGATGTAAATTGGGCGTTCGGCCCGACAAGCGCATCGGGGAGCCTGATGATCGAGATTCCCGATAATCGGCCGCTGTCGGAAATTGCCGCTGACTTCGAGGGCAACGGCAAAATCGAAAAGACAGACAATGCGAAACCCGGTGTAACAGAAGTCTATGAAGGATTTACTGAACTCACAATCATCCAGCGCAACAAAAACGGCAGCGTGTTAGTGAAGCTTGAAAAGCCCGCGTGACACGATAGGAGTGGATTAAATTGAAGATTAGGATTCCGACTAATGAAAACACCCCTAATGCCAGCGTAACTGACGCATGGTTTAACGATGTGCTAGAAGGACGCAAGCCGTTCTGTGACATTCCGACGGGGTATAGACGGTTGGTACGTAATAAAGCCGTAGACGCGGTTAGGGGAAATCAAATGGATATACAAACCTACATGCGGCTGTTTGCGGGGTGATCTGAGATGTTTAAGATTGACGGATTGAACATCAGCTTGATTTCTGGCGACGACGGCGTTTTGGTCGTCGATATGGCGGATATCAAGCTCCTTGAAGGTGACTACGCAATACTATCCATCAGGAAAATTTCGCAGTCAGGCAGTCGCGGAGATCTGCTGGCGCAAGCTATTGAAACCGCAGACTTAGAAAACAATCGCTTTCTGTGGTCGTTCCTACACGCGGACACGGTGGAATACCCTGACGGAACCTATAAATGGCAAGTAGAGTTCGTGCTCGCAGACGAGCATCGGATTCTAGAACCCGGAGATTTTAAGGTAGCAAAGGCGGTGAGCCAAGAATGAGCGACGAAAAACGAGTAGCGGCGGCTGAGATTCTAAATACTTCCGTTCGGGTGACCGCAAAACTTAATGACCGCTATCAAGGCCCCCCGGGGCCTCCCGGCAAGGATGGAAGCATGCGCTTTGAAGACTTGACTGAGGCGCAAATCGAACAACTTCGGGGTCCTCAAGGTCTTACTGGTAAAACACCGCAAATGACGGTACAGGTGGAAACGGGTGAACCGGGAACAGAGGCCAGTGTCATACAGAGCGGTACCGCAGAAGCGCCGGTAATCGCATTGACGATCCCGCGTGGCAGCACAGGCGCAACCCCTCAGATCACGGTGCAGGTCAAGACTGGCGAACCGGGCACGGCGGCGAGCGTCAAGCAGACCGGCACAGCGGAAGCGCCGGTGATCGAGCTGACGATCCCGCGCGGCGACACGGGCAGCATCGGGAGCCTGACGATCAACGGCAAGACCCCGGACAGCGCGGGAAAAGTCGAGCTGACGGCGGCGGATGTGGGGGCGCGTGCTGACGACTGGATGCCGACAGCTGCGGACGTTGGGGCGCTGTCCGGCACGGACGCGACGCTAACGCAGGCGGGAGAGGCTGCGGACGCGCAAAAGGTCGGGGAAGAGCTTAATGCTAAAGTGGATCAATCTGATGCGCTCACACTAGAGGAAATCCTTGCAAGCACCGATCTGACGAATAAAGTAGCTGGGGCGGAAGCTGTCAAAACTATTAAGTCCGACGTTTGGTCGTTGAAACAAGGCGGTTTCTACACCGAGAAAAATAAAGGAAATACAATGCCTGCTGACTATGGTGGGTTTGTCCGTATTACCGGTAGCAGTTGGCCGGGGAGTTTTGTTAGCGATACCTACTATTTGGGCGTTGCTTCTGATGGCACAGCATACTCGGGAACGCAAATAAATGGCAATAAACAAGTCACTTGGAGGGCTCTATAAGTGGGGTAATGTATGATTAAAATAAAATCTAATGGCGCAGATGAATTTCTGGAGGCAGGTTTCACGCGCATTAACGATCATGTTATTGAGCTTGACGGTATTGCCGACGCGCCAACAACAGGCTTTACGACGTGGCGCATGGACGGCGTGACCCAGCTCGGCGATTTTAGCGATTACACGACCGTTTACCGCACCCTTGACAACGCGGTGCAGCTCTCCGACGACGGCAGCGTGTACGTCGAGCCGGAAGTGCCGGAACCGGGAGAACCGAAGCCGACGCAGGAAGAACGCATCAAGACGCTTGAAAACCAGAACGAAACCCTGCTGCAATGCATCCTCGAAATGAGCGAGATTGTGTATGCTTAACATTTTTGGACGGCTCATTATAATGAGCGGAAAGGAAGAAGATATGATGGCTATGTTATGGGCACAGCAGATTATGCTTGGCAAGAAGACCTACGCGCAGGTTCCGCGTCTGCTCAAGGATAAGGTCAAGGAAGTCCTGATTGACAGCGGTTGCGAAGACCTCGTGACGGAGTGACGCAAGCAAACTTTAGAGTAGAACCCGAAAACTGGAGAGTACGGCTCAAAAAAGCTTGATTCCTTCGGTTTTTTGTCTCTGACTATACTTTAGAGTAGGATGCTACTTTGAACTTGAGTTAAACGAGGGAGAGAGCGCGATGCGTGATATCATTCTGTCGCTTGATCGTTTTGGCGATCAAGCGCTGCTGCTTGGGCGCGTCGGTGAAAATCGCGCGACGCGGGTACTGATCGACATAAAAAGCATATTGAGCCAGTATCCGGATGCTATTGCGTCGATCACGGTCAAGCCGCCTGGCCGGGCGGAGTATCCGGCAGCGGTGAAACAAGAAGACGGTATCCTGACGTGGGAGATCACGAGAGCGGATATCGGCAATAAAACCGGAAGAGGGCAAGCCCAAATCACAATCCAAGACGCGGATGGCACGGTCATCAAGACTGCGATTGCCTGTACGCGCATCGGCGAGTCTCTTGGCGACGCAACTGCCCCGGCACCTGATCCGGTTGAAACATGGATCGACAAAGCAACTGGCACGCTGGCCGACGTTGAGCGGGCGGGCAACGCCGCGCAGGCAGTCGCGGATGAAGTACAGCGGCGGTTGGACAACGGCGACTTTGTAGGGCCGCAAGGCCCGCAGGGTGAAAAGGGAGACCCCGGCGCGAAAGGCGACAAGGGCGACCCCGGCGCACCGGGCGCGCGAGGCGAGAAAGGCGAGAAGGGCGATCCCGGCAGGGATGGAAGCCCGGGCGCGACGGGCGCAACGCCAAGGTTTACCGTCACGGCTGTGACGGGCGAGGCCGGGACGGCGGCGAGCGTTACGCAGAGCGGCACGGCGGAAAACCCGATGGTGGAATTTACGATTCCGCAGGGGATGAAGGGCGACACGGGCGCGAAAGGCGAAAAGGGCGACCCGGGAAAAGACGCGCCGCAGGAGGTTGTGCTGTATACGGCGCAGACGCTTGATGATGCGCAAAAGGCGCAGGCAAGGGAGAACATCGGGGCGGCAGATGAAGCCCGGCAGAACGTCCTTGTGGGCACGGAAACGGGCAACCCGATTGCCGTTGATGATGCATTTGCCGCTCCGCTGCGCGGGCTGACTGTCTACGGCAGAAGTACGCAGGACGGCACACCCACGCCAGATGCACCTGTGCCTATCGTGAGCGCAGGCGACGGCGGGAGCGTGGCGGTGAAGGTGACGGGAAAGAATCTGCTGCAAGGCGTTCGCCGCGTGCTATCGCCTTCTGAAGTTATTGAAGGTGGCGTTAGAATTGTAAATTCCACTGGTGGAAACAGCCGTTTAGCGTTTTTTACGGTAGAGTTGAAGAAAGGCGTACAATATACCGTCAGCTATAAGGAAAAATTAGTGCAAGGGGCAGATATCAGGGTGTCCGTTTACTTACCTGATATAAGACAGTTCGTTACAAAAACCTTTATTCCTAAACAGGATACAAACACTCTCGGAATATACCTAAACCCAAATGAAATTGGGACAGTCGAAGTTACAGACATTCAGATCGAACTCGGTACAACCGCCACCACTTACTCCCCATACCGCGAACAGCTTCTCACGCTCCCCACCCCCAACGGCTTACCCGGCATCCCTGTCACGTCCGGCGGCAACTACACTGACCCGCAGGGACAGCAGTGGGTGTGCGACGAGGTGGACTTGGAGAGAGGGGTGAAGGTGCAGAGGGTGGATAATGGTGCTTTCGATTCCACTAAAGCGCTTGCCGAACAAAACGCAATCCTCGCCACCCCCATCGAAACCCCGCTCACCCCCGCCGAACTCGCCGCTTACAAAGCACTGACTACCTACGCGCCCGACACCGTGGTGCAAGCGAGCGACGGCGCGGGGCTGAAACTGGACTATCAAAGAGACGTTAGCATTGTAATTAAAAATCTTGAGGACGCGATTGCGTCCATGACCACTACCTAAGAGGGGGAAAAGCATATGGCAATCAAAAGCAAAGCCCGTCACGACCTGACTCTGCGATCTATCAAGCGCGAGATCACCGCCGGACGCGACGTGGCGTACTGGCTGGACAAGGCGTACACCCATCTGGACAACGGTCTGCTGACAGAGGATGATATCGCGGAAGTTGAAGCCCTTGCGCAGGCATATTATGACGCGCTGGACGCGGCAGATGCGGGCAAAGAGGCCGACGATGGATTATCCATTCTGCGATAGAGTAGCAAGGCGGGCTTGAGGATGGAGGAGTATCAATGATTCAGGCGAGCGCACTTATCGCGCTATTTAAGCGCATGCTGGACGAGCACTGGGCGTATGAGTGGGGCGCAGCGCGTGAGGGTTGCGTGGACTGCTCAGGGGCTTTTGTATGGGCGTACAGGCAGCTCGGCGCGAGCATCGAGCACAGCAGCAACTCCATTGCACATCTGCGTGTTGGCGAGTATGTGCCTGTATCGGAGGCAAAACCGGGTTATGCAGTCTTTAAGTTGCGGGCGTGGCGAGACGATAGCGACAACGGCGGCAACCGCTGGTTTGGCCAGCAGCCCGGCGATGTCTATCACATTGGCCTGATGGGACAGGATGGGCGCGTGCTTAACGCACAGAGCACCAAGACGGGCTTTGTCGCGTCGCCCGCGTCGCAAAATTGGGCGTTCGCCGCCCCGCTAAAGGCGGTCAGTTATTCAGATAACGCGGAGGGAGGTGAGACCATGTTTGGCAACGCGGCGGTGAACATCACCAGCGGATATCTCAACATCCGCGAGGGCGCAAGCACGAAGTCAAAGATCATCGCCAAGGCCGCGAACGGCGCGAGGGTGAACATCATCCGCGAGGCGGGCGGCACGGGCTGGGTCTTCGGCACGCTGGAAAACGGCGTGGCGGGGTATATGTCCAGCGAGTATCTGGTCGAGGATGCGCCGCCGGAAAGTGGAGATCAGGGCGAGACGGGCGGCGAAGAACAGGCCACGACGACCATGCGCAGGAGCGACGGCGTGTACATCACGCTGGTCGGGCGGTGGAAGGTTACAAATGACTAATGAGGTGACGGATAGGTGGACTTGATGACATGGCTTCCGGCGGTTGCAAGCGCGGTCGGCAGCCTTGCAGGCGTGCTTGCATCCAATAAGCTGATGCAATATCGCATCCAGCAGCTTGAGAATAAGGTCAACAAGCACAACAGTATCGTCGAGAGGACGTACAGGCTTGAGGGCGAGGTCAAAGAGCTTCAGCATGACATTCGGGACTTAAAAGGAGATATCAAGGTATGAGGATTAACTGGTTGGTACGCTTTCGCAACAAGACGTTTCTGGCGTCGTTTCTGGCGCTGGTGATCGCGTTTGTCTATAATCTGCTGGCACTGTTTGGCGTAACGCCTTCCGTGCAGCAGGACGCGCTTTTGACTGCCGTCAACGCGATCCTGACGGTGCTGGGCATGATCGGCGTGATCGCCGACCCGACGACCAAGGGCATCAGCGACAGCGCGCAGGCGATGACCTACGACAAGCCCAAGGAGGGATAAGGGAGGCGGTTTTCTGTGCGCCTCGACTTTGACAGGCGCACAAAAGAGGAAATCGCCCGCCGCTGCGGCTTTGACGTTCACGTTCGGCTTGGACAGGTCTTTGACTTGCTCTGGCGTGGTTACAGCATCGTGCAAATCAGCATGACGCTGGGCATGTCTCCGGCAACCGTCAGCCGCAGCATCAGAGAGATCAAGATACGGATGAGATCATCCTACCGTAAAGATGACAATACCCCGGCCTGATGGCCGGGGCTTTTTTTATTTGTAAAAAATCAAAAAATGCTTTGCAAATCGCTTGACTAATAAGACGAAATGTTTTATAATATAGTCATAAGAACAAGAAAAACAACATGACCGGCGCGCTCGTCGCCGCGTAAAAAAAAGGAGAAAAAACATGAAGAAATGGAAAGTCGTCAAAAAACAAATGAAGCGTCTTGACAGAGCGATGGCCTATTCCGATCGGTACATCGCGGAGGAATCCGGCGATGTACCGGAATGGAGCTTTGTTCCGGCTCGAAAGCCGTTGTCCGGCAAGTCTGCGCGGCGGCTGGTCGGCGCACATTATTCCGCATTGGCGGAGGACTATGGCGATTGGCTCTTTGTGGATCGCCCGAAGTTTTCCGCGGGGCGGCGTTATATCCTCATGCAGGAGACGGACGAACTCAGCGATAGGGACTCCACTCTGCGCATCTGCAAAGCGGCAGATAACTGCCCGCCTCGCGGTTACAGACGGTTGAGCGCGACGCGCATCTACGTCTGGTAAGATGCGCTTTGGCTGCGAAAGCGGCGATTACAAGCCGCAAGTAATATTTTGAGAGGATGAGAAAAATTATGAACATTAAAGAGTTGCGTGTCTTGCGCGGCTTGAGCCAGAAAGAACTGGCTGATAAATTGGGCGTTTCGGCGCAGACGCTCAACAGTTACGAGAGCGGGCGGCGGAACCTCGGCCCAAAGCTGCTGCCTGCCCTGGCAGATGCGCTGGGCGTGACGGCGGCCTATCTGCGTGGCGATGCGCCGAAGCTGGCCGTCTATGATTGGGAGACTGGATGCACACTGGCACTCCCAATCGTTTCTGAGACGGTGATCGACGAGTATGGGATATTTTATCTCGTCGATCATCCGGCTGTCGGGATCATTGCTGTGATCCAGTCTGAGGGTGTGCAGTTTACCCTCGCGGACTGGCAGGGTGAGCAGCCTATGACCGTCGATGAGATCGGCACCGCGCGCTGGGTTGACGCGCGCGGTGAAGACGCGGTAATGTATAGGGGCTTACCGCGCATCCTCGTTGGCGGCGAGTTTGGATGGAGGTAAGCGGATGAGCGATGTTCTGTTGCCACGAATTTGTCCGATTTGCGGTGAACCTGTCCCGAAGGGGCGGATGGTCTATTGTAGTGAAAACTGTATGAACAAGGCGGAGCGGCGCAAAGATTATAGCCGCAAGGGGCAAAAAGACCGACACCCGCCGTTCAGGCTGCTGACCTGTCCCGTTTGTGGCAAAGTCAGCGAACGCTCGATTAAGTCGAAGCTGTGTGAAGCCTGTCAGCGCGAAAAGGATAAGGCGAATACTGCCGCGTATCGCGCCCGGGCAAAAGCAGGCACATCCAGGCGTCTGGGCGAATCGTATCCGTGCTTGAGCTGCGGAGAGCTTTATACCCTGACCAGCGGCAAGCAACGCTATTGCCCGCGCTGTGCTGCCGCCGAAACAACGAAAAATATTCAAGCGCACAAACGGGCTTATAACGCAAAAAAGCGTGAAGAAGACCCAAGCTATTTTATAAACCTCAACAAAGCTCGTCCCCCAAAGGATACTATACGGATCTGTCCTGTCTGCGGAAACTCTTTTGCTGCGTCTTTTTATCATCGCATCTATTGCAGTGAAGAATGCCGCCGAAAGAAAAAATCTGAAAGTCAGAAATGACAAAAAACCGATATAAATCTGACGTGCATCTGATAGGTGCACGTTCTTTTTTTATGCAAAAATGAGGGTATGGAGGAGGTGTACATCGTGGCCAACTACCCGAATTACAATCCGTATTTGGCGCAACAGTGGTACGGTCAAACGCCTGTGCAGCCTGGCATACAACAGACTCAAATGCAGGTTCAGCCGGCACCCGTTCAGCAAGCCCCTGTACAGCAATCCGTGCCGGCGTATGCCATGCGAGCGGTAAGCGACGTTAGTGAGATGTACGGAATGCAAGTCGATTTCAACGGAACGCCGATCTTCGGCTGGGATATGGCGCATGGCGTGATCTATCGTCGCCAATTTAACCTAAACACGGGTAAAGCTGATTTAGCTGTATATCGGCTTGAGAACGCGAAGCCTGAGCAGCAAGAGTATGTGACAGTCTCTCAGTTTAACCAATTTGTGAACGACGTGAATGAAAGGTTGAAGGCATATGACGAACCCACTGAACCTGTTAATGACCACAACCCCTCTGGGGCAAATGGCTCGCGCAATGCAAGGCGGGGGAAACCCGATGCAGATCGTCAGCCAGATGGCGCAGTCTAACCCGCAAATGCGACTTGGCCTTGACATTATGATGAGGCAAGGGCCGCAGGGAATTGAGAAGTATGCGCGCAATATGTGCCGGGAACGCGGAATTAACCCGGAAGACCTCATTAGGCAAATGGGGCTTAGATGATGCGAACGGGAGCGGACGGCCCGTTTAGCAAATAAAGAAGGGAGAAAAATCTATGAGTGACGATTTTATGACCGGGTACGTTGCCGGTCAGAATGAGGGTAACAATAACAACGGCTGTATGGACGGCTGGGGTGGCAACTCTTGGATTTGGATCATCGTTGTGTTTGCCCTGCTGTTTGGCTGGGGCGGTAACGGCTTTGGTCGGGGCGGCTTTGGCGGCGGAAGCGGCGCTGCTTCTGTGGAGGGTTTCAACCTTGCGACCGACTTTGCGACGCTTGAACGCAAAATGGACGGCATTAACAGTGGCCTGTGCAACTTGGGCTATAACCAGTTGGATCAGGTCAACGGTGTAAACAGCAACTTGGCCGCTGGTTTTGCCAGCGTAAACAATGCCGTGTGCACGCTCGGCTACCAGAATGCGCAGTTGATTAACGGGTTGGAGAACACCGTCCAGAACAGCACTTGGCAGCTCTCTAACGGCCAGACGGCGCTTGCTAACCAGCTTGCGAATTGCTGCTGCGAGAACCGGCAGATGATCGCTGACGTGAAGTATACGATGGCAACCGATACTTGCGCTACCCAGCGCGCTATCGCCGATGCCGCGCGGAACATCACGGACAATCAGTCGGCGGGCACCCGCGCTATCCTCGATGCGCTGACGCAGAACCGCGTAGAAGCGCTACAGGATAAGATTGCCACGCTGACCGCGCAGAACAGCGATCTGAAATTCGCGGCCTCTCAGCAGGCGCAGAACGCCTACATCACCGCTTCTCAGGCGGCGCAGACGCAGGCGATCATCGACAAACTCAGCCCGTGCCCGTATCCGGCCTACATCGTTCCCAACCCGAACGTTTGCACGCCGACGAGCAATAGCTGCGGCTGTGCCTGATTGATTTTCGGAAGGGTCTCGGGAAGCTGAGACCCTTCCTGAGTAAGGAGGACTTATTATGGCATGTAAAACGATTTGCAGCGTGTGCCCTCGGTTTGTGATCAGCCAGGCCGTGACATATGCTAACGGTGTGCTGACGGTCAATATTCCGGCGGGCAGTTATGAGAACGGCGAGAAGTATTGTCTTGTCATCGCACAAGCGATACCCGACGCGACTATCATCAACGCGCCCGTCGTCATTACCATCGGTACGGGTACGACGACCTATCCGCTGACGAAGCGTAACTGCGCCCAGGTAACGGCGGCCATGATCCGTACCCGCACGAAGTACGGCACAAGAGTTGTTACGACCTCGACAGGTGGAGCGTTCCGGCTAATGGGCGACCCGTGCTGTGCGCCGAATAACGCCTTGAGCGCTATTAACGGCACCGCTCCCGTGCAGGCGTGAGGAGGTGAAGGCAGTGAAAAGTAAAACACTCCAAATGGCTATGATGCGCAGAGAGCCGAAGAATGACATGCCCGAAAGGTACCCTCGCCGTGATCGGTATGACAACCGCGAAGACTACGGACGTTATCGCGATTACGACGATTATGACCGTCACCCCTATACGGACTATGACCGTCGTCGCTATGAAGACTACGGCCGGCATAGCGAGTATTACGGCGGCTACGCTGACCGGGATCGAAAGAGCAGACGGCACGAAGACGACGACCAGCCTTTTACAGAGCAGACTGCCGAGGAATGGGTTGCCAGCATGGTGAACGAAGACCCGGCAGTAGGCAGGGGCGGTAAATGGAAGCCCGATGACGTGAGGCCGTTTGCCAAGAAATACGGCATTCAGACCACGGGCAAGCAGTTTGCCGAGTTTTACGCCATGATGAACGCTATGTACTCGGATTACTCCGAAGTGGCAAAGCGTTACGGCGTAACCGATCCGGGCTTCTTTGCGGAGATGGCTAAGGCATTTATCCACGATAAGGACGCGAACCCGGACAAAGTTCAGGCGTACTACGAGTACATTGTGAAGCACAACTGAATAAAAATTCAAGGGCGTTGCATACGCGCAATGCCCTTTTTTCTGGCAACCTTTTGGCAACCTTCGGCAACTTTTTGGCAACTAAAACACGGTTCAGAAGATTACACTCTATGACGCTTTTTTCTAGGCATTACAAGGAAAAACTGCACAACGCTGTAACAGGGTGTAACCCTGTTCGTATTTGTTCCAGATAGACATCTGCACCGCAATTTTTCTAGTTATTATTAGAAAATCAGCTTGAGCTTTGCGGAATCTGGCAACCTTTCGGCAACCTCGTTTTTAATCGCGTCGCTAAGGAGCGTCGGATTCCAGCCGTCATTATGCATGAGGTGCGTATAAATGCCCAGCGTCGTTTGATACTCGGAATGACCTACAATATTCATCGTAACCTCCGGGCGCAAGCCTGCCATGACGCAGGATGTTATATAGTGGTGGCGCAGCCAGTGCGGCGTAATATCGACATCCACGTGCGTTCTGATTCCGTCCTTCGGCGTGTTATCAGCGCGCTTCCGGGCGTAGCCGCAGTCAAGCATCATCGCATTCCAGCGCGTGATGGCGCTGGAGGCGCTTACAGGCGCGCTGGCATTGGACAGCACGTAATGGTCAGGAAGCCCGCGAGCGGCGCGTAGAACGGCCAGAAACGCGTCAGGAACGGGCACAACACGGTCAGCGGCCTTATTCTTCTGGT
>OIXQ01000702.1_pt1 | contig 14308 bp, 8 predicted proteins | sample 1587791 | NCBI WGS metagenome assembly OIXQ01 (sample SAMN03283273) | human gut metagenome | biome: human-associated habitat; material: feces | host: Homo sapiens | place: Peru | collected 2012
ATAAGCTGGGGCAAAAGACCCGCTGAGCGCCGCTGCCGATTGATTCAGAGGTTCCCAAGATTTTCTGACAAAAACAATCGGAGGAAGCTATGAAACGATTTTTAGTTGTTGTGGACATGCAGAAGGACTTTGTCGACGGTTCGCTCGGCACGGCCGAGGCGCAGGCGATCGTTCCGCCCGTCGCGGAGAAGATCTGCGGCTTTGACGGCACGGTCTTCGCCACGCTCGACACGCACGGCGCGAATTACCTTGAGACGTCCGAGGGGCGGCACCTGCCCGTTGCGCACTGCATCAAGGGGACGCCCGGCTGGCAGCTCAACGCCGACGTTGCCGCCGCGCTCGAGGGAAAGCACGTCGTCGTGCTCGAAAAGCCGACCTTCGGCTCATTGGAGCTGGTCGAGCGCATCCGTCAGGCTGCGGGCGGCGCGGATTTTTCCGTGGAGCTGATCGGCCTCTGCACGGACATCTGCGTCGTCTCCAACGCGCTGCTGCTCAAGGCGAATTTCTATGAGCAGACCGTCCGCGTCGATGCGGCGTGCTGCGCGGGCGTAACGCCCGAGACGCATCGCGCGGCGCTCACGACGATGCGGATGTGTCAGATCGAGGTGGAAAACGCCTGATTCCCCTCCCCTTTTCCCCTTTTTGGCTTGCTTTTTCCGGCAAGCTGTGCTATGCTTGATACGATAGAAAGAATAACGGAGGCTGGCACTCATGATATATCTGGACAACGCCGCGACCTCCCTGCGCAAGCCGCAGGCGGTGACGGATGCCGTTGTTGAGGCGATGCAGACGGTCGGAAATTGCGGCCGCGCCGCCTATGACGAGGCACTCGACGCGGCGCGAACGGTCTTTTCGGCGCGGCAGGCCGTCGCGGCCTTCTTCGGCTGCCCGCGCGCCGACCACGTCGTCTTCACCGCGAACATCACCGAGTCGCTGAACATCGCGCTGAACGGCCTGCTTTGCCCCGGCGACCATGTGATCGCGACCGATCTGGAGCACAATTCCGTGCTGCGGCCGCTCTACCGGCTGGAGCGCGAGCAGGGCGTGGCCGTCAGCTTCGTCCCGGCCGACCGTCGCGGGCAGATCGATTATGCCGCGTTCGAGGCGCTCCTGCGCCCGCAGACGCGGCTTGTCGTCACGACGCACGCGTCGAATCTGACCGGAAATGTGCTCGATATTGCGAAAATTGCAGATTTTTGCCGCAGGCATGAGCTGATCTATGTGCTCGACGCGGCGCAGACCGCCGGGTCGTTCCCGCTGGATATGACCGCGCTCGGCGTCGACGTGCTCTGCTTCACGGGGCACAAGGGGCTCATGGGGCCGCAGGGCACCGGCGGACTCTGCATCCGCGAGGGCGTCGAGATCCGCCCGTGGAAGGTCGGCGGGACGGGCGTGCAGACTCATCTGCACGAGCAGCCCGCGCAGTATCCGACCCGGCTGGAGGCCGGAACGCTCAACGCCCACGGCATCGCCGGTCTGCACGCGGCGTTGGAGTTCTTGAACAAGACCGGATTGGAGACGATCCGCGCCCACGAGGAGCGGCTGACACGCCGGTTTTATGAGGGCGTGCGCGCGATCCCCGGCGTCACGGTCTACGGCGATTTCGCCGCGCCGCACGCCGCGATCGTGACGCTGAATCTCGGCGCGGACGATTCCTCGGAGGTCGCCGACGCGCTGGCGCAGGACTTCGGCATCGCAGTCCGTGCCGGGGCGCACTGCGCGCCGCGTATGCACGACGCCCTCGGCACGGCGGAGCAGGGCGCGGTGCGCTTCTCCTTCGGCTGGTACAACACCGACGAGGAGGTCGACGCCGCCGTTGCGGCCGTAAGGAGTCTTGCCGAATGAAACAACAACCAAAGCTGGTTCTGACCTTTTACACGAGCGCCGGGGCAATGGAGCTGGAACGGCTCTGCAAGGCAGCCGGCGTGCCGGGTCGGCTCGCGCCCGTGCCGCGCAGCATCACCTCTGACTGCGGCATCGGCTGGACAATGCCCTTGGCCGACAAGCCCAAGCTGCTGGCCGCGCTGAACGGCCGCGACCACGAGATCGCGGGAATGCACGAAATCAACGGAACGGAGCATGAAACATGGAAAACGAAGTAAAACTGACGAAGCTTGCAAAATGCGCCGGGTGCGGCGCGAAGGTCGGCGCGGGCGTGCTGGCGCAGCTCCTCGAGGGCATCCGCGTCCACAAAGACCCGAACCTGCTGGTCGGCTTTGACCGCAGCGACGACGCCTCGGTCTATAAGGTCTCCGACGAGCTGGCGCTCGTGCAGACGGTCGATTTCTTCCCGCCTATCGCCGACGACCCTTATACCTTCGGCGCGATTGCCGCGACGAACGCCCTCTCGGACGTCTACGCCATGGGCGGCGAGCCGAAGCTCGCGCTGAACATCATGGCCGTCCCGGAGGACATGCCCAGGGAGGTCGTGCACGACATTCTGCGCGGCGGCTATGACAAGGTCTATGAGGCCGGAGCACTCATCACGGGCGGCCACAGCATCCTCGACGACGAGCCGAAATACGGCCTCGCCGTGACGGGCTTCGTGCATCCCGACCGCGTTCTGACGAACTCCGGCGCGAAGCCGGGCGACGTCATTCTCTTCACGAAGCCGATCGGCATCGGCGTACTGACCTCCGGCATGAAGGCTGGGCTGGTCAGCGACGAGACGACCCGTTTTGCCTATCGCATGATGACCACGCTGAACAAGGCCGCGCGCGACGTCATGGTCAAGTATCGCGTCCACGCCTGCACGGACGTGACCGGCTTCGGCCCGATGGGGCATCTGCTGGAAATGGCGCAGGGCAGCGACGTCGAGCTGCATATGCAGGTCTCCGGGGTCGATTTTATCCCGGAATCGCTTGAGCTGGCGCGCATGGGCGTGCTCCCGGCAGGCATGTACCGCAACCGGAATTTTGCCGAGCCGTGGGTCGACGTCGGGACGGTCGAGACAGCCGTGCAGGATCTGCTCTTCGATCCGCAGACCTCGGGCGGCCTTGCGATCGCGGTCGATCCGGCCGACGCCGACGCGCTGCTCGCGGAGCTGAAGGCCTGCGTCCCCTCGGCACAGCGCTGGGCAACGGTGCAGCCCTATCGCGGGGGCAAGCGCATCTTCCTCGAGCCGTGACCGGCCTGACGCTCAAGCGGCTTGAGGCCTTCGTCTGCGTGGCCGAGTGCGGCAGCTTCTCCGAGGCGGCCGAGCGGATGTATCTTTCGCAGCCGGCCGTCAGCGGCGCAATCGCAGCGCTGGAGACCACGCTCGGCGTCACCCTGCTCGAGCGCGGGCGGCGTAAAAGAATTCTGCTGACCCCGCAGGGGCAGGAGACCTACCGGCGCAGCAAGGAGATCCTGCGCAGCTGTCAGCGGCTGGAGGAGGCGTTCACCTCGGAGGAGACGGTGTTGACCATCGGTGCCTCAACGATGCCGATGGAGGTTTTGCTGCCGCCGCTGCTGGCCGCGTTCCACCGCAAGCACCCGCAGTGCCGCTTCGTCCTGCGGAGCGGCAACAGCGCGGAGATCCACGCGATGCTGCAAAACGGCGACGTCCAGCTCGGGCTTGTCGGCTCACTGCCGGATGCGGCCGCATTGGACAGCCGACCGCTGTGCAGCGACGAGCTGGTGCTCGTCACGCCGAACACGCCCGCCCTGCGCGAGGCGGCTCGGAGCGGCCTGACCGGATCGGAGCTGCCGGAACAGCCGTTGATCCTGCGCACGGAGGGTTCGGGAACCCTGCGCGCCGCGCGGGCGTTTCTGCACGAGGCAGGCAAAACGCCGCCCATCGTCGCGCAGATCGAAAGCAACGAGGCCATTTTGCGCGCCGTGCAGCAGGAGCTGGGCAGCGCGATCCTCTCCGGCAGTGTGGCCGCGCCCTGGGCAAGGGATGGCCGTGTGCTCAGCTTTCCGCTGCGCAGGCCGCCGGTCATGCGTCGGCTCTATCTCGTGCTCCCGCCGGCTGCGACGGGTCTTTCCGAGCGCTTTGCGTCCTTTGCGGAGCAATACGCCGCCGCACACTTCGCGCCGTGACGAACGAACCGGATATGCCTTCCCCTTCGCGGGACGGACAAGCGCCCCTGGCCGCTCGGTCAGAGGCGCTTTGCGTTTTTTGGGTTACGGAATGTCCTGCTCCAGCTCCTCGGGGACTTCGTCGAGCACCGACGGGTTGCGCAGCAGCTTTTTGAAGTATTTCATGACCGTCGCATAGTAGAAGCCGTCGACGGTGCGCTCGTCGCAGTTGACTGAGAAGTCGACATAGCGGCGCGTCACGGGCTCTCCGTTGAGATCCAGCTCGGTCTTGCGATACTTACGGCCGACCGCCATGAACGCGGGCAGATTGCCGAAGTTATAGAGATGGTGCACGATCGGCGGAATGCCCAGCGAGCCCATGGAGGTGAAGATCACCGAGCCGTGGAAGGGGCTGAGCTCGAGCAGAAAGGCCGGAAGCTTGCCGAAATAATCGGCGACCTTGAGGCACCAGACCGTGAACTTCAGCAGCAGCCCGGGCAGGCTTGCCAGCAGACCCGCGAGGTTGTCAAACGCACTGTCAAGCGGTGTGCTCTTGACCTTCTCGACCTCGGCGTTCAGCTTGTCGTAGACGTCCTTGGCCGTATCGTGACGGTCGAGGTGCAGCTTGATCATGGTGTCCGGCGATTCGGTGGTCATATCCTTCTTGACTGCCATGACGAACTGGATCTCGTCGCCGCGCTGATAGACGCGCTGCCCGGAGAAGAAGCGATTCGTGGCCGGGTATTTCGTGAGGCAGCGCACATAGGCCGCAAGGAACACATGGAACAGGCCGAAATTCTCCATTCCCTCGGCGCGCTTACGGTGGACATAGCGCTCGATGGCGCTGATCTCCACGGTGTCGTGGATGCTGTTGCAGGCGTCGTTGCGATCCGGCATGATGTAGCCTGCGACGACGGACATGCCGTTGAGCGTGCGCACACGGCGGCCGTCCTTGCGGTCGCCCCACGTCGGGTGATAAAGCCCGTCGGTGAAGCGGTGCGCCGCCAGCATGGCCGAAAGGAAGGCCGTGGCAATGCAGACGTTGGCGATCTTCTCGAACAGATACGTCCGGCTGATCCCGCTCTGCACCTCGCTCACAAGGTCGTAGACAAGCACGGCCATGGCAACGGCCGCCAGCAGCTGCATGAGCATCACGTTGCCCATCTTACCGGTCAGCAGAAAACGATAGAGCACGTAAATTGCCAGATAGATCAGGCAGCAGGCAAACACATAACGCAAGTAGCCCAGCAGCGCATAGCTCGAGCCAAGGCCGTCAAGCACGGAGCTGTCGCTGTGGATGCGGACATACCAATCAACGGCGACCGCGCCGAAATAAACGCACATCCAGAAGACGTCGCGCGTCGTGCGGTAAAACTCCTTCGGTCCTTGCAGCACGAGCCGCAGCGAAAAGCCAAGGCCGACCAGCATCGGCAGCAGACGCAGGAAGCAGAAGCTCCAGAAGCCGGGCATCTCGCCGAAGCTGAGCGAGAGCACCTGCATCACGACCGCTGCCAGCGATGCCGCAGCGGCGAACCAAGTCAGCGGATTTTTCCGACTGACGTAATATCGGATCTGATTCATTCATCTCTCCCCTTTTTATCTTGGGATTCTCTGATTCAATCGCAAGAGCGGCCAGCGAGGGGTTTTGTTCCAAGTGGAGGCTTGGAACTCGCAGGAATCCTTTACGTATTTCAAGACGATAGGCTGGGGCAAAAGACCCACGGAGCGCCGCAGCCGATTGATTCAGAGGTTTTCTGGTAATGCCGTCGTCATTATACCATTTTCGCGCCGTTCCGTCAAGAAAAAAGGACGGATGCCGAGCGGCGTCCGTCCTCAAATTCATGATTCCGCCTTTGCAGGCTTCCGCTCGCACCGGACGACCTGCTGCGGGAAGGGCTTCTTGCGCAGGGCGTGGATGTCGGCCAGCGCAAACGAGATTCCGCCAAAAATATGGCGGCGTCGGCGCGCGTGAACGGCTCGGCGGCAAATAAGGGGCTTGCCGCCTGCGATGAACAGACGGCAAGCCCCCTTTTTTAGCAGCTTGACAGCTTATTTTACAAATACTTGCCAAGGCGCTTGGGTCGCGTTATTTCTCCGCTGCGGGGAGGGCACCGACGCGAACCATCAGCGCGGCGGCCTCGGCGCGGGTCGCGTTGTCCTTCGGGCGGATGGCGCCGGTGTCGTCTCCGCGGACGACCTCGACGGCGGCAGCCCATTCAACGGCCTCTCGCGCGTAGCCGGAAACCGCGGCGGAATCATGGAATTTGTCGTTCAGGTCGACCTTCTTGTCGAGGTCGGCCTTCTTTGCGTAGGCGGCGTAGCGGAACAGCATGGTCGCGATCTGCTCGCGGGTGATGTTCTCGTGCGGGGCGAACTCGGTCTGCGTCACGCCGTTGGTGATGCCGGCCTTGACGCCCCAGTTGACGGCGTCGCAGTAATACGCGGTCGGCCTCACGTCGGTGAAGGTGCTCGTTGCGTCCTCGACCTTCTTCTCGCCGTCAAGACGGTAGAGCATGGTGATGAACTGCGCGCGGGTGACCATTCCCTCCGGCTCGAAGGTCGTTTCGCTCGTGCCGTTGATCACGCCTGCGTGATACATCGTGAGCATGTCGGCATAGAACCAGTCGCTCTTGCTGACGTCGGTGAAGGGCTGCTCGATGATCTTGATGCGAACCTCGTTCAGGTCGACCTTAACGGGGTTTTCCTTGGTGGATTTTTCAAAATAGGCCTGCAGCGCGTGGCGCATATATGCGTGTTCTGCACCGAGGTCGACGGGAATACGGATTCCCCCGTTTCCTGATATAGCCGCTCCGCCTCCTCCGAGGCTCTGCTCGTGCTGTAATGCTCGATCTTGCCGGGGAGCAGCAGTGCATTCGCGATTCGCTCCGCCGTGCTGCCGCCGTATTCCTTGTCCTGCCCGTAAGCGTCCGTTTTGACCGGGAGCTGATTGCGCAAGCCGGGAATGCCGTACTGCAACCGATCCTTCATCTGCCCGAAGAACGAATCACTCGTGTAGAGGTCTCTGTAGTAGGGGTCTCCGGCTTTCGCAAACGCCCGGAGGATCGCGGGTTCCGCGCGGGACACGGAATCGAGCAGGAGCTGCTTGCCAAGCTCCGTGAATTTGCTCGCGTCCACGTCGCCGCTGTAGCCGGTCAGCGTTTTATAAATGCTCCCGAGCTGCTCAAGGCCGGGCGTGTTGGCAATTGAGGAAAAGATGCCGTTCGGGAAAGCCTCCAGTGCAGTCTCGCTGTTTGCCATCATCGCGCCGGTCTGCATCATCGCGTCGAGCGGCTGCATGAAGCTCAGGTCGAGCAGCGTGTCCCCATCCTGAAGCGCGGCGTCCTCGCCCTTGATAAGCCGGATCAGGCCGTCCCAGTTGAGCTGGATGCCGTCCAGATGCTGCACGCCGCGCTGTGTGTCGCGTTTCCGGTCGTCATCGTCTCCCACTCCGGCCACGATCAGGATTCCGAGCTTGGCAAGCTTTGCAAACGCATAGGTCATGGACGCTCCCGTGATGCCGCGCCCGAACGTCAGGGCGGCGCTTCTCTGCGTCTCAAATGAGACGTCCTTCCCAAGTCGCATGGTGTGAATCAGACCGGCAAGGCCAATCACAGACCCCGCCTCATACTTGACCGCGAGATCGACCAGCGCACCGGCAACGGTCGTGTAGTTAAGCAGCAAGTTGCCGACGCCGAAGCGCGTCGCGTTCGGGTCGTACAGGTTCTTGATAAGCTGCTGCATTTGCTGCCGGGCTTCCTTGCCTTCCCGTGCCTCGACGAGCTGCCGCCGGTAATCCGCGTCGCCCAGCTTCGATTTCTCGATCCGCACCTTTTCGCCGTTGTCCAGCTCGACGGTCACGACGCCGCTGTTTCCACTGAAACCGACCTGATTCAGCGCGTTCTTGATGCTCGAGGCAAACCGGCCGGAAACGGAATCCTGCTGGAACGTGCGCTCCTGCGCCATCAGGTCGGCGGCTTTCAGCGCGTCCTCCGGCGAGACTTTGCCCTGCTCGACCAGCTTTGCCATGCCGCGCAGCACCTCGCCGCGCGCAAAGCCCTTGAAAAATTCATCGGAATCGACGAGCAAGTGCGCCTGAATCTCCTCCATGCGCGAGAGCACCCGTTCGGCCACGTTCCCGTTCGCCTTGAATACCCGGCTTGTCGTCTGGCCGTATTTCCCCTCGAGGCCGTCCGTGTTGACGTCAAGCGCCGTCTCGACGTATGCCTGCCGGTATGCCCGGATCGCGGTGCTCCAAGCCTGACGCGAGAGCACGGAAATGTCTGCCGAGAGCGTCCTTCTGCCGGTGAAGCGGTAGAGCAGATCGTCGAACGGGACGGCGATGTTGTTTGCAAGAGAATCAACAAGTCCGAACATCGTGTTGCCCGCAAGGTTTCGCATGAACGTTGCAGGGCTGCTCAGGTCGTTCAGCCGGAGCAGGGAGCTTGCTATGTCTGCCTTGGTCGCCTTGCTTGTCAGGTCGCTGGAAACGCCGCGAATCTGACTGACGGCGATCTTCTGCAAAACGTCGTTCGGGAGCTTCCGAAGCGACCCGGTCACGATCCTGCCGAGCTTGTCCGTGAACGCCGTCGTTGTCTTGCGCAGTTTCGCAAGGTCGGAGATCACGCCGATCATTGCCGCGTCGCCGCGCCCCTGCACCTCGCCGGTGTCCGGGTTCCGCAGCGCGTCGGATGCCGCCTGTATGCGGGATGCTGCGTCGAGCAGCTGCCCGCCAAGCTCTTTGACCCGCTCGTTTGAGAATCGCCCGTCATTTAACTCCGTGATCGCGTCAACGGCCGCGCCCTGCGGCGTGCGCGACCATTTCGCGAGTGCCTGAACCGTCTGACCGGCCTGCGTCCCGGCCTCCTTGACGGCAAGCGCAAGCTCGACCGCGCGAGCCGCGTCCCCGTCAAGCTGATTTGAGGCGATCAAGCCCATCGCCGTATCAATGTCCGGCGCGCTCCAGACGTGCCCGTCGTTGTCCGTCAGCAGATATTCCGCCTCGCCCTTCGGGTCGGCCTGAATGCGGTCTTCCGCCTCGGCCAGACTGTCGACCTCGTGCGAAACGTTATATCGCGCGGCGTTCTTGTTCTGCTCGAGCATTTCGTCGCGCACGTCCTGAAACACGCCGCCGAACACTGGGGAGTTCTTCAGCGTGTTTTCCACGACGCGGCTTCTGTCCGTCTTGCGCCCGACCGGGCGAGCAGCGCGGACGGCGGCCACCATATCCTCTGCCGGATTCGATCGCTGCCGTGTGGCCGGTTGGCTGACCTCCGGCGCGGTTCCGGGGGCGTCCGTCTGTCCCTGCTGCGGCGCGGAACTTCTATCGCTCAACAGACTGTCGCGGTACGCCGTCGCTTGGTCGTAACCATCTTTTCCGTAGGTCGGAAGCGCGTCAAGCTGCTCCTGCGTCATATGCCCGTATTTTCCGATGTTCGATACAACGGTTTCCGCAGAATCGCCGTTGTGCATCATGAAATAAACGTAAGGCGTTCCCTTGCTCTTATCCCAGCCGGGGTTTGCATGCTCCTCGTTGAACTCCACGCGGGCAACCGGGACAAAACCGTAGCGTTCATAAATACGAACGAGGCCTTTCCCGTAGCAATCCAGTTTCACGCCTCCCGACGCAATTGCTTGCGGGATAACGCCGTCCATTGCGTGAGGAGTTTCATTAAGTTGCTTGTTTTTGAAAACAGCTTCAATATCTCCGTCGTCTGTGAGCGCAAAGCCTATCGTTCCGCCCTCGTCCATAAAGGTGCGTTTGCCTTGCAACTCCGCGGGTGACTTCGGTGTAACTGCCCAACCGTGGTCTGCATCTGCCGCACGCGCTGCATCCAGCGCAGAAGAAAAGGCGGCATTGTCTGCGTCGAAGTCATACAACTCCGCTGCAACAACGCCGCTTTCCGTGAATGCGTTTTGAACACTCTGGCTTAAATTCCTTCGAGAAAGGACTTGATTTGTTCGTCCGGATTGCCGTCCTCCCGCATCTCGTCTATCAGAAAGCTGTCCTCCGGGAATTTCTTCAACCATTCCTCCAGCCATTCGGTTGCCGTCATTTGAAACACCTCCGTTTGTTTCAGTATAACCCGAATTTTCGGCGTTGTCAATATTCAGTTGTACGTTTTTCCCGGCCTCCACCGCGTCCACCAACGCGCGCCGCATTCCAGAAATGCCGGACGGTTCTTCAATCTGTACGCCAAAAGCCTCGCTTGCAATTGCGCGGCCGTCCGGCGTGTTGAGCCGAAGATTCAGAATCTCGGCGTTTGTTAGGTCTCTGACCGATTTTTCGCCCGTTTTCAGCGCGTTCAGCGTTTCTGCGGCTTGCTGTGCCTGTTCCGGTGATACGCCGTTCAAGGCGGCATATTTTGCCTCTGCCGGTGCTTCAACGGTTCTCTGCGCGGCCTCCGGCACGGATGCCGCGTTCCCGGCAGTCTGTGCAGCCGCCTCCGCGTCGTATTCCGCGCCGATGCTGTTCACGATCTTCAGAAAATCGTATTCCGACATCGGCTTTTTCGGCATGTTGCCATCCGTTACGGCGTCGATCACGGCCTCACCGGCCTTGTAGATCGCAGACCCCTCCGGGGCTTTCATTGCCTCCTGCGCCCATTCTACCTGTGCACGGAGCGTCTCCTGCTCCTGCGCGCGATACCCGACGTAGTCCGACACGGTGTCGCCCGCGCTCATTGCAGTCGTCAGCATCAGGGTCGAGACGGTCGTCTCGAGGAATTCGTCGAAGAACTCCCCGGCAGAACCCCAGAATTCCGGTGCCTGCTGCGTCGCAACGGCCTTGATGAGCGGCTCGATCGCGTTCTGGAAGTTCTCCTCGATCACCTCGCCGGAAACGCGGCCGACCCACTGCATGACGGTCTTCATAGCGGCGGACTTGAATTTTTCGGCGAGCATGTTGCCGAAATTCTCCGACATGACGCCCTGTAGGCCGGGGACGTAGCCGAGGAGCGTCTGCGTCGCGACCTCCGATGTTGCCGTCAGACCGCCGTAGACCGATGCCTGCGTCTCGTCCATGCCCTGTCTGCGACCGTCTATGTAATTTTGCGAGAATATTTCCGTGTAAAAAGCAGAACTAAACGCCGCCTGCGGCACATGCGCGATCGCGGAGGAAACCGCCGCCTGATGCGCGAGGCTTCCGCCGACGCTCAACGCGCCGGAACCGGCAAGGGCGGCACTGATTCCCTGACCGGCGACGGAGGCCGCTATGGCAGGGAGCATCTGACCGGCGGATTCCGCAGCGCTCATACCAGCCCCGGCAAGGTATTTCTCGACGCCCGTCCCGCCGATCGTGACGGGGTCTTCGTGCAGCATACCGCGATACTGCGCCACCACGCCGCCCTCGTCCGGCATGGGCTGATCGGCTCCGAACAGCTTCCCGATCCCGTAGGAAAGACCGCGCATTGCCTTGTTCGTGCCGTATGCCACCGAGCCGATCGTCTGATCCTCGATCTTTCCCCACGTGCCGCGCATGTCCATTGCCTCGTTCGCGTAGAGGCGGTTCAGCTTCGGCTTCAGCAGCTTTGCAAAGCCGAGCGCCGCTTCCTGCCCCTTCGTGTTCCAAAGGTAGCGGAACGTGTTCTTTTCATCGTCGGTCATCCTGCGGTAGGCATACCATTCGTTCTCCGTGTCGTTTTCCGACGAGAACAAATACCCGGCGTAGTCGAGCGGCGCGTCGCTGTGCAGCCATGACCCGATCTCGTCCCCGTCCACCATAGCTGAGACGCGCTCTGCTTCGTTCAGATCGTTCCAGAATACGGCCGGGTCGATCGCACCCGGCGCACTATGCGGCTTGCTCTTGGCCTCGAAATCCGGCTGAGCCTTCGCCCATGCGACCTGCTTCGCCGTCCAGCTCGAAACCGCGTATTCGTAGCGCTCAAGTGTCGCCTGTTCCTCCGTCGTGAGCGGGACGTCGGCTCTGTCCGGACGGTATTTTTCATAGATGTCAAGCGCCTCACGCTGCGCGTCGCTTAACTCGTCGCGCGGCGTTCCTTCCTCGGCAATGATCTTTCCGGCGTTATACAGTCTGCGCCCGTCCTCGCCGAGGCTCTCAACGCCTTCGCTGCTCGTCTTCGCGTCCCGCTTTTCGTAGATTTCCCCCGCCTCTCTTGCAAGCCTTGCAAGCGCGTTGCCCGTCTGAGCCTCCTCCTTGTCCTCGGCGGCATAGTAGCCCGGCATTTTATAGGCACTCTGTGCCTCGTTCCACGCCCGCTGCGCGCGCTGTGCGTTCACCGCCTCCTGCGTCATGCTCTTGTCTGCTGCAAGCTGTGCCTTCTCCTTTTCGGCGTTGATTGCCGCCTCATATCTGGCGTACTGCTTGTCGACCGCAGCCTGTGACGCTCTCATATTGGCGTCATAGAGCGTCTGCAAATAACCGGTCAGGTCGGTCGGCTCTGTGGACTGGGAAATCAGCTGCTGATATGCCGAATAGATGCTGTTCCGGTCGTTCATGTCCGTCCCGGACAGAACCGAGCCGACGTAGCTCGGGTCGCCAGAAAGATAGCTTGCGTACTTGCTCGTCGGGTCATAGTCCAGCTTCTCGCCGGAAATCTTCGCGTTTCGCTGCTGTTCCAGAATCGCGGCCTCCCGGTAGTTCCCGGCGGCCGCTGCCTTCTCAATCTGCGCGGTGTAGTCCGTGTTCGCGTCGTACTGATACGGCGCGTTCTTCGTCGTCGGTGCGGTGCTCTGCGCCGCCGTCTGCGTCTTTGTCTCCGGCCTCGTCGTGCTCACGCTGCCGACGTCCGGGGTCTTGATATTCGTTGCAAGGTTCGACGCGGCGTTTCCGCCGTTTTTGGCCGTTTCCTTCGGCTTTTTGGTAAGCTCGTCCATGCTGCCCTCCTTAATTCAGCCCGCCGTAGTAAAGCGGGATGCTCTCAAACTGCGCCGGGCACGTCCGGCCGAACAGCGCAAGCTTTAAGAACGCCGTTTTACACGGGCTGGGCGTTGCAGTGTGTCCCGAAACCATTCCTGTTTGTTTCCCGCGCCGGAATGGTGCGCGATACCGCCGCGACAGGGAGTTGCACCCCGTTTAGCAGGCCAAGGAGAGTACAAGCCGAGATCGCTCTGGCTCGCGGCGGTTATATCAAAATTTCAGGGGAATAAAAGCTTTCTCGTTTGAGGCCGGCCGTGTTGACCGGCCTCAAGGGCGCCGCGCGGAATCCAACCGCGCTTACCGCTCTCCGTCCGGCGGGTAGCTGCAACAGCGCCATATCTGTCTATCCCGTCGGCTGCTCACTTCACCGCGCTAAAGCCGACTGGGTTCCTTTTTTGATTTTCCAATGCGCGATTTCAAGAGGGAGCGCCCTTCTTTTCCGGCAAGGGACGTCTTAAGCCTGTGATGCGCCGGTTTATGCCCGATTCCACGGGAATGTGAGGAAGGGGAGAATCACTGTGTGGAATACAAGGATAGCCGCCCACAGAACCACCGCGCACTTTTTCCGCTACCCCCACCCCCCGCGCGCGGGCGTGGTTTTGGTGTTGATTCCATATCACGCGGCGCGCCCCGGGGGGATTGCCGCCCAGCCTAGCCCCGCGCCCTGCACCGGATATGCGCCTGGGCTTTGCGGATATGTGCCCGCGCAGCTCGTGCCGCTCGTGCTGTCTTTCTCCGAATTGCGCCCCGGTTGTATGCCGTTTATGCGTCGCGTAACTTGCGAACGCAACAAAATATTCTTTTTGCTGCGTTCAAGCGTCGCTTTGCGCGTCACGTTTTTGCATTATCCGCTTTATTCTGCATATTTAATGTGTTATCTGTCTATCAGTCAAAAGCATCTGTTATATCGCCGAATCCTCCGAGAATCCGAAGCTGCACATCTCCTGACGCGTTAACGTCCTTTTTATCGACAAGCGCAGCCCCGTCGAAGTCCTGTCGCTGATTGAAAACGGCCTTGTTGGTTTGCGCCCCAGACCACGCCGGAGCAGTGCTATATTGTCCACGGATAAAGGTACACAGGCGTCTTAAAGCGTCAGCCGCGGCTCTATTTTTTGAAGAATCCTGTTTCTTCATTGTCTCTTTCCGTTGTTCCGCATCCGCAGCGGGATCAAACCCGCAACCGATAGCGCCATCTGATTTAATGAATTTAGAAACATCGTCAGCGACTTCCCCGAGACATCCGCATAAATGCCAAAAATCCGGACGTTTGATTTGTCCGGATTCGCAAAGATCTTTGTATTGCTTGCAGGCATTCATGATAGCATCGGGAGACGATCTAAGCATGGTTGAGCACCTCCTGACAGAAAAAATAACAGGTTTTTGAATAAATCCCGGGAGAAAGTGCACTTTCTCCCGGGATTTATTCAAAAA
>OIXQ01000711.1_pt1 | contig 14165 bp, 12 predicted proteins | sample 1587791 | NCBI WGS metagenome assembly OIXQ01 (sample SAMN03283273) | human gut metagenome | biome: human-associated habitat; material: feces | host: Homo sapiens | place: Peru | collected 2012
TCTCGACCCGTGATGCGAGAGCCTTTTACCTGTACTTCCTTCAGGACAAAAGCTGTTGAAGCCATACTGATGATGGTTTCTTTTCCCGATGAAACCGCCGTTTTTTGCTTTTTATAGCCCATATAGGAAGCTTGCAGCATATCGCCAGTTTGCTTTTGTGCTATGGGAATCAGGAAAGTTCCGTCTTCCTTGCTGCGTGTAAACTTCAAGGGCTTTCCATTGCGCAGCAGAGTAACTGATACGTTGGCCAGGCGGTTGTGTGTAAGTGAATCTTCCACATAACCGCTAATCTTCTCTTGGGCAAACGCATGGCATGCCACGAACAGAATAGTGAAAAGAACTATTATTTTCTTCATCTTTTTTTCTCTCTTTTCTATTTTACCTTAGACACTTATCTTGCTAATGTCTTTAAGACGCTTGTCTGGCAAAAAAGTAAACTGCTAATTATCTTTCAATCGGATTGTATGGCTCAGCACGCTTGGAATGCTTCAGGATATTTCCTTTTTCATCCTTGATCTTTACAATTGCAGCATACTTGGCATCTTGAAGCAGATAACCGATTGGATCGGCATAGTATTTTTTGTAAATGGAGGTCAATGATTTGCGGTCGATAGGCTCGAAAGTCTTACCTTTATAATAGATAGGTATGGAGCCTTTGCCTGTTGTGAGTCCTACAGCTGTAAATCCATAATCGTTCTCGGAGTCGTGAGCTTTGAGAATCAATCCCGGCAGTCCGCTCAGCTTCCAGGGACCATTGTCAATAGGGATGTCTTCCGTGTACCATGCAATCCATGTTCTACCCTTAAACTTGGCAATAGCCTGGTGGCACTCGTAACCGCAGATGGAATAGATACTGTCTGTGAGTTGCCAGTCTATCGGTTCCATCGGTTCAATGCACACATATCTGTCGGCTGCAAAGAAATCGAGATAGGCAGTCTTGCCCTGTTCTGGATAGTTCTTATATACTTTCCAATTAATCTGTCCGCCATTACCGGAGAAATTGACAGGTATTCCTTTTGCCATATTTGCGGAGATGGTAGAGTCTCTTTGGAATATCGGATAACTGTAGAATGCGGAATACTTGTTGCCAATCTGCAAGAGCATTTTCTCTTCGATGCGGCCAATGATGGTGTCGGTCTTGGTATATTTCTTTTCGTAAATATACTCGGCATCATATACTACCTGATACTTTACCTGATCAATGGAATCTCCCATGCCAATGCTTGATTCATCGAACAGGTTTACTGTTTGAGCTTGGAGCATGCAAGCATATAATGCAAGCCATGCTATTAATAATACCTTTTTCATAATCTTCGTCAATTATTCATTATTTTATCTGTTTCTTTCGTTTTTGTGATGCAAAAGTATTGAGATTATCCGATGAAATCGATGATTCCTGTTACTGAGTTATTACTTTTGCTTCTTTTCGCCTATTATTATTTTATTACTCTTGCCTTTGTTTACGGATTTTTCAGTAACTTTGCCGTCAAATTCAAAAGATCAGGAATGTATGAACAGTAACAGTAAGCTGAAAATAGTGTGGATAGTATGTGGGGTAGCAATCGTATTGTTGTTCTGCACGCAGGCTTATTGGCTCCATCTTCAATGTCAATATAGCTTAGACCAGCAGGTAGAGCAATTCAAGAAGGATTGTGATGAAGTGTTAGCGCAAGATTTGAAGAATAGAAAAAAGTTGCAGGAGAATTCATCTACGAAAGGTAGAAGAGATACGGTTATGCTTAAGATAGAATCTGAATATGATATGAAGAAGGGATGTAGCCGTACTACGCTTTCTTTTTGGAACAATCATCGCTTTCTTGTCCGTTTGAATGATCCTGATCTTACGGGTGATGATGCTTATCTCATCATCAGCAGATATCTGGCTTATATGGGTAAACGTCCATCGTTGCCTTCTTATCAAAGATTACTGGATGATAAGGGATATGGGAAGATATCCTCTTTTCGCCATTTAGATTACAAGACCGTCTTCCTGAGTGCAAGATATGAGGTCGAAGGTAGATGGTTACGTCTGGTAACAGTGAAGTATCAGACGAATCCAATGTTTCGCCAAGGTATTTCCTTTCAGGTGTCCATTCCTATTACTCGAACGCTCAAAGCCATGATGTGGCAATTGATAGGAAGCATCTTTCTCTTTTTCATCTTGATAGGATGTCTGTATTACCTGGTTAAGACCATAGTCTTCCAAAAGCGCATTGATGGCATTCGTCATGAGTTTCTGAAGAATATGATTTATGAGTTGAAGCAGCCGAAAGAAGACGATAAGGGCGAAGAATCCGCCGTTTCTATCGGTTCCATCGCCTTCTATTATGCACAGAATGAACTGCAATGTGGTAATTCCAGAGTAGTCATCACATCTCGTCAAGCAGAAATCCTGAAGCTTCTTGCCGAGAACCAGAACCAGCTTGTGGAGCGGGATTTCATACTGAATGAAGTCTGGGGGGATGACTCTTACTCCAATTCCCTTGCCCTGAACGTACAGATTACCTATCTTCGCCGGGCATTGAACCTGGATGAAAAGGTAAGCATCGAAGCCGTCATCAAGAAGGGATATATCCTGCGTACCTGTTGTTCTTAGTTATCAACTCTCATCTTTTTAGAAAGATGGGAGTTTTTTTATCTTAATTTATTTTGTCCTTCACCTATTTTGTTGTAACTTTGCAGGCAGAAATTCGAATTTAAATTATTTTATGTAATTATGGCAAAAAAAGCTCTTTTAATGATTCTCGACGGATGGGGAATCGGTAAGCATGATAAGGGTGATGTTATCTTCAAGACTCCAACTCCTTATCTCGATTATTTGACAGCAGTTTCAGCACATTCTACTCTCCAGACTTGTGGCGAGGACGTAGGTCTTCCTAACGGTCAGATGGGTAACTCTGAGGTAGGTCACCTCAACATCGGTGCTGGTCGTGTGGTATATCAGGACCTCGTTAAGATCAACAAGGCTTGCGAGAGCGGTGACATCTTGAAGAATCAGGAGATCATCAACGCTTACAGCTATGCTCAGAAGACAGGTAAGAAGCTCCACTTGATGGGCTTGACTTCTACCGGTGGTGTTCACTCTTCTTTGGATCACCTCTTCAAGTTGATTGAGATTGGTAAGGAATATGGTTTGAAGGAGACATACGTTCACTGCTTCATGGATGGTCGTGATACAGACCCTAAGAGCGGTAAGGGCTTTATCGAGGAGGTTCAGGCTTGCTGCGATAAGAACGGTGCACACATCGCAAGCATCGTTGGTCGTTTCTATGCAATGGACCGTGACAAGCGCTGGAACCGTGTGAAGGAAGCATACGACTTGCTCGTTGAGGGTAAGGGTAAGCAGGCTGACGATATGGTGAAGGCAATGCAGGAGAGCTATGATGAGGACGTAACAGACGAGTTCATCAAGCCAATCAATAACTCAAAGGTTGACGGTACTATCCAGGAGGGTGATGTTGTTATCTTCATCAACTACCGTAACGACCGTGCCAAGGAGTTGACACAGGTATTGACTCAGCAGGATATGCCAGAGGAAGGCATGCACACCATCAAGGACTTGCAGTACTACTGCATGACTCCATACGATGCAAGCTTCCAGGGCGTTCATATCCTCTTCCCTAAAGAGAACGTAATGAACACTCTCGGCGAGTACTTGAGCGCACAGGGCAAGAAGCAGCTCCACACTGCAGAGACAGAGAAGTATGCTCACGTAACATTCTTCTTCAATGGTGGTCGTGAGACTCCATACGAGGGTGAGGACCGTATCCTGGTTCCTTCTCCAAAGGTGGCTACTTACGACCTGAAGCCAGAGATGAGCGCTTACGAGGTAAAGGATAAGTTGGTTGGTGCTATCAACACACAGGAGTACGACTTCATCGTTGTAAACTTCGCTAATGGTGATATGGTAGGTCACACTGGTATCTACAACGCTATCGCTAAGGCTGTTCATGCTGTTGACAACTGCGTAAAGGACGTTATCGAGGCTGCCAAGGCTAATGATTATGAGGCTATCATCATCGCTGACCACGGTAATGCAGACCACGCTATCAACGAGGACGGTACCCCAAATACCGCTCACTCTTTGAACCCAGTTCCATTCATCTACGTAACTGACAACAACTCAGCTACCGTAAAGGATGGTCGTTTGGCAGACGTAGCTCCTTCTATCCTCCATATCATGGGCTTGGAGCAGCCTGCAGATATGACAGGTGAGAACTTGATTTCTGACAACAAGTAAAAACGATTTTATATACCTCAAAAAAGTATCCTAAGATACTTGGCCAAGTATCTTAGGATACTTGCGTAAGTATCTTAGGATACTTTTGAATTTATATTAAGCATGAACGTAAAGATAGAAGAAAGTTGGAGACAGCATATAGGAGAAGAGTTCGACAAGCAGTATTTTGTTGACCTCACAAACTTCGTGAAAGAGGAATACCTGCGTACGCCCTGTTATCCTCCGGGCCGTTTGATTTTCAATGCTTTCAATCTTTGTCCTTTTGATGATGTAAAGGTAGTGATTATCGGCCAGGACCCCTATCATGAGCCGGGGCAGGCAATGGGATTGAGTTTCTCTGTGCCAGATGGAATCACTTTCCCACCATCATTGATTAATATATTCAAGGAGATTCAGATGGATCTCGGTACTCCGATGCCAGCCACGGGCGATTTGACCCGCTGGGCAAAGCAGGGAGTATTGTTGCTCAACGCCACCCTTACCGTTCGTGCCCATCAGGCAGCGAGCCATCAGCGCAAGGGCTGGGAGGAGTTTACCGATGCTGCCATCCAGGTGCTCAGCAAGGATAAGGAACACCTGGTGTTTATCCTCTGGGGTGGTTATGCCCGAAGCAAGGCAAAGCTCATCGATACGAGCAAGCACCTGATATTGGAAAGTGTGCATCCATCGCCATTATCTGCCAACCGTGGTGGATGGTTTGGCAATCATCATTTCTCCCGCTGCAATGCCTATCTGCAGCAGAACGGAATTACGCCTATCCAATGGTAGGCACACCTTTAATATAATAGCTATCCACTTTTATATATAGCTATCCATCGTGGGTAGCTATCATTATTTAATATTCATCTCAAAAAACATTATGAAGAAAGACGAATTGCGTATTCTGCAGGTGGGCAACGTATTGGTTTCACCTGATATCATCACCGAAAAATTCTGTTGCGATCTTGATGCCTGTAAGGGCGAGTGCTGCATCGAAGGCGATGCAGGAGCTCCTGTTTCCTTGGATGAGATTATGGAAATAGAGAATGCGCTGGATGTTGTCTGGGATGATCTCTCGGCTTCAGCACAGGCTGTTATTGACAAGCAGGGTGTTGCATATACAGATATCGAAGGTGATTTGGTAACAAGTATTGTAAATGGCAAGGATTGCGTGTTTACTTGCTATCAAGACCTTCAGGATATGAATGATGGTCATACGATACCTAATTGCTGTCTCTGTGCTTTGGAACGTGCGTATCGTGAAGGAAAATCTCATTTTATGAAACCTATCTCATGTGCACTTTATCCCATCCGTGTCAAGCATTTTGGTAATGAAGTGTATGGCATTAACTATAACAAATGGCGTATCTGTAAGGCTGCCATTAAAAAAGGTCAGGAATTAAATCTTCCTGTATATAAGTTTTTGGAAGGACCTTTAGTACAGCGTTTTGGTCAGCCTTGGTACGATGAATTATGCGATGTTGCTGCTCTGGTTCAAGATTCTGATATTGCTGCAGACTAATGCCGATATGTTTTTTTACCAATTCAGATAAGGTACACTGATTCTTATAGTGTACTAATTCTGCAATCTTTTTTATTGGCATTTGTTTTTTGTTTGTATATTCTGCTATGAGACAGACATACGTTACAAGACGCTTTTGTATATATTCTCTAGGGCTTTGCTCAATGGTACTTCGTACAATCTTCTCTAATTTGCCTGATGAAATTTTCAGGAGTTTGTGATATTCAGAAATATTCCTTTGAGTAAAGATGTTCTTTTCAACAGAATCGATGAATTGTTCAAATAATTGCAGGTCTTTTGTTTGTTCTTCGCATTTGTTGTAGGAAATCGCTTGTGACAATGATAGCTCTATGATAACATGGACAAGTTCAAAAGTCATTTGATATCTATTTTGTTTCTTGTCCATGAATGTCTTTATTTGTGTCAGTAAACAGTTTATGCTATATATGTCGTCTGTACCATTTTTTACTTTGTCTATGCTATTTAATTTGTTTGTTAAAGTAGAAATATTGGTAAAATTTTCAGCAAGCCGGCTAATGTTTGAAGTTTTTATAAGTAAAGCCTTTCCTTTAAAAGTAGAAGACATAACTTTGAAGTTATCTACGTATTGCCCACTTGCGAAATAGAGGATATTGTTTTTCTCAGCAATAACAGTATGTCCATTTATATCATAACGTAGAGTTCCTTCCAAACATAAAATAAGAGTGATACATTTCACTTCCATTTTGTCTGTTGGCAGGTCTTGTACGTCAATATCTTCAATATAGCAAATTTCGTCATCTAAAAATTTGCATTCAGACTTGAATTCTTTTGCTTGAGCAATAGAAATCTCTTTTTTTGTATTTAAATTTGTCATTGTTTTAGGATTATATTTTTATTTTTTGTGTGTTAGAATATTCTTTATTCATTTTCTAATCCCTCTATATTTACAATTTGTGATTCTTTGAAATACTGAGAATTACTATAGATTTTAATAATTCTTTGGCTTTTATTAGTGAATCTTCGGAAAGCTTGTTCATCTAATTCGCCATTACAAGTATATATAAATCCATCCATGTTAATAGTCTCTTTTCTTTTAGCTTCTCTTAAAGTTATTCTTGGTGTTCCCTTGAATACCTTGCCAAAGTCGTAATAAATACTCTTTTGGTCACGATAAACATCTATTGGAGTCATAATATGTCGAATAGTACAAAGTTTACGCTCAAAAGGATTGTTAATCAACCTGTAGTCCCTTGACTGGTTGTAAGCTCCTAATGGATTTAACCACTTTGATCTATCGAAATCCGGAGACTTCCACTGGTTGTCATAACTGCATGCGTCAAATGCTTCTAATTCTTTTTTGACATAGCATCCTTTTAGTGTACAACATTTCCAGTCTCCATTTGCTTTATGGTAGAAATATTTACCCTTAGCATCATATCCATAATATTCCATAGAAAGTTGTTTGGATGGCTCTCCACCACTTTCTGGAGCGTACCATACAGCAATTGTATTCTTATGCGGTTGCAGAAACCTTGTTATATCATATGTATATATGAAAACCGTTGCAGAGTCAGGATTACAGAAATAGGCTTTTGGGCTAATATTTCTTTCGTTGACAAATACCTTTATTCTCCCACAGCTTGCAAAAGTAATGCTTCCCTGTTTGGGTTTCCCTTGTGAAGGAAAAACGTGGCAGAAAAGAACTTCTGACGAGTCGTTGGGTATAGGGTAGGAAATCCAATGAGTACTAAATTCGTGTGCATTCGAATTTAGTACCCAAAGCATTGCCAATATAAAAGTTTCGATTCTTTTCATCTGAGAACTTTCTTTGTTCCTTTTTTAAGTGTTATTTTTTGAGTCTTCCCGTTGTAGTTTACGGTTAATCTTCCATCCGCATGGCTAATAATCTCTGCCTTTGAAACCTTCTTGTCTTTCCAATAGAGGTTGAGGGTGTAGTTTCCTCTGGCTTTGATTCCCTGGATATATCCCTGCTTCCATGAGTCTGGGAGTGCAGGAAGCAAGTCCATGTTTTCTCCGTCACACTGCATAAGCATCTCACAGATGCCAGCCGTTCCACCGAAATTACCATCTATTTGGAATGGCGGATGTGCATCAAACAGGTTAGGATAGGTTCCACCTGAATGGTGTTTCCGGTCCTTGTATTTCTCTGGACTCACATATGTAAGCAATTTGCGCAGTATTTGATAAGCTTTGTCCTGACGATGTAGGCGTGCCCATAGATTGATGCGCCATCCTGTGCTCCATCCTGTAGAATTATCGCCCTTTATTTCCAATGTCTTTGTTGCTGCTTGTGCCAAATCTGGCGTTTGAGCTAACGAGATTTGATGGAAAGGGTATAGACCCAATAAGTGTGATTGGTGTCTGTGATGCCAGTCCTGATCGTCCCAGTCGTGATACCATTCCATGAGATTACCTCTTTTTCCTATATGATAAGGGCGTAAGCGCTCTAATGAACTTTGCAGACGTACTTGGTAATCTTTGTCTATTCCAAGTGCTTGGGCACCTTTAATCGTATTTTTGAATAGTTCCCTGATAATCGCCAAGTCTGCTGTGCCGCCATATAGTGAACTTCCTCGATATCCTTTATCGGTGATGTAGTCAGCTTCTGGAGATGTACATGGTGCAGTTATCAGTTGTGCAGGATTATGAGGATCTTCTATGAGCCATTCAAGCATGAAATCACAAGCCCCTTTCATGAGAGGATAGGCTGTATCTCTTAAGTAATTAATATCTCTTGTATAGTCATAATGATCCCATAGTGTCTGTACAAGCCAGGCACCTCCCATCGCCCAATTACTCCATTGAGGGCTTTCGTTACCGGTTCCTACAGGATTTGACATAGCCCATGCATCAGTATTATGTCCTGCACACCAACCTTTGTTTATGCCATAAAAATGTTGGGCATTATGGCGACCTGTTACTGCCATACCTTTTACAAGTCCATCAACAGGCATTACCAGTTCTGGAAGATTGGTTGATTCTGCCGGCCAATAATTTTCTTCCAGATTGATATTAATGGTGTAATTTCCTCTCCAAGGTGACTTGAGTGCAGGAGCCCAAAGCCCCTGAAGATTGGCTGGTACACCATTTGTTCGTGAACTGCTGATAAGCAAGTATCTGCCATATTGAAAATAGAGCATTTCCAGATAAGGATTATGCTTCTTTTCGTCGCTATATGATAGCAATTGTTTATCTGTTGGATTCTGGACATCATATTTTGCATCAGACAAGTTGAATTTTACCCTGCCAAAGAGTTTTTGGTAGTCTGATAAATGTCTTTGTCGTAATTCTTTGTATGTAAAATTTGTCAGATGCCAGATATCGTCAGTGACATTTTCTAAATAGGGTGCTCCTTCTTTGACAGGATGTTTGTCAAAACCATTATAGCTGGTCTCATTGACCAGATAGATAATAGCTTCAGTTACTCCTGTAAGGTGTAGGGTAGAGTCACTGGCACTAATGCTACCATCTGTGTTTTTTACTTGGAGTATGGAGCAATAGTGTATGCTGTTTTCTTCTTCACCCAAAACATGACCCGACATAGTGAGTTGTTTTTCTGATGCTTTCACTCGATGAGGAATGAGCGACGTAAGAGAAATATCACTATTGATGGCTCCTTTTTTAGAGGCGCTCAGTCTTATGGCAATCATTTTGTCCGGATGAGAGGCGAAGTATTCCTTATTGAAGGTAACTTCATTACGCACAAAACTGATGGATACCAGGCTGCTATCTAAGCTTAATTGGCGATGATAGTTGCTGATTTCCCCTTGATTAAAGTCCTTTATCTGAATCAGGCCTAAAGGCTGGTAATATTCCGAATTGTGCCCTTGCACGAAATGTTGCAAGGAATCGGCTGTCTTATAATCTTCCTTAAACAGAGCTTCCCGGATTTTAGGTATCCATTTATATGCATCACCTCCTTCTTGAGGGTTAACAGGTTGTCCTGTCCACAAAGTAATGTCGTTCAGGTAGATAGAATCATTATCAGCTCCACCATAAACTAATGCTCCCAACTTACCATTGCCGATAGGTAGTGATTCCTCAAAGGCATGTGCCTCTTGGTTGTACCATAAGGTAAGTGGAACTTGCGTTGTAGTTGCCTTCTTATGTGCATTTGCAGTTAAACTTATAGCACATAGAGTAAGGCTAAAAAAGAATTCTTTAGTCATTATATTTATAAGGTTATATTCGTGAATATAAATACAAGGCAGGCTTGTTTAATGAGCCTGCCTTGTATATTTGTTATGCGTCAATATTAGCGTAGGTTGCATTTTGTTCAATGAATTCTCGGCGAGGCTCAACATCATCACCCATCAACATAGAGAAAATTTCATCTGCTTGTGCTGCATTCTCTATTGTAACCTGTTTGAGTAATCGTGTAGATGGATCCATAGTAGTTTCCCACAATTGTTCTGGATTCATCTCACCCAAACCTTTGTATCGTTGTGTGTGAATGTTCTTGTCCTCTTGTCCCTCTCCGTATTTATCAATGAAAGCCTGGCGCTGCTGCTCGGTATAGCAGTATTCGCTGACTTTATTCTTGAATGAGCATTTGTAGAGAGGTGGAGTTGCAATATAGAGATGTCCTTCCTCGATAACCTTAGGCATAAAGCGGTAGAAGAGAGTCATGATAAGTGTGTCGATGTGAGAACCATCGACATCGGCATCGGTCATGATGATAATCTTGTCATATCTCAACTTTTCTGTATTAGCCTCTTTGCTATCTTCACCATCTACTCCAAAGCGTACGCCGATACTCTGGATGATATTCATAACGGACTCAGCCTCAAAGACTTTGTGCCATTGTACTTTTTCTACATTCAGAATTTTACCGCGCAAAGGAAGAATTGCTTGATGGAATCTGTCGCGACCTTGTTTTGCGGAACCGCCAGCAGAGTCACCCTCGACAAGGAAAATCTCGCATTCCTTAGGATCCTTGATAGAGCAGTCTGCAAGTTTTCCAGGGAGACCGCCACCAGTCATGAAGTTCTTTCGCTGTACGCTTTCACGAGCTTTGCGGGCTGCGATACGTGCTGTCGCTGCCAGAACTACTTTTTCGCAAATACGCTTAGCTTCATCTGGGTGTTCTTCCAGATAATCTGCCAAAGCTTCATTGACAGCCTGCTGAACGGCACCCTGTACTTCGCTGTTACCTAATTTGGTTTTAGTCTGACCTTCAAACTGTGGTTCTGCTACTTTGATAGATATAACAGCAGTAAGGCCTTCGCGGAAATCTTCAGGAGCAATCTCTACCTTCGCCTTTTCTATCTGCTTGGAGATTGATGGGTCAGCTTCTGCGTATGCTTTGAGCGTACGGGTTAAAGCCATGCGGAAACCAGTAAGGTGAGTACCACCCTCTATCGTGTTGATATTATTTACGTAGGAGTGGATGTTCTCTGTATAGTCTGTATTATACATGATGGCAATCTCTATAGGAATGCCTTGTTTTTCTGTCTTGAGATAGATGACATCATCAAAGAGGTGAGTGCGATGGCGGTCAACGTATCTTACAAACTCTTTCAGACCATCTTTTGCATGGAAAACCTCTTGCTTGGTTTCTCCTTCTTCGTCTGGACGGAGATCTGTAAGGGTAATCTTTATACCAGCATTAAGAAATGCCAGCTCGCGCATACGGCTTGCGATGATATCCCATTTATAAATGGTGTGGGTGAAAATAGTAGGGTCTGGCCAGAATTGCTGGCGTGTACCTCGCTTTTCAGTCTCACCAACGACTTTGACAGGGTAGAGTGGCTTACCTTTTTCGTATTCTTGCTGATATATTTTTCCTCCACGGAATACCTGAGATTTCATGTGTGAAGAGAGTGCGTTTACACAACTTACACCTACACCATGCAAACCACCAGATACCTTGTAGGAACCTTTGTCAAATTTACCACCTGCGTGAAGTACTGTCATAACAACCTCAAGGGCGGATTTGTGAAGCTTTTCATGCATATCAACAGGGATACCACGACCATTGTCTTCTACGGTGATAGAGTTGTCTTCATTGATTGTAACCTCAATGTCTGTACAAAATCCAGCCATGGCTTCATCAATGGAGTTGTCAACGGTCTCGTTGACCAAATGGTGGAGACCCTTTTCTGAGATGTCACCAATGTACATCGCAGGACGCTTACGAACAGCTTCCAAGCCTTCGAGGACTTGAATGTTGCTCGCTGAATAATTATTTGCGTTGTTTGTATTTTCTGCCATTTCTTTGCTTAGTATTATTATCGTGCAAAGATACGGAAAAAACATGAGAATATGCAATTTTTGTTGCTAAAAAACTGCAAAAAATAGTGAAATGCTTAGTTTTGATATAAAATAAATAAGGTTGCAAAATATTAATTATAATATATAATTCGATGAATAATCTTCAATATAGAGATTTTATTATCGTAGGAATTCTATTGAAAGACATATCCTTACATAGCGAAAACGGAATTATTAAAGATAATTGGATTTATATTCAAGAGCCTTATGTCAAAATTGCAAGAATAGGCATTATTAATAATTGGTCTCCGTATATGGTAAAAGATAAAAATTGCATTTATGTAGGCGTAGAATATATGTGTTTTGAGAACGATGAATTATGGTCTATGAAAGAAGATGATTTTATTAAATTTACTATAGACGAAATGAAGAAATTGAAATTAATAAAAGACGAGGATGTTATTTCTTCAAATATAATAAAAATGAAAAAAGCTTATCCTTCATACACGGGCGTTTATAATGAATTCCATAAAATTAGAGAATACACGGATAAAATAGAAAACTTATTTTTAGCGGGTAGAAATGGAATGCATAGATATAACAATATGGACCATTCTATGATTTGCGGAATTGAAGCCGCTAATTGCATATTGTCTGATAATAAAGATAAAAGCGTAATTTGGGAAGTGAATACTGAAGAAGAATACCATGAGGTAAAATCTGAAAAATAAAAAGGAATTAATATGATTTTAATAACAGGCGGAGCGGGATATATAGGAAGCCATACGGTTTTAAATTTAATTGAAAAGACAGATTATAAAATAATTATTTTCGATAATTTGGAAAACGGACATATTGAAACAATTAATACTTTGCTTGAAATAAATCCAGACAAAATAATTTTTGCAAAAGGCGATTTGAGAAATATTGAAGATATAGAAAATGTTTTTAATAAATATTCTATAGACGGAGTTATTCATTTTGCAGCTTTCGCTTTGGTTGAGGAGAGCGTTCAAAATCCTTCAAAATATTACAGAAACAATATTTACGGAACATTGAATTTACTTGACACTATGATTAAACATAATGTTAAAAGAATAGTTTTTTCTTCTACTTGCGCCACTTATGGAGAACCTACTTATACGCCGATAGACGAAAAACATCCTCAAAATCCCATTAATCCTTACGGTTATTCCAAACTTGCAGTTGAAAGAATAATGGACGATTATGATAAAGCCTACAAATTAAAATCAATAAGATTAAGATATTTCAATGTAGCGGGAGCGGACGAGAAAGGAAGGATTGGCGAATGGCATGAACCCGAAACTCATTTAATTCCAAATATATTGAAGTCAAACAATGATAAAGTATTTACAATTTTTGGAGATGATTATCAAACGAGAGACGGAACTTGCATAAGAGATTATGTTAATGTATTGGATTTAGCCGAAGCTCATAGACTTTCTTATGAGTATTTAATTAAAGAAAATAAAACGGATGTATTTAATATTGGGACGGGCGAAGGTTATAGCGTTAAAGAAGTTTTTGAAGCCTGCGAGAGAGTTTTGAATAAAAAAATACCCGTTGAGGTTAAAGGGAGACGAGCTGGTGACCCTGCGGTTTTATATGCGTATATTGGAAAAGTTAAAAATGTTCTAGGTTGGGGCGTTCGCCCGCAAAGCGAAGCCAAAAAGATTTTAGAAGAGAGTATTAAAAGCACTTATTTGTGGCATATTAATAGTATAAATAAAAAATAATGTTTAATTAAAACATAAGATTTAAATATAATTCTATTAAACGAATAAAGAAATATATTCTAATTCAAAACCATTAATAGAAATAATATATTAAAAATATCAATATTAAATTAATTATATACTCTTGAATATAAATTAAAAATATTGTATAATTATCGCATAAAAAATTAATCTTTTGGAGTAAATTCTATGAATAATGAAATATTATCGGCTATTCAGATAATGCTTATCGGTATGGGAGTTGTAGTTTTATTTTTAATTATATTGGTTTATGTAATGAAATTTGTAAGTGTCGTTATAGCTCAAATAAATAAAATAATACCGCCTCAAGAAGAAGCGATTTCGTCAGCGCCCGTTCAATCGGCAAGCGGAGATAAAATGAAGGCTATAGCGATAGCTTTGGCTCATATACACAGCAATAAAAAATAATAAATATAAAAATGTTTTTAAT
>OIXQ01000718.1_pt1 | contig 14059 bp, 8 predicted proteins | sample 1587791 | NCBI WGS metagenome assembly OIXQ01 (sample SAMN03283273) | human gut metagenome | biome: human-associated habitat; material: feces | host: Homo sapiens | place: Peru | collected 2012
AATGTTTGTGTCTACAAAAATCTTCATAACTGATATTTTTTTTCAATCAATGCGTCCAGTCCGCTCTCATCTGCAGGTACCGGTCTGCCACCCTTACCTGAAAGCATTTTCATACGTGCCAAAGCATTTTTATATTCTACACTTTCCGTTATCTTCCCATTCTTAAAACGAGAAATGTTGGAAGACAAGTGATGATTGTTTTCTTCAGAGCCTTCCAATGCCGGAGTTTCTGCCAATGATTGCGACAATAAAGTAATCAACGTTATTTTATCCTCCTTTGCCCAATTCTTCACTTCATTCCAAATTGGAGTGTTCTGTATATTGTTATTTGTCAGTATCATAATAAATCCTCCTAATTTTATTAATTATAAAGAGATGTATATACCTATCTTATGCAAAGATAGTGCAAATCGAATGCAGAATATCAAGCTTGCTTGAATATTATGCTGAGATGCAGCCAATCTTATGCAAAGATTATGCCAGTGAGCGCAATGAAAGCTTGCTTTCAAATTGCCGAGCGCAGCTAATCTTATGCAAAATTACACTTTTCTTCCGAAAGATGCAAGAATTTACGGGAAAATGTTTAAAAGCGGGGAAGATAAAAAGAAATGCCCACCCTTGGTACGGTAAGTAACCATGGGTGGGCAATACGGATTTCTCCTTTTATTTTTTAGCAATTAAGATAAATCTTGTGATTTACTTAACCATTACCTTCTTTCCGTTAATGATATAAAGACCCTTCGGCAGAGATTTTTCCTTAGAAGTAGCTATCTTCACACCTTCTATTGTATAAATAGTGTTGCTTGATGCTCTATTAGTTACAATCTCGCTAATACCTGTTGGGGTAGTACCTACCACATTGAGTTTAGCCCAATCGGCATTTGCCTTGAACGACTCAACCAAAGCATCAGGAACGATAAGAGTAATATTCTTAAGATCTTTCTGCTCGTCAACATACTGGAACAAACCACTTGGCATCTTTGGAGCTTCTGTGCCAGAATATGCACTCCAGTCGATGGTGGCAAGAGAGTAATTGCTGCCGAAGAGATACTTGCCGAGTGTAATCTTAGCAGGCAACTTTACAGAAATGAGTTTCTCGCATTTGTCAAATGCGCTTTCACAACTTGTGATATTATTAAACTTAGAAAGGTCTACTTCTGTAATCGCAGAACCGAAGAAAGCATCGGTGAGGTTAGTCACGTTTACACAGTCAGAAATGTCTATGTTCTTCAGACTTGTGCAGTTCTGGAAAGCAGAGCGCAAACTTTTGAAATGAGCAGCCTCTTCCGCAGCTGGCATCTTAACTGTAACAAGAGCGTTGAGACCACGGAATGCGCCATAACCTGAAGAAAGATAAGCATACGTATTAGCTTCAATCTTGGCCTGACTCATATCAATTTCCTCTATGGTAGAGTTACCTACAGGTGGGAAGCCGGTGTTGTTGCCAATGGCAAGAGACAGAGCCTGCAGTTTAGCTTGTGACCATGTGCCTGTAAGAATGAGCTTCTTGGCATCACTGAGCTGTGCAGGAATCTCTTCAGCATCGATTGTATACACCTTTTCTTCTGTAGTCTGTTCAACGGCACATTCTGTAGGAAGAGCAATGTAGGTCATCTGGTCTTCTGAGCAATAGTTACCAAGCTGTCCTGCACGGTTTTTGCCCCAACCATAAATCTTACCATCGGTAGACAGAAGCACACAATAACCATTACCGCTTGCCAGTTGAGTACCCTTAACACCTTCAGGAAGCTTTACGACAACTGGCTCAACAATGATTTCCTGACCTTCTGTGGCATCAACAGGAACACCACTTCCATCTCCGAGAGCACCGTCTACATTAGAGCCCCATGAGTAAATCTTGGTGATAATACCATCTTCACCTCCAACACCCACATAACGGTTATTGTCGCAGCCAGTGATGGCAATGACCTTCTCGCCAGTACCGAATGTGATTTTTGCAGGAGTAGAAATCATATCTATATCAGCATCTTTAATGCCGGCCATATTATTGTAATTGTCGCCCCATACCCATAATGAGCCATCTTTCTTGATGGCATAAGCGGTTTCAACAACTGCAAAGATATATGCCCAGTCGTTGTCTGTACCCAACAGAACAGGGCTTTTACAAAATTTCGCATTGTTCATAAGGGGTTTCTGCTGGTTAACACCCCATCCCCAAAGTGTTCCATCGGTTTTCAGAGCAATGGTAAATTCATTACCAAGGCTTACCTGAGCCCAATCATTGTCTGTTCCAACTTGTGTAGGGATGGTCTTAGAGCTATACGAACCTATACCAAGTTGTCCCGAGCGACCATCACCCCATGCCCAAAGAGTACCATCAGTCTTGATAGCTGAAGCAGTATGACCGAAGAAGCGTGAACAGCTAACAGTTTTCCAGTTGCTGTCTTTGCCCACCTGCGTGGGGACTTTATGACTGGTAGCTCCATCGCCAACACCAGACACGCCATTCGTATTGTCACCTACAGCCCACAATGTACCATCGTTCTTGATAAAGAAACCATAAGCCTGTCCGGCACTGGTCATCGCCCAATCTTTATCAGTACCTACCTGTGTTGGTACAGAGATCTTTTGGGTCTTGTCGTCAATACCCATCTGACCAGATTCGTTCCATCCGAAAGACCATAGAGATCCATCTTTGTCAATGGCATACGTTGTTCCGTCTCCTGTGTTCACACTCTTCCATGTATGTGTCTGTGCATTGACACCACATACTCCAAGCACAGCCACCAAGACGGTGCTGGCCATTTTGCGTGTAAAATTCTTCATTGTTTATAATTTTTATGTTTACCTATATATTAGTTTTCTAAATAACTGAATAGAGCCTAAAAAATAATTATAATAGCTTTTAGCTCTATCTAAGAATTTTAGCAGTCTGACCGTTAGGACCTGAAACGATGTAGAGTCCATGACCAGCATTTGGCACATTGATTTGAGCCTTTCCGTTGGTTATATGACCATTGGCAAGCGTTGCACCGCCAGCATCGACAATAGTAACACGACCATCAGCAGGAGAAGTAACTTCGATAGTATTGCTGTCAGAGAAACGGGCAATGAGGCGTTCGCTATTCGTTGTGGTTGCTGCATTTATACCTGCGGCAGTATCTGGAATACGAATGATAGGACAAATGGCAAAGCTGCCCGTACCGCCACCATACATATTAATAGGACGCAAATAGTCGGTCTCACCTTTCTGACGTGCAAAAGAATTGTGACTAAGCAATGAGTAAACCTGTGTCTCATCAAGTTGCTTGCCCACCATATCTTTTAGCAAGACGAAGTCTTCTGTAGAAGGATCGTTGCTGAAGCCCTCAACACTTACAAAGAATGTGGTTTTACCATACATGGAAAGAGGTTCAGAGAACTTAACCTGAGCAAGGGCACCATCATAAATAGGACACCAAGCACCATCTTCTCCATCTGCCTTGATATCCTTCATATAAACAGTTGCTGCCTCTACAGGTAGATAAATCAGCTTTGCTTCTTTATCTGTAATATTGGTCATCCATACCTTAATTATCAATTTGGCACCATCCTTATACTTTGTAGGCTTTTTAAGCAGATAAACATTGATGCCGTCAAGGAAGGCTTCATCAGTTCCAAGCATAAAGAGATTACCCCAACCAACAATATTTACCGAATTGGTTCCTCCAACATATCCTTGACCATTGCCATACTCACATGCAGAAAGCATATATGTGGAACCCCATTCGCGACAGTCGATGGTTGTTATCTCCGAAGTGCCTCCCACCTTTATAGTATAAGGAGCAGTATAACTGTTGGTTTCTGTGCCGTTTCCCACCGTAAGGGTAGGCATAGCATAGATACCAGGCTTGGAATAGCTTACCTGGATATCACTACTTGTGAAAGAAGACACACTGCTTCCTGGCACAGTCCATTGGTAAGAGGTAATATTTCCTGTCGATTGGTTTACATAACTTGCTTTCTTGTCGGAAGAAGCCAACAGCCATGCTCCCCCATTGATGTCCTTGTGCTTGAACAGGTAATTACAATTGGCGTTGTCTCCTTGCGAAATGGTTCCAAGGTTAGCTAAAGGTACAGGCGTCTTATAGTTTGCCTTCAAACCATTATTAGCAGCAGCTAATAATTTTGCTTTAGACGCTGTTTGCAGCAACTCGGCTTTGGGTGTAGGAATAATGTAAGAAACCTCCTGTGCACGACTCCCTGTTGTACCAACAGCACCAAGAGTCATGGTCAGCAAGCCGATACCAAACTGCTTCATTAAGTGTCCCATAATGTTTGATTAATACTAATAAATTCTGCAACACTAAAAATTATTTTTAAGAATAAGTACCTGGCCAACAATTGTTTTGCCAGGAGGTTGCCAAATCTGAAGACTCACTTAACTCAGTGTTGCAATAAAAATCAAGTAACTCTTCAAAAGACAAGGCGAAGTGTTTATATCTGCCCCTTGGTACGGTAAGTAACCATGGGTGGGCAATACGGATTTGATAGGATAAGGAAGCGGCAGCTTTATTTCAATCTGAACATGACGGGAATCTTTACCGTGCCGGCAACGACCTTGCCTTTCCCCTCAGGCACAAAGCGAGGCATCAGCTTTACCACTCTCAAAGCCTCCTTGTCGAAAAGAGGGTCGTCGCTCATCATCACCTTGTATTGAGAGAGATTGCCCTTGGTGTCTACTTGAGCAGAAATGATAACCCTGCCTTCCTTTTTCAACGTGCGGGCAGCCTCAGGATAACGCACATGTTTGGCAATGAAAGCACGCATGGCTTTCAGACCTCCTGGGAAGTAAGGAACGACGGTACCTGCATTAGAGAGCAGGTCGCTATCCAACTTAACAGGCTCCGGCATGGAGTCCTTAAGTACCTGACTCGCTTCAAAGTCGGATGATTTCATGTGATTTTGTTTCTTTTCCGTACAGCCTGCCACCAACAGGACTGCACAGAAAAGAAATATAAGATTTCTCTGTTTCATACATTATTTGACAATCTTCTTACCGTTCACGATATATATGCCTTTTTCAAGGCCGTTGGCAGAAGTGCCCATATAACGACCGTCCAAAGAGTAAACACCCTGGCCGAATGAAGGTGCCTCATCATTCTCTACGAAGTGAATACCCGAGATGATGTTGTCGTTACTGCCACCCATGAAGTCAAAGTCGATGCTTCCATCCTCATTTTGGGTAATATTGGTGATAGGCTTGCCCATGGTTGTTCCGCCCTGATAGATGGTAGCAGCAGGCGAAGAGGTATCGGTAAGACTGTTGTTGTCATTAAATGGATACAAGTCACCAGCCTGCGAGTTTGCAGAAGCACCTTCTTCGTTGTCAGCATGGAAGATAGTAAGGCGCTGATGATCGTTGTCAAGATAAGCATATTCTGGTCCATACTGGTTGCTATAATTGACAATGGTATTGACATTGTTATTCTCCCAGATATTCTCATCGTAGTCCACATGGGTAATCATCATGCCACTGGCTGGCAACTGTTTGTCCCAAATACCTACATTCTGTTGTCTGTTCTCGATAAGATAATACTCGTTCTTATTGTTGTCATTATAGACAACAAATGCCTGTCCATACTTCACATCCTGCGCCTGCATACCTTTTACAGATGCAGGTTTATCAAGGACTATGGGAGTTATCCAGCCAGCAATCCATTTCTCATAGGCTGAATAGTTGGGAGGACAGAAGCTCTCACCATTATAGCTGCCAGAGCACATCAGGTCGAAGGAACCCATGCCGAAATTTCCATCATAATTGGTATCATACAGGTCAGGATAACCCAAACAGTGAGAGAACTCGTGACAGATGGTGCCAATACCATTGATGCGGCTTCGTCCCAACATGTCATGCGTATTCTCATTACCACAGGCATAGGTGTTTACAGAAACACCATCCTTGGTTTCATAAGGCTTGCCAACCCAAGTCGACAATTGACTTTCATGAGGCCAAATAGTATCTTCGGAACCTCCATCAGCCTCGCCGAAACCTGCGTAAATAACAAATACTTGGTCTACTTCGCCATCGCCATCCCAGTCGTAGTCTTTATAGTTTACGTCTTTATCAGCCATCTGGCAAGCTTCTAATATCATGTGTCCTGGCTTTACATCCTGTAGACCATCCTTGCTGTGTGCGCCATAGTAAGCCATGTTTTGCGACAAGGTATAAGGACCAACCACGTCGAAATCCAATTCAAACTGTCCGTTACTTTGTGCCAAGAAATAATCTTTCACACTGCCTTTGAATCCCAAACTATTGGTAAAGCCTTTTTTGTTGGCAATATTATCGAACATGGTGCGGGTGTGAGTCCTGCCGAACTTTACATCCTTGAAATTGACAAGAATGATGAGTCCTTTCTTTGTTCCTGTAAAATGAGAGAAAGCACCTGTTATTTCTCTTTTCGGTCCTCGTTTGGCAAAGCGTTTGATGCGTTCATCATTGGCTTTTTGACGTTTTGCCAAACCTCGGTTCACAACCTGTGCTTTATCTGTAATCTTAAATGTGCGGGAATCAATATCCTGCACATAGCATTTACCATCATCCGCCTGCCAATAAGAGGCGAACTCATCACCTTTAAGCTCTGCTACCACAGAAGTTCCGTCAGCAAGTTTTATTGTACGCTTCACTCCTTTCTTAGCTGGAACAGCATGAGCACACGATAATCCCAAGACCAATAAGCAAGCCGTAAGATAAAGTTTATATTTCATACAAAATTATTATTAAGAAAGAAAAGACTCTATACCAAGACACAAGGTATAGAGTCTTACTGTTTTATTTCAAAATCGTATTATCTGAGATGAACCTTCTTGCTGTTAACAAACTTCTTGTTCATCTGATAAGATTTACCTGTAAAGAAGTTGTTGAACGAACGGTGCGAAGCAGCCACTTTGTTGACACCCTTCTTAGCTGCATTTTCGGCAGTAGCGGTAATCTCGAAAGTCTCCTTTTCCATTGCGAAAATACCATCACCTAAGTGATAAACCAAATTGAAGGTGAAGACATTCTCCTTATAAGAATTTAGCACACCAGCAGCAGAAGCATTAGCGTCTCCTATCATAGTCGCAACATCATCAACAATTACCTGGTCGCCAGCCTGATTACCTTTGACACCAGAATTATTGTTGCTGACAGAGATGACACCTGTTTCTTTGTTCCAGGTGAAATCAAAGTCATATCCTTCATTTAACCATGGTGTGATACGGAAATGTGTAGGATCACTCTTGCTCTGAAGCAAGGTTGCTTCAGAAGGATAAGGAGATTTTCCACCCACCTTCTCAAGGAAACAACCCATTGGTCCTTCTTTTGGGAAGAATGGACCACTGATGTCCTCTACGCCAAGAGTAAACACGCCATAAGCCACTTCTTCAAACTGCTCTTCTGCATCCTTGCTCGACTTGAGAGTTATAGGAGTTGCATCAGCACCCTTGGCCTCACCGTTCTCATAAGACACAGTCACCAAGTAGTAGTTGCCAGACTCCTCGAATGGAACTTCCACTCTGCCAGCCTCAGATATCTCTGTAGCTTCTACCGAACCATCGATAATACCGCTCTCAGTTTTATTCAGGTCTTCCCCCTCTTTTACCAGGGCATACTTGACAGTAGTCACATCAGCACCAAAGGTCAAGTTGAAGACGGCATTGTCCTTATCGTTTGTATCAGTCATACGACCGAGATAATCAACGCCTACACTGTAATCCTTGAGTTCAACACCAGGCATTGCGACACGCAACATGCCATCGGCATTGGCATAAGCAACTGGTTCTCCATTCAGGCAAGCATATGCGGTCTTGCCAGCAGGGAATGTAAATACTCCATCCTTGAATGTACCAAACCATTCTGGTTTCTTCGCCTTGATAACGTCCAAAGAAACGCCATTGTCCAAATTGGATTGTACGAACGAGAGGTAAGAAATAACTCCATCAGAACTGTTTAGGGTTACACCTGTATTGAAAGTGCCCTTGATGTATACGAAGTCAGGATCAGTTGCGTCGATAATCATATCGGTATTGCTCTCGTTCTCATCGAATGCAGTATACCAAGGTTGGCTTCCACTCCAACCTTTCTGGGCATAAGGAGCTACCACTCTGTAGATACCAGGGTTATGGGCATCTTGCTGGATTTGTACATCCCAATCAAGCATCTCAACACCAGAATAAAGAGAAGATATAATACCATCACGGAAATTACCCTTGCCACCGGCAACATCTACATAAGCAGAAGCACCTGCTGTGAATTTGTAAGAAGTTGCACCGTATGGAGTAGAGAAGTTATCAGCATCGAAACTGATAGTACCACCCACGTAGTTACCATAAACCAACTCGTCAGGGTTGAAAGTAATGTGGATATTTGCAGTAGCCTCACCATCAGCAAAAGTCACTGTTGAAGGCACCGTATAGATATTGCCTTCATCTGCAGTAAACATCAGTGGCACGGTAAGCTCTCCCTCTGTGTTCTGTCGACTCAAGGTGACATCGAAGTTTCCAGACTCTTTGTTCACCTCAATTTTACTTGGGAGCGTGTTGCTGAAATATACCTGGGCTCCCTTCAGAGCCTCAGGTGTATCATATTCGTAATCGCTTGTACATGCACCCATGGCAACAGTAACCAGAGCAGCAATTGCGATTTTTGCATATCTAAATATCTTATTCATGATTTTTACTTTTTAAGTGTTATTTTCCTGTCCACTCTGAATATGCAGAAGTTGGGTTAGGGTTGTTCCAACCTTCCAATGCAGGATTGTCCTCTGCTTCTGTACGGTAGATGGTAAAGTTCATCCATGCAGGGCGACCCTGAGTATTGAATCTGGTACCAGGACCAAAGTTTGTTCCAAGGTAACCTCTTTCTACAGAATAGTTCAAACGCTTAATATCAAAGAAGGTCAATCCCTCACCCCAGAGCTCTACACGCTTCTGGAATACAATTTCCTCGATGACATCATCCTGATCGGTCTTGCTGCAGCTATAAGTCTTATTGCGATAAGTCTTCATGAATTTCTCCAAAAGTTCCTTGCCTTTCTCTGCATTCTGGTGAGCTGCAGCCTCAGCCTCGATGAAATACATTTCCTCAACACGCATCACAGGATAAGCAGAAGCTGCACCTACTGTATAGTTGTCACCGTCGCCATTGACTGGGCGGAATTTGGCTGATGCATAGTCAGGATAGCTCTCAGCAGTCTTTGAGTTAATCCATTCGGTCTTGCCTTCCAAAGGACTGCCCTCAGGAGCCTTCCACATCAGCTTACGCCAGTCAGAATTACCGATACGGTCGTACATGTTGGCATCAATCATTATGAAAGGCTCTGCACCCGAATAACCGAAAGAAGTCTCATTGCTCATCCATGAAGTCCAGTTGATGATACCGGTCTTTACGGTTTCGTTGGCATCGGTCTGCTCAGCGCCCCACATAAACTTAGACAAGTCGTTGAAACCAGAAGTCTTGCTCAGCGCCTCACTCTGTGTCATCGGACTGCCACTATAGTTGTTGATGGCATTACGGGCAGCCTCCTGAGCCTTGGGATAATCCTCTTTCCACATATATAAGCGGGCCAACAGACCATAAACCTCAGCCTTATGTGGGAACACCTTGTCAGAATCATCGAACTTGTCGATATTCTCCAAAGCATAAGTCAAGTCATCAAGAATAAACTGCTGCATTACCTCTTTTGTAGCACGAGGGTTGTTGCGAGACTCTTCCAAAGTAGTCTTCTCGGTAACAATAGGTACTGTCAAGCCTTCTACGTTGTTACCATCGGCATTTACACCAGTAGTAAACTTATCATTGGTCTTGAACTCATACATCTGTGCCATCTCAAGGTAAGCAATGGCACGAAAAGCCTTGGCTACAGCCTCATAGCCTGCATACTTGTCCTCCATACCAGTCTTGTTGGCATTGGCGATCGCAGAGAGGGCTTCATTGGTGTTCTGAATCCACTTATTATAATATGCCCAAACATACCATATCGTAGGAGCGTCCTGATTCAATAAAGTTGTCTGTTCATATTCAGCAAACCAGTCATATCCAGAAGGAGATGGGCTTACGGGAAGGTCGCCTGTCATCACATCGCGCATGTGCAACATCGCACCATATCCAAACTCGAAGTGATAGTCTCTTGCGCAAGCGTTGAAATAATAAGGAAGGCCCCATACCAAAGCTTTCACAGCAGAAGAGGACTGATTGACCTGACTTTCTATTACAGTAGAAGATTGTGGCTCAACCTCTTCGATACAGCTGTTAAATGTGGCAAGCGACATGACAGCCACTCCCATACCTGCTATATACTTATTTATCTTGTTCATTGTAATCTCTATTTTATATTATTAGAATGTAACTGTCAAACCACCAGAAATGGTTCTGATAGATGGAGCGTAAGTAGAGTTGGCACCACCAGAAAGGCTCTGACGAGGATCCAGTCCCTGACGCTTTGACCATACCCAAACATTGTCAGCAGTAGCATATACACGCAAACTCTGCAAGCCAAGTTTCTGCATCCAGGTCTTTGGGAATGTGTAACCCAACTGGATATTGTCGAGTGACAAACATGATGCGGAAATCAGGAAGCGGTCTGAAGTAGCAGCTTCGTAACCACTCTTGGCATCCATGAAGTTCAAACGAGGCACATCGGTATTCTTGTTCTCTGGAGTCCAGGCGTTGAGCAAGTCAACATGGAAAGCCTGACCACGGTTATAAGACATAGCCTGCTGATAGTTGCTGTCCAAAATCTGGCCACCAAGCTGATAAGAGAACTGAGCTGAGAAATCGAAGCCCTTGTAAGATACAGAAGTACCGAAGCCACCGAATACCTCAGGACGAGTACTGCCACAGAGATAGAAGCTTGCCTCTGATGGATCCATAACCTTTACCATCTCAGTAGTTTCTTTACCATTCTCATCTGTCACGGTCTTGTCTTTCCAGTACATAGCTATACCTGTTTCTGGGTCAACACCTGCATACTTGTGCAGATACAGTGTGTTAAGTGGCAAGTCCTCACCCACGAAGTAAGAACCATTAGAGTAACCTGCATGACCATCCTTTACCAAAGTCTTGTTCTCATCAGGCAACTTGCTTACATAGTTGTGGTCGTAAGAGAAGTTCACGTTCAATGACCATACCAAGTCCTTGGTACGGATGACATCACCATCGAGAGAAACCTCGATACCATTGTTCATCATATCGCCGATGTTTCTCCACTGTGAGGTATAACCATAGCTGGTTGGCAAAGAGAATGCAAACAACATATCAGAAGTCTTGCGAGAGAAGAACTCTACATTACCATTCAAACGGCGTCCAAACATAGAGAACTCTACGCCAGCATTGAACATACCACCTGTCTCCCAGCTGATATCCTCATTCTTCAACACTGAAGATGGTATCAAACTGGCATTGTCGCTTGAAGACTTGATAGAATAACGCTGGGTGTAAAGGTATTCACCAATATTATCGTTACCTACCTGACCATAAGAAGCCTTCAGTCGCAACTCGTCAATCCACTTAGCCTTGAACCAGTTTTCCTTAGAGATAAGCCATGCGCCACCAAGTGACCAGAAGCTACCCCAACGGTTATTCTTTGCAAAACGAGAAGATGCCTGGCGAACATAAGATACCTGACCAAAATATTTCTCGCTCCAGTTGTACAAAGCACGAGCCATATAGCTCTCTGTGTTGTAACGGGTCATAGAAGAAGAAGGTGTACCATTGGAAGCTACCGCACCGTTCAACTCGGTATTGTCTGGGCTGAACTGATTCTTGCGTGAAGCCGACAAAGAGTAAACACGATAATCATAATAGGTATGTCCCAACTGAGCCGAAATGTTATTGTTGCCATAAGAATGAACCCAGTTCAAACGCTGCTCCAAGTTATAGGATGTAGAACGACCATGACTCTTGTAAACAACACCATTAGAAGAAGCATACTGACCATAGTATGGGTTGGTGGTCTGTGTGGCACGATATTCGTCATTGTAAACACTATTGATAGAGGTTACCTTGAAGTCGTATGGCAGGCTGATCTCTACAGTTCCTGTAGCATTCAAGGTGTTGCCATTGGTGTTGAGGACGTTCAACTGGTTATCAGACAATGGGTTTGATTGAGACATATAAGGACGCTTCTGTCCGTTTACCTTACCGTCACCATAGTCATAGCTATTGATACCACTGTTGTTGTCGAAAATGATGTTGCCATTGGCATCGCGGTTATACAAAGGATAGATAGGTGCCATATTGGTCAAAGCAAACACGTTTCCGCTTGAACTTGCTTCACCCTCATCGTTTGTACCATTCATGTCGTAATGGGTATAGCTTACATTGGCACCCACCTTCAACCAATTCTTAATCTTATAGTCTGCCTTGAAACGAGCAGCAAGACGCTCATAGTCTGAAGATGGAGTAAGACCATCAAAGCTAAGATAGTTTACTGACGTATAGAAAGAACCACGGTCGTTTGCACCATTGGCTGTAACAGTATACTCCTGACGCAGGCTGTTGCTGAAAGTAGCATCTACCCAATCATCAGGAATCAGATAATAACCATTCACCAGGTTACCCAATGTGGCATTAGGATTGACACGACCATTGGTACCGATGAACTCCTGACCCTCAGGAACACTGAATACCTGATAGCCCAAGCCATAGTTGCCGGCAGCAGCCACCTGACTGTTAGCCCACTCATGTGCAGCAGTCTCACTATATCCGAGACCATTGGTCATAGCAGTTCCTTTATCCTTGCCTTTAGCATCAGCCATGGCATAGTTCTTAAGTCCGGCATACCACATTTCGTAATATTTGGCAGGACTTGTCACGAACTCATAGTCTGGAATAGCACGAGAGTTGGAACCCCACTTGGCATCCACTGTAATGATACCTTCGCCTACCTTACCCGACTTAGTAGTGATGAGGATAACACCATTAGCACCACGGGCACCATAAAGAGCAGAAGAAGAAGCATCCTTCAATACTGTCATACTTTCAATATCAGAAGGGTTAATCGAATTGATATCGCCATCGTATGGAGAACCGTCAACTACGATAAGAGGATCATTACCAGCATTGATAGAACTGATACCACGGATACGGATAGTAGAAGTAGAACCAGGAGCACCAGAAGCTTTTATCATCTGCACACCAGCGGCCTTACCTTTCAAAGCATCAACAACGTTGGTTACCTGAACCTTACCAATCTCTTCTGCACCTACAACAGCAGCAGAACCAGTAAAGGCAGATTTCTTTTCAGTACCATAAGCAACAACCATCACTTCGTCAAGTGATTTGCTATCAGTATCCAATACAATCTTCATGTTCTTTGCGGCCTTGACGGTCTTGGTGACCATGCCGATGTACGATACCTCCAACTTCGCGTTGGCTGATACGTTCAGTGAGAAGTTACCATCGATGTTGGTAACAGTACCGGTATTGGTGCCTACCACCTTGATGCTGGCGCCGATAACTGGCGAGCCATCTTCGGAAGAGGTGACCGTTCCGGAAACTTGAGTTTGTGCCAAAGCCATTCCTATGCTAAGGAACAGGCAGGCGATAAACGTCATGAGTCTTTTTTCCATAAATCTCTCTCTTTTTTTTAAAATGAATGTATAAAGTTTATTCTTTTCTCATATCTTTGTCTCCACCTCGTGCCCCGAGGAGGAAAAAACGATGCTATTTTATATATAAAATCTCTCTCTTCTCTGTACAATATTTAACAATTGTAGTGTAACGGCTGCAAAATTATATAAAATTTAGTTATTTGCCAAATATTTCTTGCAAAAAGTTGCATTTTTAACCATTAAAGTCACAAAAACACGCAGAAATGCAATATTTGCTTATCATTTATAAGTGCTTTTTGCAATTTCTTTAGTTTTGGATAGTATCTCTTCGTTTTTATTGTTGTTCATCAAGAGCATTTTATTCGATATAACTACTCAGCACCCCTATTGAAAACTTTGAATAGAAAAGGCTCGAATTATGAAAGCGGCTTCGATAGTCAATGAAGCCTATTTCGTAGAGCAATGTAAGCGGCTTCGTAAGCAGTTGAAGCCTATTGCATTATTCTGATAGAAACTATAAAAA
>OIXQ01000723.1_pt1 | contig 14005 bp, 10 predicted proteins | sample 1587791 | NCBI WGS metagenome assembly OIXQ01 (sample SAMN03283273) | human gut metagenome | biome: human-associated habitat; material: feces | host: Homo sapiens | place: Peru | collected 2012
AGGCGGCGGATATTCACGTCCACGATCTTCAGCTCGCCGAAGTAATCGTGGCCCCATACGGTGTCCAGAATCTCCTCGCGGCTGAGCGCCTTGCCGGGGTTCTCCATAAACAGCTTCATCAGGCCGAATTCCACCTGCGTCAGCTTGACCCGCTCGCCGTTTTTCTCCAGTGTGCGGTTCCGCAGATTCAGCACGAAGGGTGGGCTGGACAGCTCGTCCTCCTTCGGCTCCTGCTCCATGCTGCCGCCGCCGCTGCGGCGCATCAGCGCGTCCACGCGTGCCGTCAGCTCGGCAGGGGAGAAAGGCTTTGTCACATAGTCGTCGGCGCCGGTCATCAGGCCCGTCACCTTGTCCATTTCCTGAGAGCGGGCCGTCAGCATGATAATGCCGATATTGGCGTCGTGGGCCCGCAGACGGCGGCATACCTCAAACCCATCGATGCCGGGCAGCATCACGTCCAGCAGCGCTACCCGGATATCCTTCTGGGCCTTCAGCTTTTCCAGCGCTTCCTCGCCGCTTTCAGCCTCGATGACCTCGTATCCGGCGCGGCGCAGATTGATGACGATAAAGCCACGGATATTGGCTTCATCCTCCAATACCAGTACCTTTCTCATGGGGTTCTCCTTTCATTCCTCAACTGTTGGAAGGCAGCCATGTGCTGACCAGCATGTGGAAATCGTCCTTGACCCGCTGGGCGTTCATGCCGTAGGCCGCGGCGTCGTCATACAGCTCGGCGGCGTAGATGGTGCCGGGCTGACGCCACAGCACAAAGCGGCTGCCCATGGCGGCGCGGTTTTCCCGGTTCTCGTTGGTGATGGTGTACAGCGCCAGCACCGCCGTGTTGTCCACGTACAGGGTCACCTGATTTTCGCCGGCCACGGTTTCCTCCGCCTCAATGCTCACGTTGCCCCACCATTCCTCCGGCAGCTGGAAGTACCAGCCGCCGCTCTGGCAGTGGTAGGTCTGGGCCACCAGACGGTTGGTTCCCGTGCGGTTGTACTGCCGCCAGGAGGTCAGCGTGTCGTTGCCGTTGCTCCACGCGTCGGGGAAGGGAACCTCCGTCACGCCGTCGTCGTTGACGTCCTGGGGGATCAGTTGGCGGTAGGGCTGGATCAGGGTGGTCTTGCCGCTGCTTTCGTCCATGGTCAGGTTTACCACGGCGTCCCGGTTCTCCCATGTCAGGATATCCGTCACCGCGTTGCCGTTATCGTTGACGCTGGTGATAAAGACCGCCGGCTTTCCGCCGGTCAGCGTTCCCTTTACTACGCTGCCCCGGGCCAGATCGGACATGGTGCTGGACAGGCCGCAGCGGTAGGCCACCGCCAGAATATTGGTCTGCCACGTGTAGACCTCCGCCACCGGCGTACCGTCGCTGTCGCTGCGCATGACGAACAGCGCCGGCGGATCGTAGCTGTTCAGATCCTGCACCACGAAGCGGGTGTAGCTGCTGCTCATCAGGGGAATGGCCTCGCGCCCAATGTTGTATACGGCCACGTTCTGCACGGTGCTGCTGATCTTCCAGCCCACCACCAGCTCGTTCCGGCCGTCACCGGTGAGATCCTCGTAATACACGCTGTCGATGCTGTTGCCGCTGCTCTCCACGGTGCACAGCAGCTCATAGCTCTCCTCCAGCCGCTCAAATACCAGTATTTTCAGCGGCTTTTCATCGCCGGGCTTGCGGAAAAATACCAGCGCCTCCTGCACGTCGTCGCCGTTCAGATCCACCATCTGCACCGCCTGAATGTTCTGGCCGGTGGCAGGCGGCGCGTATTCATAGCCGTTGGCCAGCAGATCCTCGATCTGCTGGTTCAGGCCGGTGTATTCGTCCGGTATGCGGGGCAGCGTAAACAGATCCTCCACGGAATTGTCCATGCCGCAGGCGCTCAGTACCCACAGCAGCCCCAGCAGCAGCGCCAGCAGCGCCGCCCGCCTGACGGTCTTTTTCACGGTGTGCCCCTCCCTTCGTAAAACGCGGCCTGTCAGAAGCCGCCACATAACTTGTCTACGATATCATACCACAACTCCCGCCCGTTTGGTAGCCCCAGTTTTTTGAATTCTGAGGGATTTACAGTAAATTTACACTTGCAATTGGGATGCGCTTCCGGTATAATAACGCTGTTCCATGCCGGTGTGATGGAATTGGTAGACGTAGTGGACTCAAAATCCACCGCTGGCGACAGCGTACCGGTTCGAGTCCGGTCACCGGCACCATCGCCCAAAGTCCTTGGTTTTCTAAGGATTTTGGGCGTTTTCTTTTGCCAGCGGCAATTGTCAATCCGCCATGATTGTGGAGAAATTCTATCAGATTTTCTATCACTTTTCGCTTTTCTCCTTGTCTACACCAAGAAACTGGGCATCTATCTGTGCCAATGCCAATGTTTTCCGGTCACTGAGCTTGTGTGTATACATCAGCGTCGTCGTGAGCTGCGCATGACCTAAAATCTCCTGGATGGTCATAATATCCGTACCGTTTGCATAAAGAATGCTTGCGCAGCTGTGCCCTTACGGTATAATTACGACAAACCGGGAAAGCCCTGAATTACCAACGGTTTTTGGAATTCTGCGTCCTGATTCTTCGTCCTTTTCCAACCCGAAAAATCAAGCAGAATGAAGGCAAATTTTTGGAGGTGTTAAATTAACGACAAATTCATATCCCCCGGATAAGGCTTCCCTTATCCAAGATTAAGGGCATTTCCGCACTACGGGAATGCCCTTTTTCTATGCCCAAAATCTTTGAAAGGAGGCAATGCCATGCCAAAGAAAGCGCCGGAAAAGATTGGTTCCGTCCTTCGTGTGCCGTTATCCCAGCTTCACCCGCACCCGCAAAATCCCTTCGCCGTGCGTGACGATTCTGCCATGCAGGAGTTGAAGGAAAGTGTCAGCCAGAACGGTGTTCTTGTCCCTGCCATTGCCCGCCCCCGTGCGGAAGGCGGCTATGAACTTATTGCCGGTCACAGACGGAAATATGCCTGCGAACAGGCTGGGCAGGATTCCATGCCCGTGATCGTTCTGAACCTGAATGATGATGAAGCCGTCATCCAGCTTGTAGACAGCAACATCCAGCGGGAGGATATTCTTCCCTCGGAACGGGCCAGGGCATACAAGATGAAAATGGATGCCATCAAACGGCAGGGTGCGAGGACCGATTTAACTTCGCCGAACGGTTCGGCAAAGTTCCGAAGTGATGATCTCATTGGAGAAAAGGATGGGGTCAGCGGCGACACCGTGCGCAACTACATTTCTCTGAACAATCTTACCCCGCCGCTGATGCAGATGGTGGACGAAAAGAAAATCGCCCTCACCCCAGCCTATCAGCTTGCCGCTCTTTCAGAGCAGGAGCAGGAACTGCTGGTGGAAACCATGAGCAGCGAGCAGGCCACCCCGTCACTGTCCCAGGCACAGAGAATGAAAAAACTGAGCCAGATCGGAGAACTAAATGAGGACACCTTGCTTTCCATTATGATGGAGCAGAAAAAGCCCGTGAAGAATGATATTGTTCTTCCCGGCGAAAAATTGCGCAAGTATTTCCCCCGTTCCTACTCTCCCGAAAAAATCCAGGAGACCATCTTCAAGCTGTTGGATGCCTGGATGCGCAAGCGCCAGCACGACAAAAGTCGGTAAAACTGAATATCCCACCCAACCGGACAGGCTCCCGCTTGCCCGGTTATTTTTATGTCAACCACAGGAGGTTTCATGTATATCCGAAGATTTACCTACAAGAAAGAAGATGTGGGCTGCAAACTCTGCACGGAGTTCCGGGGCAGAAAGAAATGTCCGCACAAGATCTGCCCGTATATCACAGAACGCATTGAAGCCGGGGCCGTGACCTACCAGGAAGCTGTAAACGCCATGGTGCATTCGGGATGTCAGCTGATCCGCCGCCTGCCCAAGCTGATGCAGACCTATTCGGGTTCCTTTTGGCTGGATGACCGGCACAAATCCCGCATGGAGTTCTTCAATACCCGCATGGGCTATTCTCCCAGCAGAAACACTCCGGCCTATTACGCCGCCATGTATCTGCTGACTGCCAATGAGACGCTCTACTGGCGCATGGCAAACTGCTTCTGCCGTTCCGGGCTGGATTTCAGCTTCGCCATTCTGAGAGGTATCAGTCCCCACAACTATGCTCTGTACCGCGCCGCCGTCGGTTTATTTACCGAACGCAGGGGTGTCACCCTTTCGGAAATGGCTGACCGGGAATTGGTGGACGATGATGCCTTCCGGCTGATTATCAACGCCATGCTCATTGCCCGGTATGGAATCGCCGCAATGAAACTGAAAAAGGAGGAAACATCCCATGACAAGTGATTTCGGCGTAACTGCCGGTCATGTTGAGTATTCCAACCGCCGCTTCGATTTCGACACCCGTCACATGGTGATGATCGAGGTGTACCGGCATTCGGCGGCGCTGGACCGGTTCGATTACGAACGCCCTGTCTATGATCGGAACGATTCTTACCGTGCCCGGCTGTTTCTGACGGACGAGGAGTACAAAGCCGTTCGCAGAGTGGAACTGAACGGGATTCTGCGCATCCTGCACCATGCCAATGTCGTGGGCGGGTATCTCGTTGACGATAGAAAACCGAAAAGAAAAAACGCCAGAAAAAACAAGGAGGAAATGTAATTATGAATACCACTACTACCATTGAAAAGCTGATCGATTCCATCGCCAATATCTGCATCAACCTAGGACTTCGGGGCGAGTACAGCCCGGAGGAAATCGTAGACCTTGTCTGCGACATTGAGTTCGTCCATCTCTATGATGCCCTGCGGGATCAGGCGGAGACGGTGTATGCCTACTCCACGGACGGTGACCGCTCCATGACGCTGAAGTACCGCAGCAGAAAGCTGTTTGACCGGGAGGCTATGCTGCTCTGGCGGGAGCCTGTGGTTTGCGTGGATGAGACGGAGGTGGCATCCAGCCGGTATCTGGAGCTGTGGCTGCTGGAGGATATGAGCGTTGCTGTGGTGTCCTGCGTTCAGATCGTTTTCTGCGACGGGAATGACTACATCACTGAGTACCGGGAGTACAAGGGCGATGAGATTCCCTTCTCCGAGCCGGTGCCTGACCTGCTGGACTTTGTGGACCGGCTGGAAAGCCTGTGCCCCGATGAATACCACCCGGATGAGGTCGTTATCTACGAAACCTAAGTCCAGGGCCATTATGGGCAGGGGCTGATTCTGCCCCGCCGAATGCCCCTGCGAAAAGAGGTGATGAATTATCGCAGTATTTCGTGTAGACAAAACCAGAGATTACACCGTCATGGCAAACCATCATCTGCGTAACAGGGAGCTTTCCCTGAAAGCAAAAGGTCTGCTTTCTCTCATGCTGTCCCTGCCAGAAGATTGGGATTATACCACAAAGGGGCTTTCCTGCATCTGCAAGGATGGTGTAGACAGTATTTGCGCTACCATTAAGGAGCTGGAAAAGGCGGGGTATGTAAAACGTCGTAGGCTTCGGGATGCTCAGGGGCGGCTTTCCGATTTGGAATACACCATCCTGGAAAAGCCTGAGCCTCTGCCATCTCCTCCTGAGTCACCACAACGGGAAAATCCAGTTGTGGTGAAACCAGATGTGGTGGAGCCAGATGTGGATAATCCAGAACTGGGAAAACCACATACGGAAAATCCCGCACAATTAAGTATACAAGAAGTAAATAAACAAGAATGCCAAGCAAGCCGCACCTATGCTGGATTTGCACCTTGGCTCCCGTCCAATCCCTACTGGCGGCAGAGTGGATATGTGCGGAATCCCGGCACATCAGTTGGAAGAAAATCTGGATAAATTGCGTTTACAGCGCTCGGTGACAATTTTTGCTGTCAGTGAGGATGGAAGCCGCAATGCCTATTCTCTCGGCAAGCTGGAACCGCCCATCGCCCACAGGGAACTTACCCAAGCTGACATTGATGAAGCCTTACAGAAATGGAATGGCAGCATCGAAAGCAAACGCACTGTAGTGCGCTACATGGAGACCCACAGCCGGGAGCGGGACACCGCCGTATGGCTTGCCCGTGAGTATGGCGCAGATCCCGCCCAGCCTCTGCGAATTGCCGTTACCGGGGTTGACGGTGAAACGGTGCTGCCCTGGACCAAGGTACAGCGCCGGATTGCCCAGCTTATCAAGGCGGATAAATTCTATACGGAAGAAGAATATGACCGTTTGGACGATATTGACCCTGCTGCCATCCGGGAACAGCTTGCGGAACACGGCATCGTAAACGGAGAGGTTGTGGATGCGGACAAGCTGGACGCAGCCCCCATTGTCCGGCAGGCGGAAGCGGATGCACAGCGGATTTCTGACGAGGAATTTGCCAGGGGTCACCTGATTCCCGGTGAATCCACCTTTGAAATCGACGGCAGAACCTTCCTTGTTGACCGGGTGAATCTGGATTTTGGCTCTGTGAACTTCCAGGACATCACCTTTGCCAATTCCACAGGCTTTCCCATCTTCCGCACGGAACCCATTTCCTTTGTCAGACGGTATATCGAGGAGCAGGGAAACCAGCCTGTTCAGCCGGAAATGTCCACCGAAACCGTGGCAGTATACCCCGGCGAAAAGAATAACCTTCCCTATGACATTGTGGTACAAACCCTCCGCACAGAGAAGCCGGAGCCGCCCCGCGATGCTCCCATTCCCAGCGGCGAAAACTTCCGCATTACGGACGAGGATTTGGGCATGGGCGGTGCCAAGGTCAAATTCCGCAGGAATATGGATGCCATCACCACCCTGAAAACCATTGAATCCGAGGGCAGGCAGGCAACAAAAGAGGAGCAGGAAATCCTGTCACGGTATGTGGGCTGGGGCGGGCTGCCGGATGCCTTTGATGCCAGCAGATCCGGCTGGGCTTCCGAGTATCAGGAGTTGAAAGCCGCCCTTACCCCAGCAGAATATGAAGCTGCCCGCGCCTCTACTCTCAATGCCCACTTCACCAGCCCCACCGTCATCCGGGCAATCTATGAAGCGGTTGGCAACATGGGTTTTCAGACCGGCAACATTCTGGAGCCGTCCATGGGCGTCGGTAACTTCTTCGGTATGCTCCCGGAGGAAATGCGCAACAGCCGTCTGTACGGCGTGGAGCTGGATTCCATCACCGGACGGATAGCCAAGCAGCTCTATCCCAAAGCCAATATCACCGTGGCAGGCTTTGAAACCACAGACCGCCGAGACTTCTTCGACCTCGCCGTGGGCAATGTCCCCTTTGGTCAGTACAAGGTCAACGATCCCGCTTATAGCAAGCTGGGCTTCAACATCCACAACTACTTCTTCGCCAAAGGGCTGGATCAGGTGCGTCCCGGCGGTGTGGTGGCCTTCGTCACCAGCCGCTATACCATGGATGCCCAGAATCCCAGTGTCCGCAAGTATCTTGCCCAGAGAGCCGATCTGCTGGGTGCCATCCGGCTCCCAAACACCGCTTTCAAAGCCAACGCCGGTACAGAAGTGGTGTCGGACATTATCTTCCTGCAAAAGCGGGATCGTCCCATCGAGATTGACCCGGACTGGGTTCATCTGGGGCAGACGGAGGACGGCTACGCCATCAACAGCTATTTCCTCGACCATCCGGAAATGGTGATGGGCAGGAATAGCTCCGAAAGCACCGCTCACGGCATGGATTACACCGTGGAACCCTTTGAAAACATCTCTCTTGCCAGCTCGCTCCAGGACGCGGTGCAGCATATCCAGGGCACCTATCAGGAAGCGGAGCCGCCCGATCTGGGTGAAGGCGAAACCATTCAGAACACCCTCCCGGCTGACCCGGATGTGAAAAACTTCTCCTACACCCTTGTGGACGGTGAGGTTTACTTCCGGGAAAACAGCATCATGGTCAGACCCGATTTGAATGCTACCGCCAAAGAGCGTATCAAGGGTATGCTGGTGCTTAGCACCTGCGTCCATGAGCTGATTGACCTCCAAATGGACGAAACCATCCCGGATTCTGCCATTCAGGAAAAGCAGGCGGAGCTGAACCGGCTCTATGACAGCTTCACGGAAAAGTATGGGCTTATCAACAGCCGGGGCAACAAGCTGGCATTCTCCGATGATTCTGCCTACTATCTCCTGTGTGCTCTGGAAGTCATGGACGATGACGGCAATTTCCAGCGCAAGGCGGATATGTTCACCAAGCGAACCATCCAGCCCCACCGGGTAGTCACCTCTGTGGATACTGCCAGTGAAGCCCTGACAATCTCCATTGCGGAGCGGGCCTGCGTGGATCTGGGGTTCATGTTCTCTCTGTCCGGGAAGCCCGTCGAGGAACTGACCGCCGATCTCCGGGGCGTTATCTTCCATGATCCCACGCTGGGGCCTTTGGAAGATCACGCTGGCTGGGTAACGGCGGACGAGTATCTGTCCGGCAATGTGCGGCAGAAGCTCCGGCAGGCGGAAGCGGCTGCGGCGGACAATCCTGCCTATCAGGTTAATGTGGAAGCGCTGCAGGCTGCACAGCCCAAAGATCTGGATGCTTCCGAGATTGAGGTTCGGCTGGGCGCAACCTGGATTGACAAATCCTACATCAAGCAGTTCATGTTTGAAACCTTCGACACGCCCCGCTATCTGCGCTATTCCATGGATGTACAGTATTCACCCTATACCGCCGCATGGAGCATCAGCAGCAAAACCCGGATTTCCTACAACGATGTCGCCGCGTGGAACACCTACGGCACCGATTGTGTCAGCGCCTATGAGATTCTGGAGGATTCCCTGAACCTCCGGGATGTGCAGGTGTACGATACCATTGAGGACGCCGACGGTAAGAAAAAACGGGTGCTGAACGCCAAGGAAACCACGCTGGCGGCGCAGAAGCAGCAACTCATCCGGGATGCGTTCAAGGACTGGATCTGGGCAGACCCGGAACGCCGTCAGGCGCTGGTTCGGCAGTACAACGAGGAAATGAACAGCATCCGTCCACGGGAGTACGATGGCAGACACATCGTCTTTGCGGGCATGAACCCGGAAATCACCCTTCGGGAGCATCAGCGAAACGCCATTGCCCATGTCCTTTACGGCGGCAACACATTGCTTGCCCACGAAGTGGGTGCGGGCAAGACCTTTGAAATGGTTGCCGCCGCCATGGAAAGCAAGCGGCTGGGACTGTGTCAGAAGTCCATCTTTGTGGTTCCCAACCACTTAACAGAACAGTGGGCATCAGAATTTCTACGTCTGTACCCTTCTGCCAACATCCTAGTGACGAAACAGCGGGATTTTGAAACCAAGAATCGGAAGAAGTTCTGCGCCCGGATTGCCACTGGCGACTATGACGCCGTTATCATCGGTCACAGCCAGTTTGAGAAAATCCCCATCAGCAAACAGCGGCAGGAGCGGCTCCTGCAGGATCAGATTGCGGAGATCACCATGGGCATTTCGGAGCTGAAGGAAAGCGGCGGTGAGAAATTCAGCGTCAAGGAGCTGGAGCGCACCAAGCGCGGTCTGGAGTCCCGATTGGAGAAGCTGCGTGCTGACGATAAGAAAGATGATGTTGTGACCTTTGAAGAACTGGGCGTTGACCGTATGTTTGTGGACGAAGCGCACAATTACAAAAATTTGTTCTTATATACAAAGATGCGCAATGTCGCCGGTCTTTCCACAACGGATGCGCAGAAATCCAGCGATATGTTCGGCAAGTGCCGCTACATGGATGAACTCACCGGGAATCGGGGCGTGGTCTTTGCCACAGGTACGCCCGTCAGCAACAGTATGACGGAATTATACACCATGCAGCGGTATTTGCAGTATGCCCGTCTGGAAGAAATGCACATGACCCACTTCGACTGCTGGGCTTCCCGATTTGGAGAAACCGTCACCGCTTTGGAGCTGGCCCCTGAAGGAAAAGGCTACCGTCCCCGGACACGGTTCAGCCGGTTCTTTAATCTGCCGGAGCTGATGAATCTGTTCAAGGAAGTGGCAGACATCAAGACAGCGGATCAGCTCCATCTCCCTGTCCCGCAGGTGGAATACCACAATGTAGTTGCCAAGCCCACAGAGGTTCAGCAGGGACTGGTGCAGGAGCTTTCTGAGCGAGCCGCCGCTATTCACTCCGGCAGCGTAGACCCCTCCATTGACAATATGCTGAAAGTGACCTCGGATGGGCGGAAGCTGGGACTTGACCAGCGGATCATCAACCCGGACTTCTTGGATGAGGCAGGCAGCAAAGTCAATCTGTGTGTGGACAACATTCTGCAAGTCTGGCAGGATGGCGAAGCGGACAAATTGACCCAGCTTGTGTTCTGCGATATTTCCACACCCCAGGCTGCGCCGAAAGCGAAACAGGCGGTCATTGCGGGCAACCCGCTGGAAGCCGCTGCACTCCCTGCGGAGGAAAATGCTCCCTTCACCGTTTACGATGACATTCGCTCCAAACTGATTGCCGGGGGCGTTCCGGCAGAGCAGATTGCCTTTATTCACGACGCCAACACGGAGGTCAAGAAAAAGGAGCTGTTCGGAAAGGTTCGCTCCGGCCAGGTGCGTGTTCTTCTCGGAAGTACCTCCAAAATGGGAGCCGGAACCAACGTTCAAGACCGGCTTGTGGCAATCCATGATTTGGATTGTCCCTGGCGGCCCGGTGATTTGCAGCAGCGCAAAGGCAGAATCGAGCGTCAGGGCAACCAGAATGAGAAAGTCCATGTGTTCCGTTATGTGACGGAAGGCACCTTCGACGCCTTCTTGTGGCAGACCGTGGAGAATAAGCAAAAGTTCATTTCCCAGATCATGACTTCCAAATCCCCGGTGCGCTCCTGCAATGATGTGGATGAGGTGGCGCTGTCCTTTGCGGAAATCAAAGCCCTGTGCGCCGGTGATCCCCGAATTAAGGAGCGCATGGATTTGGATGTGGAGGTTTCCAGGCTGAAGATCATGAAGGCCGACCACAAGAGCAAGCAGTACCGGCTGGAGGATAGTCTGCTGCGGCACTTCCCGGAGCAGGTTGAAAAGCTGAAGGGCTGCATCCAGGCGATTCAGGAGGATATGAACACGCTGGAAGCCCACCCCCATCCGACAGACGGCTTTGCGGGCATGACGGTGCTGGCTGACGAGCTGACCGACAAGGACAATGCCGGTGCCGCTCTGATTGAGGCGGCAAAGAAAGCAACAGGACTTGACCCGGTGGAGGTTGGCACCTACCGGGGCTTCCAGATGTCCGTCACTTTGGAGGACTTCGGCAAAAAGTATGTGCTGACCATGCAGGGAAGATTAAAACACCAGGCAATTTTGGGCAGCGACCCCAGAGGAAACCTGATTCGTCTGGATAACGCTCTGGCGCAGATGCCCCAGCGGTTGAAAGCCTTCCAGACGCAGTTGGATGAAACCTGCCACCAGCAGGAAGCGGCAAAAGCAGAGCTGGGCAAGCCCTTCCCCTTTGAGGAGGAGCTGCGGGATAAAACCGCGCGGCTGATTTTTCTGGACGCGGAATTGAATCTGGATGCCAATAAGGGCGGTCAGACGGAGCAGGTGATCGCCAAATCTGCCCGCCCCTCGGTTCTGGACAAGCTGCGCAGCCAGCCCGCTCCCATCAGAAACAACCAAAAGCAAAAACGCCATGAGGAGGTGCGATAATGACCAACGAAGAACACAACACGGCATTGTATCAGAAGATGTTTGCCGAACAGGAAAAATTCCGGGACTGGCTGAAAGGCCAGCCCCCGGAGGAAGTCCTGAACCACGCCTATGAATACACCATCCGGGAGGATATTCTGATGTCGCTGGAATACCACGATCTGTCGGATGCCCAGGCAGATGCCCTGATGAAATTCCCCAGCCCGCTGGCAGATGTATTCCGGGATTTTGAAAAGCGGGAGACAGACCACATGGATGTGATCTGGGACTGTCTGGAATCCAGGGCAGATATGCTTCTGGAAGAACAGCGCCGTGCGCTCAGAGAAACGCCAGTGTACCCTTTCCCGGCGAGCTACGCTCAGGAACATGGCGAGCTGGAGCAGTACCGGGCATCCAACCGAGCCAACGCCGCCTGCAAGGAAGCTATCGAAGCGGCAATCCGGGAGCATTACGATGGAAACTCGCTGGACAGTCAGGCAGCGGAACTTGTAGTGGAGGCTTTTGGACTGGACAGGACGCTGTATGTCCTTGCCAATACCGTCCAGCAGAAAGATTGGGACGGGCGGATTTCTTCCGGCAATAAGGCATGGGCGAAAACCATTCCCATCCATAAAAATCCCGATGCATGGGGCGCGGACCGAAACGCCAGCTTTGTAGTGAACAGCCATCCGGGACTTATAGGCGGTATCATAATGACCGCTGATTGTTTTGTATTTGTGCATGAACTGCCTCCGTCTATCAGATTTCTATCAACTGCGTTTTTTCATGCACAACCGGCGGTGGACTTCTGGAGCTTAATTTTGGGAAGGAATGGAAATAGTCGTTGATTTGCAGATGTTTTTTTCGGTTACAGGTTTCTATCAGTTTCCGACGGTTACATCTGGCTTCCAAATACTTTTCTGGACTCAAAATCCACCGCTGGCGACAGCGTACCGGTTCGAGTCCGGTCACCGGCACCAAAAAAGAGAACCCCGACCGGGGGTTCTCTTTTTTGGTATCCAGGGGGGACGGACTCGAACCTATCCAAATGCAACAGTCCGGTGGGCTGTTGCCACCCGGCGTTTCCGCCGGGTGCTCCATAGTGTACTCGAGTCCGGCTGCCGGCACCATTGCCCAAAATCCTTGGTTTTCCAGGGTTTTTTGGCTTTTTTCTTTCCAGTTTCCTCGGCCTGGGGAGAAAGAAGTCCTTACCGATTTGCGGCGGCGCTTTCTGGGGGATAACCGGAGAAGCGATCCCAATATTCTGCCGCAGACCGGATTCCTTCACAAATTCTTTTCCGTTTCTTTCAGGCTTTTTTCAGCAGGACAGTCTAAAATAGAAACACAGCACACGGGACGTTCCCAAAGGGTAAGGGGTAACGGCGTGCCGGCGGTTACTGTCCACCGAGGCCTTTGCCAAAAGCGGCAGACCACCGATCATCACCGCCCGGCGGTGTGAAAATAAATATAGACAGACGCGGGCGGACTCGCTACAATAGAGACATGGATTGCCCCACAGAATTGCTAGGAGGAATGCGCTATGAAAATCGGATTGATCGGACTGGGGATCATGGGTAAGCCCATGGCCAAGAATCTGTTGAAGGCAGGCTACGAGCTCTGGGTGAACAATCGGAGCCAGGGGCCTATGGAGGAGCTGGCCGCCTGCGGTGCCCACGCAGCAACCCGGAAGGAGCTGGCGGAAAACGCCGAGGTCATCATCACCATGCTGCCAAACGGCCCTCAGGTCAGGGAGGTTATCCTGGGGGATGTGATAAAGGATATGCGCCCCGGGCAGATTTTCATCGATTGCAGCTCCATCAGCCCGGTGGTTTCCAAGGAAATCGCCGCCGCGCTGGCGGAAAAGGGCGTGGAAATGCTGGATGCCCCCGTGTCCGGCGGAGAGCCGAAAGCCATCGACGGCACTCTGAGCTTTATGGTGGGCGGCAAGCAGGCGGTTTTTGACCGCTGCAAGGATATCCTGGGGGCTATGGGTGCCTCCGTTACCCGGTGCGGGGAGGTAGGCGCGGGCAACACCACCAAGCTTGCCAATCAGATCATTGTGGCCTGCAACATCCAGGCGGTGGCCGAGGCCTTCACCCTGGCCCAGAAGGCGGGGGTGGACCCGGAGGTGGTCTACAAGGCCATCCGCGGGGGACTGGCAGGCTCCACGGTGCTGGATGCCAAGGGCCCCATGATGATTGCCGGCAACGACAAGCCCGGCTTCAAAATCGATCTGCACATCAAAGATCTGAACAACGCCCTGGACTGCGCCCACACCGTCGGCGCACCGGTACCCATGACCGCCGCTGTCCAGGAAATTTTGCAGTGGCTGCACAACAACGACTGCGGCGAAAATGACCACAGTGCCATCGCCAAGTACTACGAGCATCTGACCGGCATTCACATTGGCCGCTGAGAACCGCTGATACTGAACTCCAATTAAAATCTTTAAAAAAGATTTTAATTGCCTGAAGGGCATG
>OIXQ01000733.1_pt1 | contig 13890 bp, 23 predicted proteins | sample 1587791 | NCBI WGS metagenome assembly OIXQ01 (sample SAMN03283273) | human gut metagenome | biome: human-associated habitat; material: feces | host: Homo sapiens | place: Peru | collected 2012
GGGTGTGGTTCGCCGACATCGCCAACTTCTTCAACAAGACCTACGGCGATGACAGCTGGAACAAGGATAACGTGCATGACCTGTTTTGCGAGATGTTCCGCTCGCCGGTCGTGCTCCCCAACGGTCAGGTGATAGACAAGTGGGTGGAGACCTCGAAGCTCAACAAGCGTCAGATGACCGATTTCATGAATAAGGTGCAGTCGTATATGGCAACCGAGCACGGTGCCACCGTACCCCTGCCCGATGATGACAAGTACAGTGATTTCCACTCTTTATATTCAACGATGTAATATCTTGTTGCGTTCAGCTAAGTTGCGGCGTCGGAATGTAAAAATAGCCTCAACCATACAAGAATGAGATTTGCAATTTTTCCCTCGGTAAGCAGAGCATGGTTATGGCCACAATGGTTATTGCGGAATGAACTGCCGAGTTTTAATTCTATTTATGCCCCAATAAACAATTAAAAACCTATGATATACACAAAAGAAGAATTCAAAAAATTATGGGAAGCTGACGACGAAGGCTCAGGTATCACTTATGATGATATAGCGGATTGCGCCAAAGCGTGGGGCTTATATGAAACTCCAAGAGTTAATAACTTTTCAGAAGTCTTGTACAAAGTCCTTGTTGCGGCTGGTGTAGAAGATGCCGAAGATTTTAACCCACAAAAACAAAACAAATGAGCAACTACTGCAAGAAATGCCGTCTGCGTGACGGTTGCCTCCGCAAGTGCAAGGAGGCTGAAGTGTACGAGCAAGGGTACTGCGATGGTGTTTCCGACGGCTACAAGGGAGCGGTCGATGCGTTAACGCCTGACGAGCAACAACCTAAATTAATTATCAAAATTGAGGGTTTAAAAAAATAAAAATGGAAAATAAATATAAATTTTGGGTGGCACGTGATAAAGATGGTAATCTTTTCGCTTATAATGATAAACCTACACGTTGCGATAATCAAAAAGAATGGTTTGCGGAGAAGTTTCTCAGTTCAATGGAAAATTCGTTTTTCCCAGAACTCAAATGGGAGGACGAACCTTTAGAAGTTGAACTCCGCCCACTTGTAACCGACCTCGACACAAAGGCGCAGGAATACGCCAACAATGTCACCGACAACGAAGAAATCAAAGAGTTAGTCATCAGCGCTTACATGGCTGGGTATAACGCATAAAAATCAACGCTAATAACGACCATTATGATACTATACATATTCTTAACAGGCGCGCTCATCAACCTGGCGTTGATGCTGCTGCTCCACTGGCTGTTCGATGAGTGCGAGGTGAGCAATAAAGCCTACTGGATAATCACGGCATTGATGGTGATGCTGTCCGTCATTCCTTGGGTGTCGGTGCTGTTTGTGTATCTCTCTATGCTGCTGTACTCACTCACAAAGAAGCCGATGTGATGGTTTACACATTACGAGATTATCAGCAGCAGAGTTCCGATGCGGCAGTCCGCTTCTTCGGCGATTCCAACAGCTCGAAGCACAACGGCATCATCATACTCCCTACCGGCGCAGGAAAGTCGCTTGTGATAGCGGATATAGCGTCAAGGATTGACGAGCCGCTTATCGTGTTGCAGCCTAACCGTGAGATATTGCAGCAGAACTTTGACAAGTTGCAGAGTTACGGAGTGTGGGACTGCTCGGTGTACTCTGCGAGTTTCAACTGCAAGGAGATAAGCCGTATCACATTCGCCACCATCGGAAGTGTGATGAACCACTGCGAGGACTTCAACCACTTCCATAAGATTCTCATCGACGAGTGCCACCTCGTGAACCCATTCGGTGGCCAGTACCGTGACTTTATCGCAGCCGTCAAGGGTAGGCAGGTGATTGGGCTTACTGCCACTCCTTATAGGCTCGGTCAGACGATAGACCCGAAGACGATAGGGAGTCCGTTCCCAAAATACGGCTCAATCCTCAAATTCCTCACCAGGACGCGCCCAAGAGTGTTCGACAGTGTACTTTACTACTGCCAAGTGAAAACGCTCTTAGAACGCGGTTATTTGGCTCGCTTGCGCTACTTCGACATGAACCGCATAGATATGGACAATGTGAAGCTCAACTCTACTGGTGCGGACTACGACGACAAGTCGCTATTCAAGGAATTCGAGCGTGTCAGCTTCTATGAGTACACGTTGAGCATCATTAATCGTGTGCTGCACCCGAAGGACGGCAAGAGACGCAACGGAATACTCGTTTTCTGCCGCTTCGTCGAGGATGCGGAGAGCCTTGCGGCCCAGTTGGCCCCGGTGTGCGAGGTGGTGACTGGGAGCACTCCGAAAAGGGAGCGTGACGATATTTTGAAAAGGTTCAAGAGCGGAGAGGTGAGAGTGGTGTGCAATGTGGGCGTGCTCACAACTGGCTTCGACCACCCTGCACTCGACACCATCATTCTTGCGCGCCCAACGATGTCGCTTGCCCTCTACTATCAGATGGTGGGCAGGGCGATAAGACCATTCCCCGGCAAGGAGGGCTGGGTGATTGACCTGTGCGGCTCGGTCACCAAGTTCGGAAAGGTCGAGGATCTGTGGATAGACCCATGCGAAAACGGCAAATGGGTCATTACGAGCAACGGAAAACAATTAACAAACATAATCATGACGAAATGAGTTTAAAGAGATTCAAGTTCGGCAACCAGAAGATATACGTCGTGCCAGGCAGTGAGCACCGATTCCGCACGGAGCACGACGCAAAGTTCTACTGCGAGCAGAACGGCATTGATTTCTCCACGGTAGAGAAATACGACAGCAAGAAGGAGTACGACAGGTGGATAGAGCTTCAGATGCTGGAGCGTGCCGGCGAGGTCAAGAAGCTGCGCCGTCAGGTGGAGTATGAGCTGATACCTGCCAAGTTCGAGAATGTGAAGATAAAGGACAGAGAGGTGCGTCAGTGGCTTGTTTACACCACGCAATCGCTCGGCAACTATTTCTCCACCAAGAAAGAGGCTATCGACTTCTGCAAGAAGAACGACATTCGGCAGAAGGACATCGGTTTCATCACCAGGAGAGAGCCGGTGTATAAGGAGGTTTGCATAGAGCACAACGCCATATACACAGCCGATTTCGTGTACATAGACAGCACGGGCGCAGAGATAGTTGAGGACGTGAAGAGTGCCATCACTCGCAAGGAGGCAGATTATGTGCTTCGCCGCAAGCTGATGCTCCACGTTCACGGAATCCGAATTAAAGAAACGTAGCATTATGGAATCATGCATTATACTGACACAGGCGTTCCGTGAATGGGAGTGGTACGACGATATGAATACCGCTAAACTTTATCTCCATCTCCTGCTGAGAGCCAACACCGAGAATCGGGCTTGGAGGGGACTTGACGTGAAGCGTGGCGAACTGGTGAGCAACCCTCGCAAACTCGCTATTGAGAGTGGATTGTCGGAGGGTTCGGTAAGAACCTCGCTCAAGAAGCTCAAACGCACTAAATATGTGACCTGGGTGAGTTTCAAGGGAGATAATATCTATCACATTAACCACTACGAGGACTATGGAAGAAGGATGGATTAAGATGTTTCGCCGTTTCCTTGACTGGGAGTGGTACGGCGACACAAACATGGTAAGGCTGTTTCTCCACCTGCTTTTGAAAGCCAATTTTGAGGATAGGAGGTGGAGAGGAATGACCATAAAAAAAGGCCAGATTATCACTTCCTCACTCACTTTGAGCGACGAAACCCACATGTCGAGGCAGTGCGTTCGCACCTGCTTGGCGCGGCTTGAGCAAACAGGCGAGATTTTGCAAAAATCAACCAACAAATTTACACTTATAACTATTTGTAAATATGTGGATTATCAAGGTTGCGTGATTGAAAGTCAACCAACAACTAACCAACAACTAACCAACAATCAACCACAACATAAGAATATAAGAAAGAAAGAATTAAAGAATATATATACTCTTTCTAACGAAAGAGAGTCGGACGCTGTCGCCTCCGACCCCAAAAAAGCCTCAAAAGATGTTGTGGATTTTGCTGGTCTGATAAGATTTTTCAACCGTGCAATGGACCAAGCGAAAGCTATTATTCCACGTTGCCAGTCATGTGAGGGCAAACGCCGGGAGTTCGTTCGGGCGCGTATCCGTGAGCACGGAATGGAGAAAGTCTATGAGATGATTTCAAAAGCGAGTGAGAGCGACTTCCTCAATGGCAAAAATGCCCGTGGGTGGATAGCTGATTTCACATGGCTTTTCAGACCGAGCAATTTTCAGAAAGTGCTTGAAGGGAATTATGATAATCGCACACAGCAAACAAACAGAAACTATGGGCATACCAACCAAAATCAACAATGCTCTTCAGAAAGCCGTCAGGCGGAGCGAGAGAGACTTGCCGAAAGCTACGCAGCAACTATCGCCAGACTTGCAGCGGAAGACGACGCTCGTGCTGGAAAAGTACGGTAGCCGTGACGAGTTTCTCGTGACGATGAACCCCGACACGCAGATTTACGCCGCGCGACACCAGGATAGGGCGTTCTTCGGCGATGCTCCAACACTTGCCACGCTGAAAGCCGCCTACGGCCCCAACACGCCGACGATGTGGCTTCTTCCGCAGATACTTGACCTCGTGATTTACTGCAACTCGAAAGGGACGCTCAACAGCCGTCAGGCGCAGTTCCTCGCAGATGCGATAGCGAACGACTACTACTACCTGAAGGTTTCGGAATTCCTGTTGTTCTTCTACCGCTTCAAACTCGGCAACTATGGCAACTTCTACGGAGTTGTAGATCCGATGCTCGTGACTGTCGCGCTTGAAAAGTTCATCAAGGAGCGAAACGATGTGATTATCCGTAGGGAACAGGAGAAAGCCGACGCAGAGCGTGCGAAATTGTCGGACAACGCCATAACACCTGCGGAGTATTGCCGAAGGGCTGGCTTCCCACAGTTCACCGATGTGGCTGATGTGGCAATGTACAAGGCGAGGTGCGACAATTTCATAGACACGCTGTGCCGGCTTATCCACACACTTTGCATTATTGCAGAAAGCCTTGAACAACAACACGTTAAATAAAGTTGGTCGGTAATCAAAAACGGCGATTTTCTGAACCGACTTTGTTTAAAAACGATTATCTTTACAGTGTAATTAATTATAAGTCAAACATTTAATTTCAAACTTATGGAAATAATCAAGAAAAAGTATGAAGAGATAAAGCAGAAGCACCAAGGGTGCGTGGTTCTCTTCCGCGTAGGTGACTACTACGAGTGTTATTATGACGATGCCGATGCCGTTTCAAGTGCGTTAAGCATCGAGTTACAGCAAGACGGTGAGAAGAAAAAAGCAGGTTTCCCTTTTCATGCGCTGGACAACTATTTGCCTATGCTTATTCGCCATGGTATCCGTGTGGCGATAGTTGAAGAAAGTAAAATTCAGCCAGAGAATACGGGCGAAGAGTTGAAAGACACGAAATCATTGGCTGTGAAAAATATCAACCTTTCGCAGATAAAGCCAAGTCCGCTAAACCCAAGAAAGACCATTGATGAAGAGAGCATTCGTGAACTCGCTGACAACATTCTCCAGCATGGACTTCTCCAGCCTATCACGGTGAGGAATATTGGAACAGGCAGCAAAGACACAGTCGGGCATTTCGAAATCGTGTGCGGTGAGCGTCGCTTCAGGGCGTTCAAGCTGAATCTTGAACGTGTTCCAGGTTACACTAAAAAAATTCCGTGCATCGTCAGGGAAATGAGCGATGCCGACGCGCTCGACGCTATGATTACCGAGAACCTACAGCGCAAGGATGTCGATCCCATTGAGGAGGCTTTCGCTTTCGGGCAGCTGAACAAGCACGGAAAATCCATTGATGAAATCGCAGCGCGCTTCGGCAAGTCAAAGCGTTTCATCACCGAGCGCATCAAGCTTGACAGCCTGCTTCCGGAACTGAAGAAGATGGTCACCGATGACAAGTTGCACATCGGAGCCGCCATGCACATTTGCAAACTCACCGAGGGCGAGCAGCGCAAATTCCTTGCCGAGTGCGCTGACGAGGAAGAGGTCACCAAGAGCGACGCGGAAAAGTTCACCAATTACCTTTTCATGGAAATAGAGGGTGCTGATTGGGAAAGTGATTTTGAGGGCACCTGCAACAGCACCTGTGCAAAGTGTCCGTTCAACAACGCGAATGCCGGTTGCCTGTTCTATGAGATGAAACCTCACGACGCTGTGTGTACCAACCGCGACAAATGGAACGCAAAGAGAAACTCATGGTTGCTGCACATTGTCGAGGAAAACGCAGATGTGCTGGTCAAGAGTGGATGCAAACTTGAGGCAGGCAAGACTGTAGTCGTGGTGTCCGATGTGGAGGATTACTACAAAGAGCGCAACAAAGAGTATGAGCCGCTCATACAGCGCATCAAGGATATGGGTTTCGAGGTGGTAAAAAAGAATGACTACTTTGAGGGTTATTCCAGTTACCGAGAGGACGACGAGCGACTTCAAGATAAACTTGCGAAGAATGAGGTGTACCGTTGCCTCGTCGTTGAGGCCACTTGGAGAGGGACGGAGATACGCACTCTCTACTACTCGTTCAAGAGTGATGGCGGAACCCAGGAGAGCAGTGAAGAGGTTCAGGCAATGCGGCTTGTGGCCCAGTACAGGGAAAACGAGCGCAAGAAATCATTAGGCATAGCGGCAAGACTCCGTGCGATGCTCAGTGAAATTCAGCCAACAGATTTCAGCAAAGAGCCGCTTTCTCTTATGGAAAGCCTGGTTCTGCTGGCATTGATACTCAGGAACACCTCGTATGAGTTCCGCAAAGAAATCGGACTCGATGTCCAGACGACGAGTGAGCCGAAAGTGTTGAGCTATGCGAGAGAACACACTGGAGATGTTCACAAAATCTGCCGTGGCTTCATTCGCGACGAGTTGGCATCTGCCCCTGCCGAGTATAACCTCGACCTTCAAGAGTGCCAGCATGTGCTTCTTCAAGAGTGGTCAAAGGAAAAATCCAATGAGGTGATTGCCGAAATGGAGGAAAAGATGGCAAAGAAGCAGTCTAAGATTGAGGAAAAACTCACCGCCCTCGGCTACAACACAGACGGCACTAAAATAGGCGCCTAATGGCTACCGACCGGTTAAACGAATACGAGAGGGGCATCATTGTCCCCCTCGTTTGTGATATGCTGCGGAAGTCGTGCGGTCGCCCGCTTCCGTCGAGTGTCATAGCAGAAGGCATCCGCAGCCGTGGGTTCACAGTCACCACAAGATGTGTCCGCCGTGTCATCAACCACATCAGGTGCGCAGGAATCATTCCCTGTGTGGCATCAAGCCCAAAAGGCTTTTTCGTGGCATCTAACGAGCGTGAGATTACCGAGTGCATATACACACTTGCGAGCCTCGCAGACTCAATACAGGAAGTCATAGACGCATTAAAGCGACAACGATATGTGAAGTTTAACATCTAACAGCACAAGAATCATGAGATTATTCAAGAGATTATTCAGCAGAGGCAAGCCATGTGACGCTTCGCCAGTGCTAAGACCGATTGCGGTCAAGTCAAGGGAACAAGTAGAGGAAGAGAAATGGGAGCAGCGACGCTGGGAGCTGACCCGATACATCGTAACTCAAGACCGGTGATCCGTGGTGATCGGAAAACTCCAGGCATCACCAAAGACAATAGCACGCAAGGCGAGGGAACTTGCCGACGCGACAGTAACCGAGTTGAGAACCGTAAACTACAGCGAGCATGGAAGAGAAACAGAAGATTGATGGAAGCGCAACTGGGCGTGACCTCATCGAGAGGTACACCCCTCACGCATGTTGCCTCGGCTCCGTGCTTGGAGCACTGGGCATGGGATTTGTTGTATATTTAATTTGCACGCTTATCAAGTCAATGTTATGAGCACAACATCAGTATTCCTAATCGTGTATGGCGTTGGTGTAGTCGTCAACGCCATAGGAGCCGCCTCCATCTGGGACGATTTGATGGAGGAAGGTCGGCTCGTGAAAATCCGCATGGCGGTCGTCGTGTTCTTCGTCGCCGCATCGTTCGCAACGTGGGTGTATATGATTTTATACCTGCTATCGTCCGTCGTCAAGACAGCGTTCAAAAAGCGAAAAGACAATGAAGAGGACAATGATTAACGAATTCGGGCCATTCTACGAGGCTCCGTTGATGTGCGGAGCCTGTAGATGCTCGATAAAAGGGGGAAGTGGCGCAGGTGGAAAAACCTGGTGCGTATTGTTCGAGAAGAGTAAGAATTACTACGACAGCCCACCGAAGCGATGTGCGGAAATGTTTGAAAAGGCACTTTCCATCGGTGGTGATGTCGTAATAGTGGCGAAAGAGTGATGAAAAGGGTAATCCACAAGTACAAGGTCGGAGAGACGGTGCTGCTCCATGGGCGTGAGGTCACCATTGAGCGAACGGGAACAAGCGTGAACATACGCCCTGTTTACTTGATTGGTGGCGTGTGGTATCTTGAAAAGGTGCTCACGGAGTGGTTTCCGCCTTGCCCGATGTAAAAAAACACGGGAAGAACTGCTTTTTTCTCGTAAAAATTTATTATATTTACAGTGCCTAAAGGGCATTAAGTCAAACATTTAATTCATATTATCTATGACACAAATTGATTTGGAATTGAAGTCAATGGCGAAATCCGCATTGCGTGAATACATCTCCAGCAGGGGAGCCATTGACTGGGAACAACGCCGCTACGAGATTGCAAAGGATGTTTTATGTGCGTGTTTTGCTTCCGGTAGAACAGATGGCATCAGTACTGTTGATTATGCCGTTAGTGTAGCCGATGAACTAATCATGGTACTAAAGGAAGGAGGTGAGAAATGAACCCCAAGGCAACAACCATTGAGCAGAGTCGCAAGCTGCTCGAACTTGGACTTGACCCAAAGAGTGCGGATTTTGCATGGGTAGGTGAAGACGGTTGTTTTGTTAAGTCCTCTTCTTATGAGGTTGAGGACACAGAAACCCCTGCATGGTCGCTTGAAGCACTTATCGACGCGCTACCACCAGGCACAGCATTCATCTCCAAAGGTCGTTTAGTCTATAGCGTATCATTTCGTAAAGGCGGAGGTGGAGACGAGAATTTTGTAAGCACAAGCTACTCAAAAAGTTTAATCAATCAAGTTTTTGAACTTGTCGTATGGATGTTTGAAAACGGCTATATGCAGAAAGGAGTGTTTAAGGACTGATGGAACGATACTATTTCACTTTCGGTGTCGGTATAGACAAGCCGCACCGCTGCTGCTACCATGTGATTGAGGCGGCCAGTTATGAGCAAGCCCGTGATGAGATGTTCCGCCGCTTTGGCGATAAGTGGGCTTTCCAGTATGATGAAGCCGGGTGGCTTATAGACCAGGCGAAGTATCACCTCATGAAGAATCCGCGTACTGTCGGTGAGTGGCATGAGGGCTACACTCAAGCCGAATTGTTCAACCTTAAAAAGATTTAGCGAAATGAAGGACAAAATAAAAGAGCCAAAAGCGAGGCGATGGACGCAGTGGGAGATTGGCTACCTGAAAGAGCACTACGCCAATCGCGCCTCATCCGACATCGCTACATGGGTACACCATCCTGTGGCGTCTGTGATTCAAAAAGCCTTTGCCCTCGGCTTGCGCAAGGACAAGGCGTTCATGCGTGAGCGCAGGAGTGTCGGAATGTTCAGAAAAGGCAACCGACCGTTCAACAAGGGTGTCAGCAGTAAAGAGTGGATGAGTGACGATGGAATGCAGAACAGCGCCAGGACGCAGTTCAAGCCAGGCCGTGCAAACCCCAATTCTCCCACTCTGCGGCCAGTGGGCTATGAGTGCAACCGCAATGAGGGGGGCAGAACTTACATTTGGATAAAGCCTGAGGGCAGACGCATGATGCCGAAGCACCGCTGGCTGTGGGAGCAAGCCTACGGCCCAATCCCCAAAGGGCATTGCGTTCAGTTCAAGGACGGCGACACGCTGAACTGCGTACTGGCAAACCTCTACCTCATCAGCAGGAAAAAGCAGGTGAGGAAAAACTTCGATGACCTGCCCGACGATAGAAAGGCGGAGGCCAGGGCGAAGATGCAAGACAACAGGAACAAATCAATCCGAGCCGACCGCCTCCGCCTCCGTTGGGGACTGGAGCCAAAAGGACGGCTCATAAAACGAATCCAAAGATGAGGAGGAAAGGGACAACACTAACACCAGATAAGCAGGAGTTGTTTTGCTCTTATACGGCGCACGTCACCGCGAAAGGTGCTGGCACTCCTGACCATTACCTTGGTTATGTCTATGACTTCTTGGTCGAAGTCGATGAGGTGAACAAGCGGGGGTATATCAAGTATCGAAAATCACACGCCGCCGAGTTTCACCTGAGCGGAAAGCAGCAAGGAGCCATCAGCGACTTCATGTCATGGTGTGGAATTCAAATTGGTGGTGTTAAAAAGCGTGCACGGACAAAGGCGTTGGAGAAACGGTCAAGGCTTGACGAAAAGGCACAGCAGATATTGAACGGCTTCTCGGAATGGCTTGTCAAAGAGAACGCATACAGCCAAAATACGGTGAGGGGCTATATATTTGGGGCAAAAGATTTCCTATGCTACTCAACCTCAATCAGCACCGAGGTCGTAAAAGGCTATAAGGCAGCGATGGAAGAGCAAGGAAAATTGCCCAGAACGGTCAACCAGAGGCTAAATGCAGTCGCTGCACTTGCAAAATATCTCGGCAAGCACATAGAAATCAAGCATACCAAGATACCTCGTACTTTGAGCCTCGAGAACGTGCCGACAGAGAAAGAGGTTGAAAAATTACTTGTCTACTGCAAGGCTCACAATGAGAAAGCCTACATTTGGCTCAGGCTTCTCTCCACCACAGGGGCACGAGTGCATGAGTTTATGATGTTCACCTACGAGATGGTGGCCGCTGGACATGTGGACCTCAAGGGCAAAGGGAGCAAGGTAAGGCGGTTTTTCTTCACGCCGAAAGTGCAGCAAGAATGTGCCGAATATGCCGAAAAGAACAAATTGCAAGGGGTCATCGCCGTCAATCGAACCGGTGGCGTTTGCTCTACCCGTGGTGTCGCCCAATTATTACACGCCATGGCAGAGCGTGCGGGAGTTGACGCGAAAAAGTGCCACCCTCATGCGTTCCGCCACTTCTTCGCCAAGATGTACCTCAAACGGAGCAAGACAAAGGACGTTACTGAACTTGCAGATTTGCTCGGGCATAGCGGACTTGACACGACTATGGTTTACATCAAACGCAGTCAAGAAGAGCAAAAACGAATGTTTAACAAAAACGTGGACTGGTAATGAAACAAGCGATTGACAGATTAGTCGAGTACGGCTATATTCAAGGCAAGGATTTGTCCATTTGCTTTGAGGAGATGTTAGACTTCTTCATCGAGTCTTTTGATGTCAAGCGAGTCATGCGCCACAAATGCGACTATGCCGAATTGTTCAAAGAGCGTGAGAAAGAAAATCCTGTGCTCTTTGAGTTGATGCGCCAATGGCTTACTCTTTCCGCGCAAGGAATCGAGAAAGACGGTGCATTTGACTTTTTCGGCATCATGTATGAGGAAATGGTGAAAGGAAAGTTCAAGTCCTCGAGCTATGGGCAGTTCTTTACCCCCCTACCATTGTGCAAAACAATGGCTGAACTTGTGTACTCGGATGCCGGCAGGACAATCAACGATTGCGCCTGTGGCAGCGGACGCACCTTGCTCGCTCACTTCGCTATCAGTGACAAGAGCAAATTCTTCTATTACTATGCCGAAGACCTCGACCCTGTGTGCGTGAAGATGTGTGCCCTTAACTTCATTGTGCATGGGATGATAGGGCAGGTTGTCAACCATAATGCACTTGAACAAAACTTCCTCGGAGCTTACGAGGTCAATGAAATCAAGTGGCCCATTCCCAACCCCTGCTGCTGCATCCGTAAATTGACCGAGCAGGAGTACTGGGCGCGTCGATACGAACTTGTGCATAGAGGCAGCCATGTAGAGAGCGCTCTGACTGAACATGCCTCTACTGAACCTGCTGGGGTTGACCACCACCCTCAACCTCAACAGTTGCATCTGTTTAATTTCTAACAAACTCAACAGCACAAATATGGCAAAAGATTTTCACTTCATAGAGGATTGCCTTTATCCCTCTGACAATCTCTACGACATTCCTTGCTTGCGCTTGGATAAGCAGGCTGGGAACCTTGTGTTGCCGTTTGCCCCTTACGGCATCGGCAGAAAGAGCCGACGTGCGGCCACGCTCCATTTCTACGTTGATGATTACAGATTTTCAGCGTTATGGAAAAATCCTGCAAAAATACTTGACGATGAAATTTTGGCAGCGGTGGAGCCCAACTACTCGTTGTTTGACACGACACCGCTCGCATTTGGCCTGCAACTGATTTACCAGAAGCGTTGGATAGCCCGCTATTGGCAAGAGAATGGCGTGTTGATATATGCTGATTTGAATGTGAGCAGCAAGTTCTTTGAGTATAACCGTATGGGCATCCCTGAAGGGTATAACGCATTCGCCACTCGTGGTTCACTCGGTGGGCTTGACCTTGTGAAGGCCAAGTATGAGATAGCTCAGCAGATTTCTGGGCTGGACACGCCAAACCTTGTCGTCTATGGCGGAGGGAAAGCCGTGCACGAGTTTTGTTGTGACAAGTCACTCCTGTATATTCACGATTATATGACAGCGAAGAAAGATGGGCGGGAATAGCGACAAAACTTCAGGTGGCACTCGAAATTATGCGAGCCAGCCAGGAACTATGAGCAAGCGTGGTGGAGAATTCGATCAACTGATGAGTTCAGGAAACTACGATAGGGAAAATTCGTATTTTGACAAAAGTGGAGGATTTTTGGCCGTTCACAATGAACACAACCTCAATGCTGATGAACTTGATGCTGGACGCAAATTGGCTCATAAAGGTTACAAAGTTTACCTTGATAGCGAGCATAGCACCATAAGCGGAGGGAAAACAAAAGATGGACGTATTTATCGTTCGCCAATGGATATCAAAGCAATTAACAAAATCGGAGAGAATACGATTAAGAATGCAATGGAGAAAGCATCGAAACAGGGTGCCGAGACCATCGTGCTTTTTCAACGAAACCTTGGTATGACGAGGAAGTATGTGGATGAGCAAATTAGGAAGTTCCTACATAAATCACCAGGTCGCGCAAAAGAGAAAATAAAGCATGTAATTGTTGTCGGTATGAATGGAAACATTCATAGGCGTAATATAAAAAAATAACGGCCAGGGTTCACCTGCCGTCAGTGTAGAAGCCCCTAAATTAATAGGCGAATACGAATAAGCGTGACCGCTCCAATCGTCAACATTCTATTACCGACAGCAAATTTATATGATAATTTCAAAATAACAAAATTATGGAAGAAAAAATTGTAAAAGCCAAAATAATTGACGGACTGAAAATATGGACATCGACGAGCTACTTAACCAGAACGAGCTGCACATGGCGCAGGTCAAGCGTGCAAGACTGAACGAACTCGGTTTCCCACCGCACGCCCTGCGGATACTCAAAGGGCAAGGGATAACCACTCTCAAAACCCTTTGCGGACACACGCGCCGGGAACTGCTGGCAGTCCGCTTCCTCGGAGCGGCGAATGTGGACGCGATAGAGCGACTGCTGAAAACAATGGATTTACAACTAAAGCAATAGAAGATTATGAGATTTTTTGAAGTAAAGGTAAAAGTCGACAGGATGATGAGTTCTGGTGCGATGAAGAATGTTAGCGAGATTTACGCTGTGGACGCTATGACCTTCACAGAGGCGGAGGCGCGAACCACCGAGTGTGTCCACACCGAAACCGAAGGTGTGTTCGAGGTGATTGCCGAGAAGCGTGCGCAGTACGACGAGGTGGTGTTCAATGACGGTGAGATGTTCTTCCTCGTGAAGTTCATCCTCATCACATACAACGACGGGGGAAACGAGCGCC
>OIXQ01000734.1_pt1 | contig 13885 bp, 12 predicted proteins | sample 1587791 | NCBI WGS metagenome assembly OIXQ01 (sample SAMN03283273) | human gut metagenome | biome: human-associated habitat; material: feces | host: Homo sapiens | place: Peru | collected 2012
TTTTTTCAAAAACGTCCAATGTTTTTTTCAAAACAACGGTATGTTTTAAAATGCCACTATTAACAAAATTGAAAACGTTTATAATGAGATAGTTATAAAATCCTCAAACTCGCCTTAAAACTCTTAGAAGAAGAATTTTGGAAGGCGCAATGACGAAGTCAAGAGAAATAATCTATCAGTTTTTTGGTCTATTTGCCTAAATTTTCAGATATTTTTAATTAAGTTTGTCCCTAATATTATAATCGCAAAAATGACATACGAAGAAACATTAGATTATTTATTTACCAGCATTCCTGTGTTTCAACGCAGTGGTGCTTCTGCTTACAAGCCGGGATTGGATACCAGTATAGCGTTAGACAACTATTTAGGTAATCCTCATACGGCCTATAAGACGATACACGTTGGCGGAACAAACGGCAAAGGTTCTACCAGCCATTTGTTAGCAGCTATCTTACAACAAACAGGTTATAAAGTCGGACTGTTTACCTCCCCGCATTTGGTGGATTTCAGGGAACGGATCCGGGTGAATGGAATCTGCATATCAAAAGAATATGTAGTCAACTTTATCGAAAAATACCGTTCCCTATTCGAACCGCATGACCCCTCTTTCTTTGAATTGACATCAACTATGGCTCTCACTTATTTCCGTGACATGAAGGTTGATTATGCCATAATAGAAGTGGGCTTGGGTGGAAGGTTAGATAGCACCAACATCATCACTCCTATCCTAAGTGTCATCACCAACATCAGCAAAGATCATGTGCAGTTCTTGGGAGACACGTTGGAAGCGATTGCATCTGAAAAGGCGGGCATCATCAAACCAGGCGTTCCGGTTGTAATCGGAGACGTGTACCAACCCGAAGTGATGCAGGTTTTCCAAGAGAAGGCGGAGCAGACAGGCTCTCCCCTGTTTGCTTCTATGCAAATGAATCCTATTCTTTCCAGTGAATTAGGAGATGATGGGCAATGGCATTACCAAACGCGCCTGTTCGGGACATTAACGGGTGAATTGGGTGGAAAGATCCAAGAACATAATACGGCAACAGTCCTTGCCGCCATTGAAGTATTAAATAGCCACAAAGAGATACAAATACCAGAATCAGCTGTAAAAGAAGGATTTGCCCATGTCGTGGAACTTACCGGATTAATGGGAAGATGGCAGAAATTGCATGATGCGCCGAAAGTCATTTGTGATACGGGACACAACACAGGTGGCTGGGAATATTTGTCACAGCAATTAACCTCTGAAGCGAAACGTTGCAAAAGGCTACGGATGGTTGTTGGCATGGTCAATGATAAAGACATCAACGGAGTATTGGCCATGATGCCCAAAAATGCTGTCTATTACTTTACGCAAGCCTCTATTCCCCGCGCAATGCCGACGGAAGAGTTTGCCCAACAAGCAGCAGGACATGGATTGGTAGGAAATGCCTACGGACAAGTAACAGACGCCGTGCAACAAGCCATGACAGATGCTTCTCCTGAAGATTTTATTTTTATTGGCGGAAGTACGTTTATCGTGGCGGACGCATTGGTACATGCAGACATTTTAAATTTAAAAACTAATTAATATGACAGAAATTATTCAAAAAAAATTGAGCGACTCGAAGGCAGCTCGTTGGACTGCCCTTGCGATTGTAGCCTTTTCAATGTTATGTGGCTACTTTCTAACGGACGTTATGTCTCCATTAAAGCCGATGTTGGAATCAGAACTCCTTTGGTCAAGTACCGACTTCGGTTTCTTCACCAGTGCTTATGGGTGGTTTAACGTATTCTTCTTGATGCTGATTTTCGGCGGCATGATTTTGGACAAAATGGGTGTCCGTTTTACAGGTTTGGGCTCTTGTCTTTTGATGGTGATAGGTTGCGCCCTCAAATATGCGGCAATCGCTGGTTACATTGGATCTGATGGCGTGATTTTGGGTTGGAAAGCGCAAGTCGTATTCGCTTCCGTTGGTTACGCCATATTTGGTGTTGGTGTGGAAACCGCAGGTATCACCGTGTCGAAAATCATCGTTAAATGGTTTAAAGGCAAAGAGATGGCTTTGGCAATGGGATTGGAAATGGCAACTGCCCGAATTGGAACCATGTTGGCAATGGCTGTAACAGTTCCGTTCGCTAAATATTTCCAAAGTGTTTCTGCTCCGGTATTGCTCTGCTTGATCATGCTTTGCATCGGAACGATTTCCTTTATGGTTTATACAGTTATGGACCGTAAATTAGAAGCATCAATGGGAGACGCAGAAGAAGAGGCAGAAGAGCCGTTCCGTGTGTCCGATGTCCTTTTGATTGTTAAGAACAAAGGCTTCTGGTTGATTGCTATCCTTTGTGTATTATTCTACTCTGCAGTGTTCCCATTCCTTAAATATGCGACAGACTTGATGGTAAACAAATACAATGTAGACCAAGAATTAGCAGGCTTTATCCCAAGTTTGTTGCCATTAGGAACTCTGTTCTTGACTCCGTTCTTCGGAAACTTGTATGACAGAAACGGTAAAGGCGCAACCATTATGGTCTTTGGAGCTGTTATGTTGATAGGTGTCCATTTATTGTTCGCATCTCCACTCTTGAACGTTTGGTGGTTTGCAACCATTATCATGATTATATTGGGTATTGCCTTTTCTTTGGTTCCGTCTGCCATGTGGCCTTCTGTTCCAAAGATTATCCCGGAAAAGCAGTTGGGAACAGCATACGCTTTGATTTTCTGGGTTCAGAACTGGGGATTGATGGGCGTACCAGCTTTGATTGGTTGGGTTTTGGACAAATATTGCAAGTTAGACAACAGCAACGGTGGTCCGGCTTATGATTATACATTGCCGATGATTATTTTCATGTGCTTCGGTATCTTGGCATTAGGCGTCGCTTTATTGCTGAAACGTGAAGACAAAATCAAAGGTTACGGATTGGAATTGCCGAATATCAAAAAATAAAGCAAATACGAATATTAAAAACAGTATAACAATTGGCACGTAAAAGGAAACCGTTACCTATTTTGGAAAAGGTAACTATCAAAGATGTTGCAGCCGAAGGAAAAGCTTTGGCAAGAGTAGATGACATGGTGGTTTTTGTCCCTTATGCTGCTCCGGGTGATGTCGTAGACATTCAATTGCTACGCAAACGCCATAATTATGCGGAAGGGAAAGTGGTTGCTATCCATGAATATGCCAAAGAACGTGCAGTCCCTTTCTGTGAACATTTCGGTGTGTGCGGTGGTTGCAAATGGCAGCATTTGCCTTACGAGGCACAAATCCGCTATAAACACAAGCAGGTTATCGACAACTTGACACGTATCGGCAAAATAGAGATGGAAGAGATCCTTCCTATTTTAGGTTCTGTCCATACTCAGTTCTACCGTAACAAGTTGGAATATACCTTTTCAAACAAGAAATGGCTGACGGAAGAACAGGTTCAATCCGGCGAGCAATTTGATTGCATGAACGGCGTTGGATTTCATATCCCTGGAATGTTCGACAAAGTATTGGATATCCATAAATGTTGGTTGCAGGATGACATTTCCAACCAGATACGCTTGGCTGTAAAAGAGTATTGCTTGTCGCATGAAGGTTATCCGTTCTACGATTTGCGCAATCAAGAAGGATTCATGCGTACCTTGATGATTCGCACAGCTTCGACAGGTGATTTGATGGTGGTAGTTGTGTTTTATCACGAAGACAAAGAGAAACGGGAAGCATTGCTCTCTTATATCGCTGACAAATTCCCGCAAATCACTTCTTTGTTATATGTTATCAACGAGAAATGCAACGATACGATAACAGACCAAGAGGTACTGGTGTTCAAAGGGAAAGACCATATCATCGAAGAGATGGAAGGCTTGAAATTCAAGGTTGGCCCTAAATCGTTCTACCAGACAAATAGCGAGCAAGCATATAACTTGTATAAGGTGGCCCGCTCATTTGCCCAGCTCACGGGGAATGAATTGGTCTATGACCTTTACACGGGAACCGGAACCATCGCCAATTTTGTATCTCGTCAGGCGAAAAAAGTTATCGGTATAGAGTATGTCCCGGAAGCAATCGAAGATGCAAAAGTCAATTCTGCTTTGAACCAGATTGAAAACACGCTTTTCTTTGCCGGTGACATGAAGGATATCTTGACACAGGATTTCATCAATGAGCACGGCAGGCCGGATGTCATCATTACCGATCCACCACGTGCAGGAATGCATGACGATGTAATCAAGACAATCCTATTCGCACGTCCTAAACGGATTGTGTATGTTAGTTGCAATCCTGCCACGCAAGCGCGCGATTTGAATCTGTTGGATGTCGCATACGCTGTGAAGAAAGTCCAACCGGTGGATATGTTCCCGCATACGCATCATGTGGAGAATGTTGTGCTGTTGGAACTTCGTGACAAATCTGGCAATCCTTAATATTAATAATGTATGAATAGAGTCGTTATCACTTTCTTGGCTTATCTGTTGTTGTTCACTTGTTGTTCGCCTCGGCAGAACGGACAAGAAAGTGATAGCGCAAATTCATACGACTTCCCCGAAGTGAAAGAAAAGGGCGTATTGACGGCTGTTACCCTTTATAGTTCGACCTCTTATTTCCAATACAAGATGCAACCTATGGGTTATGAGTATGAGTTGATCAAAGATTTCGCAAAATCACAAGGGCTGCAACTGGAAATCAAAATCGCACAAAATACTTCGGAAATGGTGGAGATGCTGAAAAAGGAAGAGGCGGATGTAATCGCATATCCTATATTTGTCAGCAATCTAAACAAACGGGAACTTCTGTTTTGCGGGCATGAGCGGCAAACTAACCAAGTCATCGTGCAACGTGCCAACAAAGGTGATACTATTTTGACTGATGTAACGCAATTATTGGGAAAGAAAGTCATGGTTTTACCCGAAACCAAATATGCGGAAAGATTGAAAAACCTTAACGAAGAGCTGGGAGGAGGCATTCAAATAGCCTACTCGAATAAAGATTCACTCTCCAACGAAGACCTAATCGAAATGGTTTCCAAAGGAGAAATTAATTATACGGTCAGCGATGACAATGTTGCCCGATTGAACAAGACCTATTATTGGAACTTGAACATTAATCTGAAAATCAGTTTCCCGCAACGCTCCTCATGGGCAGTGCGTTCCAATTCGCCTTTATTGGCAGAAGCCATCAACCTTTGGTCGAACGACAAGAAAAGGAATAAATCATTCAAGGCGATTACCAAGCGATACTTTGAATCCAGCAAAAACAATGCGGCTTCGGAACAATGGATAATAAAAGAAGGTCATATTTCTCCTTACGACAAATTATTCCAAAAACATGCGGCTTTACTGAACTGGGACTGGAGATTATTGGCTTCCATATCATATCAGGAGTCAAGATTCAATCCGGATGTAGTATCTTGGGCAGGTGCGGAAGGATTGATGGGCATCATGCCGAACACGGCAAGGAAATTGGGCGTAACGCCTCATGAATTAAAAGACCCGGATACGGGAATCAGGACGGGTGTCGATTGCTTGCGCCGCTTCCGGCAAGGATTCAACACCATAGAAGACCCGAACGAAAAGATTAAGTTCACGTTGGCTGCTTATAACGCAGGCATCGGACACATATACGATGCACAAAGGTTAGCGGAAAAGTATGGGAAGAATCCCAAAATATGGGATGACAACGTGGCTGAATACATCCGCTTGAAGAATGAACCGGAATATTATAACGATCCCGTTTGTAAGCACGGTTATCTTCGTGGATCTGAAACATTTGCCTATGTAAAAAACGTCTTGGAACGATATGCATATTACAAAAAGAAAACAGATAAATAATAGCCAAAATGGATAAATGTTAGAATATTCTACGGATTCTTTAAAGATTATGCGGGGATTTGGAGAGGCAATTAAGTTATAAGGCATATTTTTCCTACAAATGATATTTTATTTTAAAAATATTCTTACCTTTGGTAGCACATAAAACTTATAAAAACTAAACGTAATTATGTTCTCAAAAGAAACTTATATTGCTCGTAGAGCTAAATTAAAACAAGCAGTAGGCTCAGGTTTGTTGCTTTTTATTGGCAACGACGAATGCGGTATGAACTATGCCGATAACACATATCATTTCCGCCAGGATTCAACATTCTTGTATTTCTTCGGTCTTCCGTATGCAGGATTGAGCGCAATTATTGATATCGACAACGACCGCGAAATTATCTTCGGAGACGAGTTGACAATTGATGCTATCGTATGGATGGGAACCCAACCTACATTGAAAGAGAAAAGTGAAGCTACAGGTTTGAATGACGTTCGCCCATTCAATTCTATCGTTGACTACTTGAAGAATGCACAACAGGCTGGACAGACAATCCATTATTTGCCTACTTATCGTCCGGAACATCAAATCAAGTTGAACGCTTGGTTGGGTGTGCCTATCGGATGCGACAAACCTTCTGTTCCATTTATCATGGGAGTTGCCAACTTGCGTAATTATAAGAGCGCAGAAGAAATTGCTGAAATCGACAAGGCTTGTATTGTTACAGCAGACATGCACTTGGCAGCTATGCGTACAGTTCGTCCGGGACTTCGTGAAAGCGACGTGGCAGCAGCTGTGGCTGAAGCAGCATTCAAACATAACTACCAACTTTCTTTCCCTATCATCGCTACGATAAATGGACAGACTTTGCACAATCATGATCATAGCCATTTAATCAAGAGCGGAGACATGGTATTGTTGGATGCCGGAGCAGAAACAGAAATGAGTTATGCCGGTGATATGTCATCAACAATGCCTGCAGACAGGAAGTTTACTCAACGCCAACGCGATGTATATGACATCCAAGTTGCAGCTCACGAAGCAGCTGTTGCAGACCTTCGTCCGGGTGTGAACTTTGTTGATGTTTATGAGCATTCATGCGCAATCATCATGCAAGGTATGAAAGATTTAGGTTTTGCCAAAGGAGATCCAATGGAAGCAGTCAAAGCTGGAGCACATGCGATGTTCATGCCTTGCGGTTTAGGCCACATGATGGGATTGGACGTTCATGATATGGAGAACTTAGGCGAAGTTTATGTCGGATATAATGGTAAACCAAAGAGTACTCAGTTCGGCCGTAAATCATTACGTTTGGGAAGAGAACTTGAACCAGGTTTCGTTTTGACTATCGAGCCGGGTGTTTATTTTATTCCGGAATTGATGGATTTGTGGCGTAAAGAGGGCAAGTTCACAGAATTCTTGAATTACGACAAACTTGAGACATACAAAGACTTCGGTGGCATCCGTAATGAAGAAGATTACTTGATTACTGAAGACGGAGCACGTTTGTTGGGTAAGAAGATTCCAGTCCGTGCAGAAGACGTTGAAAACGAACATTGCTAAGAATGGGAACAGAAGTGCAATTGAACGAGCATAACAAACAAGAATATCCTCCAATGCACACTGCCGAACACATCCTGAACCAAACAATGGTCAGGATGTTCGGCTGTCCGAGGTCAAAGAATGCTCATATCGAACGGAAGAAAAGCAAATGCGATTATGAACTTACGGCTGCCCCAACCGAGGAGCAGTTGCAAGAAGTCGAAAAGCAAGTCAATACTGTTATTGATAGACATTTAGATGTCACGACTGAATTTATGTCACATCAGGAAGCCGCTTCAATCGTGGATTTGAGCAAACTGCCAGACAATGCAAGCGAAACGCTGCGCATCGTCCGCATCGGAGATTATGATGCTTGTGCATGCATCGGTACACATGTTTCCAACACATCAGAAATTGGACATTTCAAAATCATATCACACGATTTTGCAGATGGCAAGTTGAGATTGCGGTTTAAACTGATAGAATAAAAATCGTCAAGCAATGGCATAATCAAAATATTTTGTGTAATTTTGCATCGAAGAAGAACATATTTATTTAATATATCGGAATATTATGACAATTGATCAGTTTAATTTTGCTGGTAAAAAGGCAATTGTACGTGTAGACTTCAATGTTCCATTGAACGAAGAAGGAAAAATTACAGACGATACTCGTATCCGTGGCGCACTGCCTACTTTGAAAAAAATCTTGGCAGACGGTGGTAGCTTGATTATCATGTCCCACATGGGTAAACCAAAAGGCAAAGTTAACGCTAAGTATTCATTAAGCCAAATCGTTGACGCTGTATCAGCAGCATTAGGAACTCCTGTTCAGTTTGCTCCGGACTGCGCTAAGGCAGCAGATGCGGCAGCCGCTTTGAAACCAGGCGAAGTCTTATTGTTGGAAAATTTGCGTTTCTATCCTGAAGAAGAAGGCAAGCCTGTAGGAATCGAAAAAGAAGACCCTGCTTACGATGAAGCAAAGAAGGAAATGAAAGCCCGCCAGAAAGAATTTTCTAAGACTTTGGCTTCTTACGCTGACTGCTATGTAAATGATGCATTCGGTACAGCTCACCGTAAACACGCTTCTACTGCTGTTATCGCTGATTACTTCGATGCAGACCACAAGATGTTAGGATACTTGATGGAGAAAGAGGTTAAGGCTGTTGATAATGTATTGAAAGACATCAAACGTCCTTTCACTGCTATCATGGGTGGTTCTAAAGTATCTACCAAGATTGGTATTATCGAAAACTTGATGGATAAGGTAGACAACTTGATTTTGTGCGGTGGTATGACATTCACATTTGCTAAGGCTAAAGGTGGTAAAATCGGTTTGTCAATCTGCGAAGATGACAAATTAGATTTGGCTTTGGAAATCATCGCTAAAGCTAAAGCTAAAGGTGTTAACTTGGTGTTAGGAACAGACACTATCGCAGCAGATGCATTCTCTAATGATGCAAATACTCAAGTTTGCCCGGCTAACAATATTCCTGATGGTTGGGAAGGTTTGGATGCTGGTCCAGAAAGCCGCAAATTGTTTGCTAACGCAATCAAGGGCGCTAAAACTATTCTTTGGAATGGTCCTGCTGGTGTATTTGAATTCTCTAACTTCGAAGCTGGTTCACGTGCTATCGCTGAAGCAATTGCTGAAGCTACAGCTAATGGCGCATTCTCACTAATCGGTGGAGGCGACTCTGTTGCTTGTATCAACAAGTTTGGTATGGCAGACAAAGTATCTTATATCTCTACTGGTGGTGGTGCTTTGTTGGAAGCAATCGAAGGAAAAGTTCTTCCAGGTATTGCTGCAATCAAGGGTGAATAATTGAGGGATTACTAATCTATTATAAAAAAGCCTGAGCTCTTTTTGAGAACTCAGGCTTTTTTCATGGAACGGAACCTGTTTATAACTCCAATGCTCCTATTATTTCCTTCACCGACTTAAAGCCATGTCGGTTGCAATAGTCATTAATTCCATCTATCACCTTAACAGAGATTGTCGGATCAACGAAATTATATGTTCCGATTTGAACAGCTGTCGCTCCGGCAAGCATGAATTCCACCGCATCTTTCCAACAAGAAATGCCACCCAATCCTATAATAGGGATGTTTACCGCTTTAGATGTCTGCCAAACCATGCGTAACGCAACAGGTTTCACACATGGTCCAGACAAACCGCCTGTGACAGTTGACAAGACAGGTTTGCGTTTCTCGGCATTTATTGCCATTCCCATCATTGTATTTATCATAGAAACCGCATCAGCTCCTTCAGCTTCGACTGCTTTAGCAATCTCTGTAATATCTGTCACATTGGGGGAAAGTTTTACAATCAAGGTCTTAGGATAAGCCTTTCTGACAGCACGGACAACTTCTGCCGCTCCTTGGCAAGTTACACCAAATGCCATTCCTCCTTGCTTCACATTCGGACAAGATATATTCAGTTCGATTGCCGGAATCTTTTCTAATTCTGCTATCTTTTCAGCGCATTCCACATAGGTTTCTACAGAAGAGCCACTGACATTTACTATCATGTTTGTGTCCACATTCATGATTTGCGGATAAATATGGTCAACGAAATATTGTGCGCCCTTGTTTTGCAAACCAACTGCATTCAACATCCCAGAAAGAGTCTCAGCCATTCGTGGATAAAGATTGCCTTCCCTTGGTTGGATTGTTGTGCCTTTTACAATGATTCCTCCTATGCGGGAAATATCGAGGAAGTCTGCATATTCTATTCCATACCCAAATGTCCCGGATGCCGTCATCACCGGATTCTTCATTTGAAGATTCCCAATATTTACACTTAATTCAGCCATGATAATTTATTGATGTTAAAAACAGGTCCTTCAGTACATACACACACATGATGCTCATCTTTCAATTTCTCCACACAGCAGAGGCAAGCACCGATTCCACAAGCCATCGTATTCTCTAATGAAACCTCGCAAGAGATAGAATTGGCAGATGCGAACTTGGCAACAGCCATCATCATTGGTTTAGGCCCACATGTGTAGATGTGGTCAAAGCGCACATCTTTCAAAATGGAATGGTTCGTTACAAAACCTTTTTCGCCCAAAGAACCATCTTCAGTAGTCATGAATGTTTGGCCTAACTCTTCAAAGCGATCCAACTGGAGCAAATCATTTTTAGAACGAGCTCCTAATAAAAAACAAGGCTTAAAACCTAATCCTTTCAAATAAGCTCCTAAATAAAGCATGGGAGCAGTGCCGACACCACCGCCCACTAACAAGAGCTTTTGACCCTTGTTGTCTTTCGGTATGGTAAAACCATTTCCCAAAGGCAACATAAGATTGATGATATCGCCTTTGTTAGCTTCGGCTAACTTTCGGGTACCTTCGCCTACAAGCTGAATCAAGAGCCACAACTGGTTGTTTTCCCTATCAACATAATTAATGGAAATAGGACGTCTAAGGAAGGTTTTAGGGGAGTTATCAACTCGAACCTGTACAAATTGTCCGGGCATCATTTCCGGCAATATATTGTCTGAAGTCAATTTCAACAGGCAATAGTTCTTATGAAGGCGACAATTGTCCACGACCTTCATATCAAGCATATACTTCTTCATAAAGAAACGATTTCTTAGTTCAGTATGCAAAGATACAAAAGATAAGTTAATTTTCCACAGGCAAAATCAAATCGACAATCATTCCGAATCAGGTTTCTCTGGGACAAACATCTCGTAAGTGTTATCGGAATAGAAAACCATTATTTTGCTTACGGTTTTAGAAACGGAAATAGCACAAGCCTCTTGCTTTTCGGAAGGTTGTTTATCATCCGATTTCTCATTGGCTTGCGGAGCTGGTTCCGAATCTGGAATAATCTCTATTTTGGCAGGAGCTTGGTTTTCTTCAAAAAGAGAATCAGGAGAAGTAGCATGATCCCGAAACATTTCACCTTTACCAAGCAATAACCAGTCCGGATTAACGGCAGGAAAACAGGAAAGGATTTTCTGCATAACGTCCAAACTCGGATTATTTCTACCGGAAATGATATGAGACATGGCTGCACGCTGAATGCCAATTGCTGCTGCAAACTGAGCCTGCGTCATCCTTTCTTGCTCCATAACTTGTATTATTCTTTCTCTCATAATTGCTTTCGTTAATATACAACTGACAACTTGTCGCAAAATATATAGAAATATCCATTTTCTATACTTTCTGCAAAGATATACATTTGTTGTAAACAAAACAAGATACGGTTATAAATATATACAATAATAATTGTAAACATTAGAGATACAAATGTAATCACACTTGTGTATACACGTCCAAATCATATTAAAGTAAAGCTTTGAATATTTTTATCATTTATATGGTTTACAATATATTACACATATATATACATGGCAATATATGACCATAAATATAGAATAGTATACAATAAATTCATCCCTTTTCAAGTATTACTTTGTATGTTTAATAGAAAAATATTGGTTATTTATTCAATACATCTATTCATTTAATCCTTGAAAAATCGGTTGATTTTTCTATGTATATATTTGTTATACGATAGTTTTGTAAACAAATATACACGATAACATTTGTATATAATATTATAATCTACGTTTCTTTACCTTATATTCTGCGATGCGACATTTGTATACATGTGTTTATCGTTTATATTTATATAAATCATTGCATATTTAAGAATGGATAATGACAGATTGGCATATTTTAGAAGAGTGATTAAAAACGTATAAATTTGCCTTTGGAAAAGAAAAAGCCGCTTATCTCCTATTTTGCTGTTTTTTCAGCTCAAAGATACGTCCCTTTTGAAATAGTGGTTGTTTTACACCTAAAAATAATTCATAAATTATAGAGTATTAGATAAATGCCCTATATTTAGAGGATAAAACCGGTTGGAAAAAGGCAGTATGACTGCATCTAATCAACTATTTTGACGCAGCGCCTTAGTGAAGTATTTTATAAAGCAATTCTTTCATAATCTCCTCGTTGCTGTCCGATACATTTTCAACGCCTTTAGAACGTGCATCTGCCGTGCGGATATCTCCTATTAAATTGAAGACTTTCATAGGTGGATAATTCTTTAATCCTAACAGGTAATCCTTTACTTGGAAAGCATTCCTAAGACTTAATGCTTGCATCAGCCCTTTCTCTGATCTATCCTTGCTGTAATAACATATCAGCAAGTTGGAAAAGTAATTAAACAAGACCGCTAATGTAACCTGCAAAGGGTTCTTTTTAGGATTCTGTGCAAAGTGCTGGATAATCCGGTTTGACTTCAGAATATCACGTTGGATAATAGCTTTGAGAAGTTCAAAATTGTTGTATTCTTTGCTGATTCCGACATTCTTTTCAACTAATTCCGGAGTAATACGTTTTAAGCCGTTTTCAGCCATTATTATAGACAGCTTATCCAACTCTTTATCCAGACGGCTTAAATCGTTTCCTAAGCAATCAGAAAGCATTTGCGTGGCTTTTGGATCCACTTGTACACCTCTGTTTTTCAGCAATTCACCAATATAAGCAGCCATTTTATAGTCAGGAATTTTTTTTGACTCGAAAAGAATGCCATTTTTCTCCACCAAGGAAGCCAAAGTCTTTCTTCGATCCAAAGTCTTATATTTATAATTTAAGACCAATATTGTAGAGTTTAAAGGCATTTTTGCATAGTTGGAGAGTAATTCTATGTCCTTCATCAATTGAGCCTCCCTGACAACAACAAGTTGATAATCTGACATCATAGGGAAACGTCTGGCAGCATCGATGACAGTAGCAGCGTCGGTCTCCAATCCATAATAAACAAGTTGGTTGAAGTCTCGTTCGCTTTCTGTAAGAACCACATTCATAAGAAGTTCCGTAAGTTTGTCAATAAAGAAAGGTTCTTCCCCCATAAACACATAAACAGGCTGGAATTTCCTTTGCTTGATATCACGGAAAATCTCATCGAATGTATATTCTTTCTTTGCCATTGTCTTGTTTTTATCTGTCTGATTCTTTTCTCTTGCAAACATACAAAAAAGATTTTGCTTATCGCTCGGATAAGGCTACTTTTCCTCGCTTGGCCATCCTCCATATCACCTGTCTTCGTCAATGCGTCACCCAAAATCTTCATCAAAAAGTTTGGCTATTTTTTGACTCCTTGCTATCAACAAAGTTTACATGTAAACATCCTTGTTCAAAGGTTGCTTGATTTATATCCCCATATCTTTGGATCATTTTCTTGTGTCAGAAATCAGTATGTTCTTCTTTTCCGCACCAGTCCAGCATCGGGACATAAACAAGATAATAACGTTATTTGTTGTAACTTTATTTCCATTAGGATACTTTGACATAGATTTCTTGCTTTATGTTTGGCGATATAAAGATAAGAAATACTTGTCAAATATCCTAATTTATTTTGATATAGAATACTGATTACTAATCAATTAAAACGGTTTTCTAAACATTCATTTTTGACACTAAATAGATAATGATGTGATTTTCTATTGCCTAATTTCTATTGCCTAATTTCTATTGCCTATATATTCCCAATACTTCGGTAAATTTTTACCGAAAGATTATTATTTCAATAGTTCGTTAA
>OIXQ01000739.1_pt1 | contig 13858 bp, 8 predicted proteins | sample 1587791 | NCBI WGS metagenome assembly OIXQ01 (sample SAMN03283273) | human gut metagenome | biome: human-associated habitat; material: feces | host: Homo sapiens | place: Peru | collected 2012
CTTCAAGTATGTTGATCCGGCCGCCTCAGCCGAGACTTCCGGGGATGACGGGACTGTGGTTGTCGAGGCTCCGTTCATGTACACATCGAAAGGTATCAAGACCTACGAGCCGGTCGAGGTTGCAGGAGCAACGATCAACAGCATGGATTATCATTCCGACAATAACATCCTTACCAACGGATCGATTGTTTTCCAGGGCAAGCTTCCTGAGGACTACACCCAGTACAGTGACTTCGCCGGTGACTTCAAACTCTCTATGTACAACGGAAGGCTTACACTTGATGTGACACTCACGCCTGACGAGGAAGGCAACGGCTTCCTCATGAGTGGCTTCGTGTCCGGCGATCACAATGTGTACCTTGGCTACGATAGGGCGCGCGGCCGTCTTACCATGAATGTCCAGTCTCTGGGCGCTGACGGCTCAAATACTGTATGGCTTGCCGCATGGAGCCTTTCCGGTGGCGGAAACCTTACTTGGGACACAACCACTGGATACGGAATGGAGATTGTCCGTGGATCCCAAGAAGGAGAGTTTATATTTGTCGACAACGGCAAGACTGACATGGTAATCGACTCGTTCATCCTTTGGGCGACCGATGCAAGCGGCAAGTCTGCCGGTGAATTCACAGGGTGGGGTGACAACCAGTTCCCTTATCTTCAGACCCTTGTCCGTAAATAACGAAAAGGCTTTATCATGAAAAAGATAATTTCAGCAATATTCATGGCCTTGGCTATAATCGCATCCTCTTCCTGCTCCAAGCAGGAGGTGGATGGGAGCGAGGCCCAGACAATATCCGTCAAGGAAAACAATCTTAAGATTCCCGCCAAAGGTGGCGAGGGTACAATCGAGTTCGTTACCGAGTCTCCTATCGAGGTGACGGTTGACAAGGACTGGTGCCAGGTTTCTGTGAAAGACAATGTGGCCACTGTCACCGCTCCTGCGAATGAAAGTTATGAGTCCAGGTATGCCACTGTCACAGTGAAGTCGGGTGACGCTAAGTCTGATTTCACGGTTCAGCAGTTCGGTTTCTACAGCACTGGTTTCAATCCTTCTGGCATCAAGGCTTCCCACAAGGCTGTCTCATTCGATTTCCCTTACGAGTATGATGAGACCATTACTGCGAGTGCGGATGTGGATTGGATCACCGTGACTGTCACCGAGAACAACCTTAACGTCGCCATCGCAGAGAACACCATTAAGGGAACACCTGCTGATATGTCGCGTTCGGGAAATGTCGAGTGGAAGCTTGGCCATGACAGCGGTGTGATTTCCGTGGTTCAAAACAACTTGTCCTACATGAGTGTTGACGCCAACTGGACTGTCCGTTATGGTGGTATCAAGGATTATGAAGGCAAGCAAGCGGCTTACATTTACAATGATGTGGCTGATCCGGCTCTGTCAGGCAAGTACAGCATCTACTACGTCAGCAAGTCTGAATTCACTGAAAGTGGATTGGAAATGGATGATTTCGCAATTGAGGTGGCTGATGCCGTGAGGAAAGAGATAATGTATATTGTTGAACTTTACAACCAGATGGGATACCCGGCGGAGTTCTCCAATTTCCTTTACGAGGATAGCGATTACGAGGTGTTCGATCCAATGGATGCCGGCGACTACATCGCGTTTGCGATCGGATTCACTGATGATGGTGCCGCCACTGGTCACTATGCCTACAGTGATTTCACTGTTACCAGCGGTGGTGGCTCCGCAGAGGGCTATGACGCTTGGCTTGGAGACTGGACAGTCACGAGAGGATCGGCGACTGACACTTGGAAGATCTCCACGCTTGAGAAGGGGACCAGCTATACCATCACCGGCATCGAGGGACAGTCATTCCCTGTCACTGCCACTTATGACTCTGCCACAAAGGGTATTGAAGTCCGCGCTCAGGATGGACTCGGCACCGTATCGACCCAAAAGTATGGTGAATGCACCGTCGGTCTCTTCGGCGGATGGGGAGAATCCAGCTTCGCCACCGGAAAGTATGTGATCTTCACAGGAACCATTTCAGGCAGCACGGCCAAGCTTGCCGCAGGCCATGTGAGCTTCAGCGACGGATCAAGCTATGATCTTGAGAGAGTCCAGTTCGTCGCTGCCACAGCTGATGGCAAATATCTCACTATCAGTAAGGACAAGACACCTCTGCCTACGACTCTCACCAAGAAGGGTGGCAGTGGCGACAATCCTGGCGGTGGCGGCTCGGACGCCTACAAGAAATGGCTTGGGAACTGGAGCATAAATGCCGGGGCATTCGACATCGCCCTCACTCAGAAGGTGGCTGACAAGACCATCAACATGAAGGGCTGGCAGATGGATCAGGATTTCTTCGAGCCTGCCGAGGTTACATTCGACTCAGAGTCAGGCAGCATCGTGCTATACGGCAACGATGATGAGCCTATCGCGGACAATGTTGACATCGGAGCTTCTGAGGGTGCCTGCAATCTGTACTACGTAGGTAAGTTCATCCACACTGACGGTAAGGAATATTACATCACGTCCGGTGGTAATGGCCCTTACGATGTGGCGACCGGGACATTGCAGAGCGATGGTTCAGTCAAGTTCACCGGAAACTCATTCCAGCTTCAGGGTGGCGGAGACTTTACCTACAACCGTATGGAATTGATCGCTGTGCCTATCTCTGATCCTGACGGAGGTGTGTATACCTTCAAGAGCAAGCCTGACGAGTTCCCTCTTACCGGTGTCAAGTCCGGCACCACTTCTGTCAAGACTATGAGTCTGGACAGGACCAAAGGCGCTTGGGTCAAGGTCGACAGGAACAGCTTCAGGACCATATCCGCTAATGGACCATTTGAGTTCTGCACCCCATATAAGGCTCTGCCTGAGGTTTCTCACTTGCTGGGAAAAAGAATTGTAGTAAAGTAAAACCATAAAAACAGTCATAATATGAAGGCAATTAAAACTTTGATGGCTGCCGCCATGACCGCGACATTGACTCTTGCTTGCGGTTGCGCTGACAACGATGATCTTTACGAAAAGTTTGATGACCTTGTTGTGAGAGTTGACGCCCTTGAAAAAACCGTCAACGAGATCAATAAGATAACTATACCTGGAATGCAGTCGATTGTGGCTGCAATCCAGGGTAATATCTACGTCACTTCTGTCACTCCTGGTGACAATGGTTACACAATCACTTTCTCTGACGGTACCACCGCTGTCATCACAGACGGTGTGGACGGAGAGAAGGGAGACAAGGGCGACACTCCTGTTGTGGGTGTTGTCGAGGCTGACGGAGAGTTCTACTGGGCAGTTGACGGCAAGCCGCTTCTTGACTCTGCCGGCAACAAGATCCCTGTCCATTCAGCTGTTCCTCAGCTCCGTATCCGTGATGGCAAGTGGCAGATCTCCTATGACAAAGGTGAGACATGGGCCGACGTGGATGTACTTGGCAATCCTGGTGGCTCCACTATTTCGATCGAGGATGGAGACACAACCGTGACTTTCTTCATCAACGGCGAGGCCTACACCATCCAGAAGGAGCTTCCTTTCTATTTGGTATTCGACGCTCGCAAGGATCTCGGTGTTCCTGTAGGTGGTGACGAATATACTTACCCATATTCCCTCAAAGGTGTTTCAGAAGGAGATGAGGTAGAGGTTGACATCCTCAACTGCACCTCTGGATGGGAGGCCAGGGTGATCTCTCTTCCTAAAGGAGAGGTGCCTGGCTACATCGGAGTGAAGCACAGTGAGAACGCAACAGGAAAAGTCTTTGTCTATGCCAGCAACGGCCGAGGAAAGACCGACATCAAATCTCTTGTCTTTGAGGACGGTGTGCTTACCGCCGAGGCTGACGTCAAGCCTGTCCCTGCGGCAGGTGGTGAGGTCAAAGTTTCCGTGACCACCAACATGGACTATGAATTGTATGTTGACAGAACCCAGAAGTGGATCAGCGTGGCTCCTCAGACAAAGGCAACCCATGTCGATGTCTATACCTTGGTTTGCGAGGCAAACACGACGGGTTCGTTCCGTTCCGCGGAGGTTGATGTCATCAACACTGTGACGGGTGAGACTCCTAATGTCTTCTATGTCATCCAGTACCCTGCCGAGACTGTGGCCACCGACATCGCTTCCCTTGCCAATGTGGCTGACAATACTCCGGTCACCCTTTACAAGGAGACCGTCCTTGCCACTTCTGATAACTCTGCTGTTGTTTCCGATGGAACAAGCTGCCTGTACGTGACAGGAGCCACCTCCGCGCTTCCTGTCGGCAAGGTGATCACTCTGAACGGTGTGAAGAAGACTGAGAAGACTGATAAGGAGACGGAGGTCGTTTCGGTTGAGGTCACTTCATACGAAGTGACGGCCGAGACATCCAGTGTGACCGCCCCGACATCTTCCTATCTCGGCTGGGTGACTGAATTCCCTGCGTACGTCATCACTTCCGGCAAACTTGAGAAGGAAGGTGACACATATTTCATCAAGGCTCCGATGGGACAGAAAGTGGTGTTTGAAGCTCCGCTTGCGTCGTTCGATCTCGCTTCCAAGGTAGGAGGATATGTGAATGTCTATGGCTATGTCTCATCATCCGTTTATCCGGAGGGTGAGAAAGCTGAGACTTGCTCTATGATCCTTAACGCCGTTTCCGCGATCGAATTCAAGGAGAACAACGCATGGACGCTTTCATACAGCACTGATCCTGAAGACAAGAAGTACCCTGAGGTCATCACCAACACTGTGAGTGGCTCAACAGTACCTTACACCCTAACCTTCTATTCTGAAGAGGATTATGCGAAACTTGGCGGATCACCTGTGAACGCCGCCTTGCTGCTCAGCGATGACGTGCTGTACTATTTCGATCTGTTTGGCGATGTTTACGGTCGTGATGAAATCTATGATATGCTTGTCCACACCGATGGCTCAACCGGTTCAGACAGCTTCGGAGAGAAGGACTTCGGCAAATATGTGGCTGTGGCCGCGGGAATCGCCGCTGACGGAACTCCTACCGGTGACTACAAGACTTTTGAATTCGAAAAGAAGGAACCTGTCTCTGTCGCTACGTATGCCGACTTCATCGGAAGATGGAAAATGGGTGACAACGTCTTGACCGTCTCAGAGAAAGTTAATGGCAGCACTTACAATGTTACCGGACTTCCAAACCAGGACGAGAACGGATTGGCGCCTGTTGAGGCTGAGTTCTCTGACGGAAAGTTCATCCTCAAGGAGCAGAAGCTTTCAGAGGCATGGAACAATCCGAAATATGGTGACTGTGACATTTATCTTTCCGGAAAGTTCAACTACAATTATAAGGTTTACGCCGCTTATGGATGGTACACCGAAGATCCGTCAGTCATTCTTACTGGTTACGTCCTTGAAAAAGGAGGCGGTATGACCGTTTACGCCGGTTCTTGTGAGAAAGGTAAATTCCTCTCATTCTGCCTGACTTGGCAGATACAGGCCGGAGAGAACGCAGGCAAGGGCAATTTCTGGCCGGAGGTGACAATTTCGGACATGACAAAGCTCAAGGAGGCCTCGTCTGCATACAAAGCTTGGCTCGGAAGCTACACCCTCAGCACAAAGTCTATAAAGACAGGTAATGACACAACCTACAATGTTGTCCTTAGGGAAGCCCTTCCTGACGAGACGATCGCTTTGGATGGCATAGGAATCGATGGCATTCCTCTCATTTATGATGCGGAAGGCGACAAGTGCTCACTGGTCTATGGTAACTTCTCTTCAAGTTCATCCTACAATTTCTATGTCTCTGGAATCACCAATGACGATTATGTCTGCACCGGTGATCCTGACACAGGAGAGATCGCCACTGTCACCAAGTCTGCGGACAAGACCATCAAGTTCGAGAACGTGGTGTATAAGCTGTCCGAAGAAAGGCCGGAGGTCTATGCCAAGTACTGGGGTGTTCTGGGGCAGTCCACATCAACTAAGCAATGGTACACTTTCTCAGATGCTGACTACATAGTAAATCCGGCGACGTTGACTCCGTCAGCCGCCTCCAAGTCGGTAAAGAGCCTCTCCGCTCCAAAGACCGGCAAGAGTGTTCGTTTTGACACCAAGTCGCTTCCGTCAAGTATGACCATTGCACGTGACACTAAGTTACGCGATGCTCAAGACAAGAAAGTGGACGCGAGAACCGCGAAATCCGGCCGCGCCAAGCTTCTTGAATTGAAATAATTTATATACCTTTGATTTTTCAAGGGATCCGGATTGTACGGTTCGGATCCCTTTTTTTCGAAAATATGAAAGTAAGTTCACTCTTATCTGCGGCTGCTCTGCTCGCGGCATCGTCATTTTTGTTCTTTTCCTGTTCCAAATCGGAGCATGCATTGTCGTCTGACAGGGGGAATGCAAAGCCTTCCGGTCTTCAAGAGCAACGCCCCTATACTCAAGACGAGATTGATAAGGCAATTTATATTCCTGGATCAATGATCGTGAAATTGACGCCTGAAGCCGCGGATGCGATGGAGAAGGGGAGTGCTTTGCTATCTTCTGTCTCAGAGAGCCTTGGTGTCAAGCATGCCGAGCGTCTTTTCCCTGACGCCGGCGAATATGAACCGCTTCACAGAAAATGTGGCCTCCATCAGTACTACATCGTGGACTTCGATTCTGCTCTGCCTCTTGCCAAGGCTCAGGAGATTCTCGGATCACTTGACGGCGTAGAGGCTTCTGAAAAACGTAACATAATCTGCAGGTCCGCTTCCACCAACGATCCTGGCTACGCCTACCTTTGGGAATATTCAGGTCGTTACAGCATCAATGTCGAGGACGCCTGGAAGTACACAACCGGAGATCCTTCGGTCGTTGTCTGTGTCGTTGACGGAGGGCTCAACCTCAAGCATGAGGATCTGGCTTGGAACTGTGGCAGTGTCAACTGGAATTTCGTGAGAAACAGCTCAAATATTACCCCTGAAGACCATGGATGTCATGTCGCCGGCACAATCGCAGGGGTCAGAAACAATGGAAAGGGACTTGCGGGAATAGCTGGAGGTGACTATGCGGCCGGGAAAAAGGGCGTGACTTTGATGAGCGCTCAGGTTTTCCAGGGAAACAGTACTGCCTCAAGTTTCCAAAATGCTATAGTTTGGGGTGCGGACAACGGCGCGGTCATCAGCCAGAACAGCTGGGGCAATGACTATGACTTCGATGGTAACGATGTGCTTTCCGCCTATGAGAAGGACTATGCCTTGCGGGACAGGATTTCCTCTTCAATGGCGGCTGCGATTGATTATTTTATCGCTTATGCCGGGTGTGACAAGGATGGCAACCAAAAGCCGGACTCTCCAATGAAAGGAGGTCTGGTAGTCTTCGCGGCGGGAAATGATGGCATAGCAAACGGTGTTCCGGCATCGTACGCGCCGGTGATCGCGGTTGGCGCTTCCGGAATGACAGGCAGGCTGTCCTCATTCTCCAACTATGGTAGTTGGGTGGACATCTGCGCTCCTGGAGAGAGCATCTACAGTTGTGTGGCTTCAGGATCTTACGACCGTTACCAAGGAACCTCGATGGCCTGTCCTCATGTCTCGGGAGCTTTGGCTTTGCTGCTCTCTCAATTCGGAGGAGAAGGGTTCACCAACGAGAATCTGAAGGAAGTCCTTCTTGAAGGTGCAAACGCGAGCCTGATAAACTACAATGGCAAGGCAATGGGCCCATACCTCGATGTTATGGGTTCGATGAGATACGGCCTTTCCAAGTACGGGAGAGAGAATAACAATCCCCCGGTCATAGAGACATCCTATACGGGTGATTTCAAATTCCGCCAGTGGGAGAGCGTGTCGATTCCGTTCACCGTGTCGGATCCTGATGGCGACAATGTCGAGGTCACTACAGATTTTGAGGGAAGGGCGAAACTGGTCCGCGGTTCCAAGGATCCTGATATCTACAACTTTGAGATCCTGTGCGAGTTAGTCTCCGATTTCACACCTAAGAAGGCAAAGATCACAGCGACTGACGTTTATGGCGGCACGGCGGAATATGAATTTGCCTATCAGGTGATCGAGAACCGTCCGCCGGTTGTCTCAGAGCCCATCAATGACGTTGTCCTTTCCGGCGACGGAAAGATGTCTGCCTATCTGGACGGTGTGTTCTCGGATCCTGACGACGAGCCTCTGGAATATTCCGCGAAGATTTCTCCTGACGGTGTCGCTGATGTCTCGATCAGTGGCGACGGCAAGCTTGTTGTCGCCAAAAAGCAAAATGGCTTGGCGATGATCACCGTGACAGCCAAGGATCGCCTTGGCGCTAAGGTCTCAACCGATTTCAAGATTGTCGCACGTGATGAAAGTTATGCTGTTGACTACTATCCGAACCCTGTCCGTGATTTCTTGAATGTCCGTCCAGGCAGCACCGCGGTTGTTGATGTCATGGTGAAGATAGCCTCCACATCCGGGTCTGTCATTCTTGAGAAGAAGGTTTCGTGCAATGTGTTCGATCCGGCCAGGATAGACATGAGCGCCTTTGCTCCTGGAGAGTACAAACTTGGGCTGACTGTGGGTGCGGATAAGTATGATTATGTTATTGTCAAGAGGTAGAATGAAAAGAGTATTGATCGTGGTCTTCGCCGCTCTTTTGCCGGCGTTCCACTTGCAAGCCCAGGATGAGGCGTTCGGTTGGATGTGTCAGAGGAATGACCCTGTTTCAGTGGCCATGGCCGGAGTCTCTCTTGCTCCGTCTTCAGACATTTCGTTTTCAGCGTTCCGGAATCCTGCGGTGATTCCATATTCGGAGAGTCGTTTTGCGGTGACAGCGGCATATTCACCCGCTGTTGGTGACATGACAACCGGTGGGCTGGATGTCGGCGTAGGCATGAAGACAGGAGAACGTCTGGGATTTTCTGTCGCCGGTAATTACAATTCATGCGGTGAGTATGAGGTCATAGACGACTCTGGTAACCGCAACGGTATGTTCAAGACATCTTCCATGATGTTTTCCGCAGGTTTGGGACTGAAGGTGATTGACGCGCTGAGTGTTGGCATCAATCTGAAATATGCCGGCGAGAGGCTTGCCTCTGACTCGAACCAAGGTGTGTTCGCGTCAGATGTGTATGCTTTGTACCGTTGGAGGATGCTTCGCTTCAGCGCCGGACTTGCCAATGTGGGCACTTCTGTCAAGGATGCCTCCGGATCGTCTTATCATATACCTTCGTCAGTGCGGCTGGCGGCTGGCTATGGCCAGACTTTCGAGGAAAAACATTCCCTTGAGGCCGGAATGGACGCTGATTGTTTTTTTGCCGGAAAGTTCGCTGTTTCCGGAGGAGTTCAGTACGGATTCAACGGCATGGTGTTCGCGCGTGTCGGCTATCGCGCGTCCGGTTCTGATGTGATCGCGTCCGGAGTGTCAGCCGGCCTTGGGTGCAAATTCCACGGAGTGAGGGTGGATTTCGCCTACCAGAGAGCTTCATCTTTGAATATTTTGGCGTTCTCTTTGGGCTACAGTTTTTAAATTATGTATCCGTGCCTGATTTTGTTTGCGATTTCGCAAATATTCCGTATATTTGCAATCCATTTCAAGCGCGGGTGGCGAAATGGTAGACGCGCTAGTTTCAGGAGCTAGTGTCAATTGCGACGTGTGAGTTCGACTCTCATCCCGCGCACAGGAACGAGGGTGGCTAAAAAGTATCTTTTTGGCCACCCTCAATCATAATATTCAATCATCGGTCACTTTGTGACATCCCCGGAGGAACACGGGAAAAGGATTCACGGAACCACCTCGGTTCTGGCGGACAATGTTCCCGGTTATACAGATTGGTCCGGCAAAAGGGCTTTGGACGGGCATGTCATAGATTCGCAAAAATGCTTATATTAGTGGAAAATTTCGGAAGAGATGAAGATAGTGTTTTTGGATGCCGGGACGATGGGGACGTCATCGTTGGCTCCGATTGAAAGAGTAGGGGAATTGACAGCCTGGCCGAATTCGACTCCGGAGGAGTCCATCGGCAGGGTAAGTGATTGCGAAGTTTTGATTGTGAACAAGATAAAGGTGAATGACCTGCTGCTGGAGGCGGCGCCGAAACTTCGGCTTGTCTGTGAGGCCGGCACCGGCATAAACAATATTGATGTGGATGCCTGTGCCAGACATGGAGTGATTGTCAGGAATGTCGCCGGCTATTCCACGGATTCCGTTGTTCAGGAAACATTCATGCATATTCTTAACCTTCTGGGCAACGGGGCCTATTTTGACAATGTCGTGAAGTCCGGGGCATATTCACGCAGCGGGTTGTTCACTGATTATTCAAGGCCATTCATTGAAATGACTGGCAAGGTGTTGGGTGTCATTGGTCTGGGCGCGATAGGCTCAAAAGTTGCCAGAATCGGATCCGCGTTTGGGATGAAAGTCATCTATTACTCCACTTCCGGGACAAACCATTCCGAAGAGTATCCGTCGGTCTCTCTTGAGCACCTTATGCGCAAGTCCGATGTCATTTCCGTGCACGCTCCGTACAATGAGCGCACAGCCGGCCTTGTCGGTGAGAAAGAACTCAGGATGATGAAACCGAAAGCCATCATCGTGAATATGGGGCGAGGTGGGATAGTCGTGGAGGAAGCCTTGGCTAAAGTCATCGACGAGGGTGTCATTGGGGGAGCGGGCCTGGATGTCTATTCGACCGAACCGATACCGGAGAACCATCCTCTTCTCCATACCAGACATCCGGAACGTCTCAGCATGACTCCTCACATCGCCTGGGCAAGCATCGAGGCTCGTGAACGTCTGATACAATCCATCGCTGACAACATAGCCAAGGGCTTTTAAGCATAGTCTTCCAGGCCCCTTGTCCGGTTGACCTTTGGGAGTGATATTCAAGGAGGCTTCAAGTCGGTCAGGCTTGGAGCCTCCTTGAATATTCAACGCCTTGGAATGAATATGGTTGCATATTGGGGGCGATTCGTTCCAAGTCTCATGATATTCTCATCATTCCTGAAAAATATTCGTTAATAATGCCAAAATGTTGAAAAAATATACATATATTTGCAGAACGTTTGAATAAATATGCTTTTGATATGAAAGGTAAGCTTGAAAGGCAAAGAATAATCCGCGAGGTGATCAAGGATAACAGGGTCTCTAATCAGGAGGAACTTTCCACGCTGCTGGAACAGCGTGGGCTCAGCGTCGCTCAAGCGACTTTGTCAAGGGATATCAGAGAATTGAGAATCACCAAGATACATGACGGAAGCGGTTACAGTTACAGTCTTCCCCAGCCTGGAATGTTGCGTAACAGCCTCCGTGAATCCTCAATGTCATCTGATAGCATCGACAGTCTGGAGTTTTCCGGCTCGATGGCGGTGATCAAGACGAGGCCTGGCCATGCCGGGATGATCGCCTCTATCATTGACGACGGGCATCTTCCGGAGGTTATGGGCACGTTGGCTGGTGATGACACGATCCTGCTTGTGCTGAGGGAAGGATTCCGGCACGAAGATGTGACATCGTCTCTTTCTGAGATATTCAAAGGCATCGAGACCAAAAGGGTTAATTAATTTAACGGACTAAACAAAAGATGACGCAGGACGAATTGACTGTTGAGGTCGCTTCGGACAAGCACCTCATTTATGTCGATGAGATTCTAAAGACAATAGAGGAGGCGGCCAAGGTAAGGGGCACTGGCATCGCGAAGAGAAAGCCGGAATATGTCGCCCAGAAGATCAAGGAGGCCAAGGCCGTGATCGCTCTTCAGGGCGAGAAATTCGCTGGATTCAGTTATATCGAGACATGGGAGCACAAGCAGTACGTGACTACATCCGGACTGATCGTGCATCCGGATTTCCGTGGTTTGGGACTTGCCAAGAGGATAAAGGATCTGACATTCTCGCTGGCCCGCACACGTTGGCCGCACGCCAAGATATTCAGTCTCACAAGCGGTGCGGCGGTGATGACGATGAACACCCAGTTGGGCTATAAGCCGGTGACTTTTGCCGAGCTTACCAGCGACGAGGCTTTCTGGAAAGGCTGCGAAGGCTGCATCAATGTGGATGTGCTGAAGCGCACCGACAGGAAATACTGCATCTGCACGGGAATGCTATTCGATCCGGAGGAGCATCTTCCGGCGAAAATCCCGCAGGAAGTCCTCGAAAGGATCCGCAGGATCGACGAGGCCGAGAATGACAACAAAAATTAATGAATATGGAAAAGAAGAAAGTAGTGGTCGCTTTCAGCGGTGGTCTGGACACATCCTTCACGGTGATGTATCTGGCCAAGGAAAAGGGCTATGAGGTTTACGCCGCGTGCGCCGACACCGGCGGATTCAGCGCCGAACAGCTGAAAGACAACGAGAAGCACGCCTATGAGCTGGGCGCGAAGGAATATGTCACCCTCGATGTGACCAAGGAATATTACGACAAGAGTCTCCGTTATATGATCTTCGGCAACGTGCTGAGGAACGGGACGTATCCGATTTCGGTCTCTTCCGAGAGAATATTCCAGGCTATGGCCATCGCGCGTTATGCCAAGGCAATCGGCGCTGATGCCATCGCCCACGGTTCGACAGGAGCCGGCAACGATCAGGTCCGCTTTGACATGACCTTCCTTGTGATGGCTCCGGGAATAGAGATCATCACCTTGACAAGGGATATGGCTCTGACCCGCCAGTTTGAGGTTGATTACCTTAATGAGCACGGCTTCAAGGCTGATTTCAAGAAACTTAAATATTCCTACAATGTCGGCCTTTGGGGCACTTCCATCTGCGGGGGCGAGATTCTGGACTCCACCCAGGGGCTTCCGGAGGAGGCTTATCTGAAGCAGATCACAAAGGACGGCTCCGAGACCATCGAGATCGAGTTCGAGAAAGGTGAGATCGTTGCTGTCAACGGCAAGAAGTTCGCTGACAAAGTGACTGCCATTCAGGAGATTGAGTCTATCGCCGCTCCTTACGGCATCGGCCGGGATATGCACGTCGGGGACACCATCATCGGCATCAAGGGACGTGTCGGCTTCGAGGCCGCCGCTCCGATGCTGATCATCGCCGCCCACAAGTTCCTGGAGAAGTTCACCCTCAGCAAATGGCAGCAATACTGGAAGGATCAGGTTTCCAACTGGTACGGAATGTTCCTGCACGAGAGCCAGTACCTTGAGCCTGTGATGAGGGACATCGAGGCGATGCTGGAGAGCAGCCAGAGGAACGTGACCGGCAAGGTTACAATGGAGCTTCGTCCATGGTCGTTCTCGACCGTCGGTGTGGATTCCCCTTGCGACCTTGTCAAGACCAAGTTCGGTGAATATGGCGAGATGCAGAAAGGCTGGACCAGTGAGGACGCCAAGGGCTTCATTAAGGTGACTTCCACCCCTCTGCGTGTTTACTACACCGCCCACAAGGACGAAGGAGAACAGCTTGAAAAGGAATTGTAAATGATTATAAATGAGTATATAAAAGTCGGGATCGTGGGGGCCGCCGGCTACACGGCCGGCGAGCTTCTGCGTATTCTGGCCAATCATCCGGCCGCGAAAGTCGTCTTCGCGCAGAGCGGCAGCCATGCCGGCGAGCCTGTGTGGTCAGCGCATCAGGATTTGTTGGGAGAGACAGATCTGAAGTTCAGTGCGGAAGCCCCTGTGGAAGAGGCCGATGTAATATTCCTTTGTTCCGGTCACGGAAAATCAAAAGACTTTGTCCATTCTTTGCCAGAGAGTTATAAGGGTGCTATCATCGATCTCAGCAACGATTTCCGTCTGGCCGCCGATGCGGAGGATTTTGTCTATGGACTTCCAGAGGCATTCAGAGACAAGATCGTGAAGGCTAAGCATATCGCCAATCCTGGCTGCTTCGCGACCTCTATCCAGTTGGCGCTTCTGCCTATGGCGAAGGCTGACAAACTGCCTGAGATTCACGTGACGGGAATCACCGGATCGACCGGTGCGGGACAGGCTCCGTCCGAGACCACACATTTCAGTTGGCGGGCC